>ERZ836877.2319-NODE-2319-length-25102-cov-13.474149_pt1 | contig 25102 bp, 3 predicted proteins | sample MGYA00519469_ERZ836877 | MGnify/ENA primary metagenome ERZ836877 (study PRJEB31850, sample SAMEA3708809) | human gut metagenome | biome: human gut; feature: human-associated habitat; material: faeces | place: China | collected 2014 ... | reverse complement strand
TTTTAATTTTTCTATTTAGCTATTTTATCATATAGTTGGTTTTTATAGAACATATTAAAAGTGCACCTTTTGGTTTAATAAGCGTAAAAAAATATAACTCCAATAAAGAGACTTTTGTGTTCCTTTTTTGGGGTATATTTTTTTATGTTTAGTTATATATTTATTATATGCTATTTCTTTTTTACTCTTGTTTTTTTATTTTTCGTTTTTATTTTCGTTTTGTTTTCTTTTTTGTATTATTTTTATTTATTTTGATTTTATTATATTTTTTATTGTTTGCTTTTTATCTGCTTTCTCCTTCTTCTCTTTTTTGGGCTTCTTCTGCATAGACATTTTTGATTTCTTTCATTTGTTCGTCGTCTAGGGTTGTTCTTTCGAAGTCTTTTCCTATGTTTTGTTTTTGGTCTACTTTTAGGCTGTTTAGGAAGTTATGTGCTTCTGTGACGTCATCTTTGCTTAATGCTGTGTTTATTGCTGTTGCGTTTTCTATTTCTCTTGTTTCATTTTTTTCTGCTAATTTTTCTAGGCTTCCTTCTCCCAATATTTTGTCCATTATTTTTGAGAAGAATGTTGGTTTGAATCTTCCTTCTTGTTTTCCTATGTTGTATCTTTCTGCTCTTTTTGCTTTTTGTAAAAATGAAAATCTGTCATATTCTTTCATTGTGCTTGCTTTTGAGATGTCATTTAGGTCATACGTGATGTTACAGATGTTGTTTACTTTTTCGTGTTTTGATGCTTTAAAACATTCGTTAAAGTAGTTGTTTAATATTGTTGCTTTATCACTGTTTTCCATTTTCTTTGCCATGCAGATTCCTTGTATTACTGTATAATCTGTTGGACTTATTTTTAAGATTTGTTCTAGCATTTTTGGGTCTTCTATTTTCATTCCTGTTTCTTCTATTGCTGCTATTATTTCTAAACTGTCTAATTCGTCTGTGTCTCTTAATGCACTTCTTGGTATTTTATATTCTTTTTGGTTGTATATTATGACTCCTTTTCTTCCTAGTGTTATTTCTATGTCAAATGGTAGTTCGTCTGTGTATTTTGCATATTCTTTTTTGCTTATAAGATTTTTTGCTGCTTCTCTTTGTTTATTTTCTTTTTCTGCTTCTGCCCATGCGTCTCTAATTTCATTTTCTTTTATTGCTTCATCCCATGCTTTTAAGTATTCTTCATTTTCTTTATTTTCTTTTCTTGTTTGCTTTTGTTCGTTTTCTTTTGTTTTTGATGCTTCTACATCTGATGCCATTGGGATTGTTTCTTCTCCTCTGTCTACTTTTCCTACATTTAATAAAAATTTTCTTAATTCTTCTTTTATTTCTTTTTCTTCTGCTTTTTGTTGTGTTTCTTCTTTTTTAGCTTCTGGTTCTATTCCTTTTATTTCTTTTTTTACTGTTTTCAATTTTTGTGCTAAGTATTCTTTATATTTTGTGTCTTTGACCTTTTTTGGATTTGTTTTTTCTTCTTGTTTCATGTCTTTTAGTTGTTGTTCTATGTTTTGTTGTTCTTTTTTCTTTTCGTTTAGTGCTTTTATATTTGGTTTGTTGTCTTCTAATTCATTTAGTGCTTTGTTTGCTGCTTCTTTTGCACTTTCTATGATGTTCTTTTTGGCTTGTCCTAGATCTTTTATTTCTTGCTCTATTGTTGGATTTTTTGCTCTTTCTTCTTGTTTTTTATCTATTTCTGCTAATTCTTTTTCATTGTTTTTTATTAGTTCTATGTATTTTTTAGATTTTGCTTGGAATTCTTTTGATGTCATTCCTGTCATTTTATTTACTGTTTCTTCTGCTTTTTTTATTTGGTTTTCTAGTTCTTCTTTTCTTTTATCTAAATCTTCTACTCCTAATTCTTGTGCTTTTTTTGAGACATTTTTGTACCCTTCTAAATATATTTTTAAATCTACTTTACTACTCATACTTTGTTTTTCCTTTCTTAAAATACTAGTTTTTTTTACTTTTTATATCTTTTTCTCTTTTTTACGCTATTTTTAGTATAACAAATTTTTATTTTTTTTGCAATAGTTTTACATAAAGTTCTGTGGAATTCTTGCAATGCTCTTTTTTATTTCTTAATTAGTTGTAATAGACTTCTTTCTGCTAGTTTTAAGTATCTTTCTTTTTTGTCTTTTATCTTTTTGCCTTCTAGTTCTGGTAATATTCCAAAATTTGCGTTCATTGGTTGAAATTTTTCGTTTTTTGTTGATATGTATTTTGCTAGACTTCCTATTATTGTGTTTTCTGAAAATATAATTTTTTCTTTTGTTTTTTCTGTTTCTGTTTTTTTGGTTCTATTTTTCTCTAATTGGTTTACTGCGTTTAGTGCTGCTACCATTCCTGATGATATTGATTCTACATATCCTTCTACTCCTGTTATTTGTCCTGCAAAGTATATATTTGTGTTGCTTTTTAGGTTGTATGTTTGGTCTAGTAGTGTTGGTGAGTTTATGTATGTGTTTCTGTGCATTACTCCATATTTGATGAATTCTGCTTTTTCTAGTCCTGGTATCATTGAGAATACTCTTTTTTGTTCTCCAAATTTTAGATTTGTTTGGAAGCCTACTATGTTATATATTGATGCTTGTGTGTCGTCTTGTCTTAGTTGTACTACTGCATATGGTCTTTTTCCTGTTCTTGGGTCGTCGAATCCTACTGGTTTTAGTGGTCCGAATCTTAGCGTGTCTTTTCCTCTTTTTGCCATGATTTCGATTGGCATGCATCCTTCAAATATTTCTCTTTTTTCAAATTCGTGTAGTGTTACTACTTCTGCTTCTGTTAGTGCTTTCCAAAATTCTTCGTATTCTTCTTGATTGAATGGTAAGTTTATGTAGCTGTTTTCTGAGTTTTTTTCGTTGATATTTGGTGTGTTTTCTTCTTTGTTGCTTAATGTTTCTTGATTGTTTTCCACTTTTTCTTCACTGTTGTTTATATTTTCTTCTGTTTTTTCTTTACTTTTGTTTATTTCTTTTATTCTTTTTTGCCATTCTTCCATTGTTTCTTCTTTCTTTTTTTCTTGTGTGTATCTGTCTCCATAAAATGCTATGTTGAAGTCTATGCTTTCTTTTGTTACTATTGGTGCTGCTGCGTCATAAAAATAAAATTTGTCTTGTCCTGTTATTTCTTGTATTTCTTTTGCTAGTGGTTCTGATGTTAGTGGTCCTGTTGCTATTATTGTTATTGCTTCTTTTGATAGGTCTTTTATTGATATGTCTTTTCCTATTTCGGCTGTTATTGTTTCTATTAATGGGTTGTTTTTTATTTGTTCTGTTACTTTTTTTGAAAATTGCTCTCTGTCTACTGCTAGTGCTTTGCCTGCTGGTACTTTTGTTTCGTCTGCTATTTTTATTAGTAGTGAGTCTAGTTTTCTTAGTTCTTCTTTTAATAGCCCAGATGCGTTTGTTATTAAATTTGATTTTAAGGAGTTACTGCATACTATTTCTGCTAAATCATTGCTGGTGTGTGCTGGTGTGTGTTTTTGTGGTTTCATTTCATATAGTTTTACTTTTATTCCTTTTTTTGCTATTTGGTATGCTGCTTCTGTTCCTGCTAAGCCTCCTCCTATTACATTTATATATTGTTCCATTTTTTCCTTCTTTCTTTATTATTGGTTCTGGATTTTTATAGTCTTTATTTTGAGTTTGAGTGTTTTTTGTATTTAAGTTTTGTTATTTTTAAACTTTTCATGGGTTTGAATATTTTACTATATATTTGGATTTTTTAGCTGAATGGTTTTATTATTTTGTCTTTTGTTTGATTTTTTTAGCTGAGTGGTTTTATTATTTTGTCTTTTGTTTGATTTTTTAGCTGAATAGTTTCATTATTTCGTCTTTTGATAGTTTGTTTATGAATTTGGTTTGTGTGCTTAACATGTTTTCTGCTAGTTCTGCTTTTTTCATTTGTAATTCGTATATTTTTTCTTCTATTGTGTTTTTGGTTATTAACTTGTATACTTGCACATTGTTTTTTTGCCCTATTCGGTATGCTCTGTCTGTTGCTTGGTTTTCTGCTGATAGATTCCACCATGGGTCATAGTGTATTACCATGTCTGCTCCTGTTAGGTTTAGTCCTGTTCCTCCTGCTTTTAATGATATTAGGAATACTTTTATGTTTTGGTTTGTGTTAAATTCGTCTACCATTTTTATTCTTTCGTCTACTTTTGTGCTTCCTGTTAGTTTATAGTATGATATTTTTTGTTCTTTTAGTTGTTGTTCCATTATTTCAAACATTGATGTGTATGTGGAAAATATTAATATTTTGTGTCCTGATTCTGTTGCGTCTTCTACTATTTCCATGCATTGTTCTAGTTTGCTACTTGTTCCTTCATAGTTTTCTATGAATATTTTTGGGTGACAACATATTTGTCTTAGTCTTGTTAGGGCTGATAGTATTTTTATTTGGCTTCTTTCTATTCCGTTTATGTTTATTTCTTCTGCTACTTCTTCTTTTGCTTGTGCTAAGTATGATAAATATATGTTTTTCTGTTCGTCGTTCATTTCGTTGTTTAGTATTGTTATTGTTTTTTCTGGTAATTCTGTTAGTACTTCTTTTTTTGTTCTTCTTAATACAAATGGTTCTATTAGCATTTTTAGTTTTTTCATTGCTATTTCGTCGTTTTCTTTTACTATTGGTCCTTCATACGTGTTTTTGAATTTTTTGTACCTGAATAAATATCCTGGCATTATGAAGTCAAATATTGACCATAGTTCTGCTAGTGAGTTTTCTATTGGGGTTCCTGTTAGTGCATATTTTGTTTGTGCTTTTATTTGTTTTACTGCTTTTGCGTTTTGTGTGTTGCTGTTTTTTAGGTATTGTGCTTCGTCTGTTATTGCGAATTTGAATGTGTATGCTTTTTGTTTGTATGCTTCTATGTCTCTTTTTAGTAAGTCGTAAGATGTTATTATAATGTCATATTTTTCTAATTTTTCTATTTGTTCTTTTCTTTCTGATGCTTTTCCGCTTATAACTTTTACTTGTAAGTTTGGTGCAAATTTTTGGGCTTCGTTTAGCCAGTTTAGTGTTAAGGAACTTGGTGATATTACTATACTTGTTTTTCTTTCTTTTTGTTTTTCTGTATTGTATGTATTTTTGTTTTCTGTTTCTTTTTTGTTAGTTGATTCTGTTTTTTCTTTTTTTGTTTCTTCTATGTAATTTAGTATTATTGCTAAGATTTGGATTGTTTTTCCTAGTCCCATGTCGTCTGCTAGTATTCCTCCAAATTTGTAATTGTCTAGTATTTTTAGCCATGTATATCCTGTTTTTTGGTAGTATCTTAGTTTTGCGTTTAATGTTTTTGGTAGCTCATATTCTTCTTCTAATTGTTCTTGGTTTAGTTTGTTTACTATTTTTTTGTATTCTTGGTTTTTTACTATTTCTGTTCCTTTTATTCCTTTTAATAGTTGGTTTAAGTATAGACTTCTGTTTATTGGTAAGTCTATTTCTCCTTCTTCGATGTCTTTGTAGTCTAAGTCCATTCCTGTTAGTATTTGGTCAAAAAATTCTATTTCTTTGTTTTCTTCTAGTTCTATAAATGTTCCGTCTTTTAGTCTATGGTATTTCTTTTTTAGTTTGTATTGGTTCATTATGTCTTTTAGTTCTGCTAGATTGAATTCTATTTGACTGAAGTCTATTTTTAGTAAGTCGTTTTCTACTTTTACTCCTATTGATCCTATTTTTGGTTTTGTTACTTGTTTTGTTTTGAAGTTGTCTGTTGCCATTACTTCAAATTTTTGCATGTATGTTTCTATGTCTTGTGTTAAAAATTCGTATATTTTGTCATTGTCTGGTAATATAAATCTTGTGTTTTGTACGTCAAACATAAATCCTGTTCTTCTGAATATGTTTAATGCTTTTGCTTCTTCTACCATGTTTCTTGGTATTTGTATGTCTTGCTTTTCTTCTAGTGGGTTGAATTCTGTTTCTCCGTAACAGAATTTTACGTCTGCTATTATGTAGTCGTTTTTGTCGAAGTCTAAAAATACTTTTACTCCTAGTTCTTTTGGTTTGTATTCTTCTATTTCTTCTTCACTTACATTTCCTAGTTTTATTGCGTTTTTTATTTTTGGCATTATTACTGAGAATAGTTGCATTAGGTCGTCTTTTGCTAGGTGTAGTTCTGATACGTAGTTTTGTCTGAAACTGTTTAGTAGTTTTAGTTTTGTTTTTTCGAATTCGCTTGATAGTCTGTAAAATTCGCTTTCTTTTAGTATATATTTGTGTGTTTTTCCTCTTATTATGTTCATTTTGAATATGTCTTGGTTTGGTTGTATTACATATTCGTCTTTTTCTTTGTTTAACTTGAATTTTAGATTTGGGTCTTTGTCTATAAATTCTACATTCTCTTCTATTCCATCTCTTTGGAATCTTATTTCTTTTCCTTTTATTATTTCAAATAGGTCGTCTATTCCTGTGTTGCTTAACATTATACTTGTGTCACTTAGTGCTTTTCCATAATAGTGGTATGTGCTGTTTGAGCTTGCGTTTGCGTATTTGATTATTTCTGCATATTTTAGTATGAATTCTAGTAATTTTTGTGATTCTTCTGAAAATGCTTCTTTTGTGTGTATAAATTGTAATTTATCTCCGTATTTGTAGTATGTTTTGTTCATTATTCTATCATAAAATTCTGATAGTTCTTTTATTTTGTATAGTCTTTTTTCTCCTATTTTGAATTCTGCTTTCATTTCTCCTGTAAATCTGTCAAAATATATTTTTGGCTCTATTTTTATTGTTCCTTTGTTTTTTATTGTTGTTTCTTCGTCTTCTGCTATGTCGTCTATTTCTTCATTGTAAAATGTGTTTACTATTTGTCTGAAACTTCTATACTTTGCTTCATTTTTGTCTATGATTTTTTTTGGTTGTTCTTTTTTTGCTGTTTCATTTTTGTCTCTTAGTTCTAATATTGTTGCTAAACTGTGTTTGCATACTCCATAGTGTTGTTGGTAGTCTTGGCACGTACATGTTATATCTTCTATTTCTCCTTTTTTTACTTCTATATATGTATTATATGTTTCTGTTCCATATACTTCTGCTTTTATTTCGAAGTTGTTTTGGTCTTCGTATTTTGTTTCTGTTATTATTACTTTTTTTGCTTGCTTATAGTTTCTTGCTTTTTTGGCTCTTGCTTCTCCCGCGTCTAATATTAATTCTTCTATTATTTCAGGATTTATTTGCATTTTTTCGTTCCTTCCTTTATGGTTTTATTATTCTCTAGTGTTTTATTATACTATACATTATTATATTAGACAAGGTTTTTTGTGGCTTTTGGGTAGAGTTAGGTGCTTTTTTACACATATCCGTGATTTTTTATTACTTGTTTTTGCACATATCCGCTTTTTTTGCTAAATTTTCTGGTAAAATAATAGTGTGAAATTTTTATTAGTAAAGGACGGAGCTTTTTTTAGCTTCGTCCTTTTGTGCTTTTGCATCTTATTTTTTATTTTGGATATTTTTTAGTCCGCTTCTTAAAACATTTTTTATTCTGGGTGTTTTTTAAGTTTGTTCCTAAAAAATTCTTTGGGTCTATGTCGTTTCCGTATCCACTTGCTTTTCTTATTTCAAAGTGTAGGTGGTGACCTGTTGAGTTTCCTACATTTGGGTCTGTTTTTGGGTCTCCTCCTTCTAGTCCTATTGTTTGACTTTGTTTTACCTTTTGACCTTTTTGTACATCTATTCTTGATAAGTGTGCGTAGAAGCTGTATATTATTTCCCCATTTACAATATGCTTGATTTCTACACTGTTACCAAATCCTTTTTGTACTCCTGCATATGTTACTTCTCCGTCTGCTATTGATACTACTTCTGCGTGGTGTGTTCCTGCTAGGTCTATTCCGGTGTGTTTTTTTACTTCTCCTGTTGTTGGGTGTGTTCTTGTTCCATATTCTGATGTTATTGTGTATTGGCTTTTTAGTGGTTCTACAAAGTTTTGTGATGAAGCTGTATTTTCTTGTTTTGTTACTTTTCTTGTTCTTGCGACTTTTTTTGCTGGTGGATTTGGGTCTACCCATTTTTCTGTTGTTTTTGTTTTTCCGTAGTTTGCTTTTAAGATGCTTCTGTCTTGTTTGTTTACTATGCCGTCTTCGTTTAAGTCGTATTGTGCTTTTTGTGCTTTGTTGTCGTCTGTTATTGTTCCATAGTTTTCTATGATGCTTGTTAGATCTTCGATTTCAATTTCTTCGTTTTCGTCAAGGTCTCCTGCATAGATGTTGATGTCATTTATAGTAATAATTTCCCCATCTTTTACTACTATATTTGTTACTCTGTGTTCTAGGTATGAGGTCTTGCTGATTACTATGTCATATTCTCCTGGTTCTAAGTCTAGTGTGTATGTTCCGTCTGGATTTATTTGTATTTCTTTGATTACTTTTCTTGGGTCTTCTGCATCATTTTCGTCTCTTGTGTCTTGTGAGTTATAGACTTTTATTGTTGCGGTTTGTTTTGTTTGGTCTGCAGCTTGTGTTATTATTTTTCCTGTTATTGCTGATAGTCTGTGAATTTTTATTGTATATTGTTTTTCTTTGCCACTTATTGATTTTACAGTTATAGTTATTTGTTTTGTTGTTTCTGTGCTCATGTCTATTTGTTTTGTGTTGCTTCCTCTTGTTTCTGTGTTTCCGTCTACTGATACATAAGCTAACTCTTGGTTTGCTATTGCTTCTAAGTTGACTTGTGTTTCTGTTGCTTTTACTGTTACTTCATATATTCCGTTTTCTTTTAGTGTGGCTTTGTTTTCGTTTGCTTTTACTTCTTTTAGACTTGCGTCATCTTCTGCTGGACTGTTTTCTTTTAATATATACAATGTGTATTTTAATTCATTTTCTGCTGCATTTTTTGCTGTTATTATGACTTTTGTTACATCTTCTGTTAAGTCTATTTTTTCTTTTGATCTTTTCACTTGATATGGTGTATCATTTATTTTTACTTTTGTTGTGCTTGAGTTTGAAATTCCTTCTACCATACTACTTACTTTGTTTTTGTCTACTTTTGCAATGTAGATTCCGTCTGTTGTTTTTTGTACTTCTTGTTCATCTACTTTTATTGTTAGTTGTAAGTCTTGTAAGTCTTCTGGTTTGTCTACTTCTGTTAGTGTTAGTGTGTATTCTTTTTCTTTATAATCGTCTGCTGTTTTGTCTAGTTTGTTTGATACGATTATTTTGATTGTTTTTCCTTGTGATACATCATATTGTTGTAATGTGTTTTGATATTGTGTTCCTGTGTTTCCTGCAATTGATACATATTCGTTTTGGTCATATAATATTGCTTTGATGTCTACTGTTTTTGTGCCTTTTACTATATCTATTGTAAAGTTTTGATCGTCTGTTCTTGTTGTTAGTCTGTTGTCTACATATACTTGTTTTAGATATAGTTCTGATGGCTCTCTATAGATATTTACTAAATATTGTTGTACATCTCCATCAATTGAGGTTATTTTTACTATTATTTGTTTTTCTGCTGTATTTCCCATATTTATTGTTGTTGTGTTTGTTCCTCTTGTTTCTCTGTTTCCTTCTATACTTACTTTTGAATATGGATATTGTGCTTTTGCTGTTAATTCTATTGTTGTTGCATCTTTTTTAATATATGTTGTATAAGTTCCATCTGCTTCTGGTGTAATTGTTCCTTCTGTTACAGCTCCTTGTCCTGCTATTATTTCTTGGATATTGTTGTTACTTATGTCTTCTGTGTCTTTTATTACATAGACTTTGTATTCTTTTTCTTCTCCTGCACCGTTTTTTACTGTTACAGTGGCTTCTGTTACTCCGTTTTTTAGACTTAAGTTTTTTTGACTTGATGGATTTGCATATTCTGTTTCTCCATTTCCGTCTTTTATTTTTACTTGTGATGTTTCTGATGTTATTCCTGCCCATAATGAGCTGTTGTCTTGACTTGCGTCTACTACTTTTACATAGTTTCCGTCTGTGTCTTGTTCTATTTCTTCATCATCTAGTTTTATTGTTACTTTTAAGTCTTCTAATACATCTGGTTCTTCTACTTCTTTTATTTTTAAGATGTAGTCTTTTGTTTCGTCTACTTCTCCTTCAAACATTGCTGTTATTCTGATTGGTATTTGTTTGTTTTCTAATGAACAGTTTGTGTTTGTGTTTTGTGCTTGTGTGTTTAGGTTTCCATTTACACTTACATATTCTGTTTGTTTTGTTGCTATTGCTTTTATTTCTGCTTTTGTTGTTCCTTTTTTTACATCAATTTCAAATGTGTTATCATCTACCTTAGTTGCTTTTCTTCCATCTAAATATACTTTTTCTAATCCTAAGTTGTTTTGTTGTTTGTGTATTGTTAGTTTGTATTTTTTTACTGTTCCGTCTAGTGCTGTAACTGTTATTGTTTTTATTGTGTCTCCGTTTGGTAAGATTATGCTTTCTTCTAGTTGTCCTTCTTTTTCTTCTCCTCCCATTGTTACTTTTGCTAAGATATTTGATAATACTATTTTTACATTTGCTATTTCTTCTGTTGCTTTTACAGTTATTTCATAGTTTCCGTTTTCGTCTTCTATGATATGTTTTTTGTTTACTTCTAACCATTGTATTTTTGTGTCATTTGATAGACGTACAAACATTATGTTATATGTTTTTGTTACTGTTCCATCTTGTGATGTTATTACTATTGGCACTGTTATTGTTCCATCTTCTAATGGTAATTTTATGTTTCTTGTTACATTTTCTGTTAACTCTTCTGTGTCTCCTATTTTTATGCTTGCATATTCGTTTGCTGAAATAACTTTGATTGTTGCTAAGTCTTTTTCTTTTGGTATTGAGATTATACTTGTTGGTACTGAATCTTTGTCTACAAATCTGTCTATTATGTCTGTATTATCTACATAGATATGTGATGCATCTGCATTTTTGGATTTTCTTAGTAGTTTTATTGTGTATTGTTGTGTTCTTCCTGTTTCTGCTATTGCTGTTACTTTTACATCTACTTCTTCTTGGTCTTTTACAGATATGTTGTTTATTGATATTTGTGGTTTTCCTTCTGTTTCTCCTGATTTTAAAGTTGTGTATTGGTTGTTTGCTTCTATTGATAGACTTACTTGTTCTGTATCTGCTGATATATATTCTTTATATGTGTGTGTTTCTGAATCGTATTTTGTTACTACATTTTCTCCATTTTTTATTAGTTTTATAGATACATCATCTGATATTATGTTGATTTCTAGTACTTTTGTTATAGCTGGTGTTTCTCCATCTTGTGCTTGTATATTGATGTTTAATGTTATTTTTCTGTTTCCGTCTTTGAAAGTTTCAGTTTTTGTTGCTGGTGTTTGTTTCCATTCTGTTCCGTCTCCTATTTGTATTTTTGCGTGTGCTTCTGTTGCTGTTATTTCTATTTCTGTGTCTTGTGTATCTCTTCCTTTATCATATACTGTTGCTATATATTTTCCGTCTGTTTCTGATATTATTTTGTTATCGACTTTTACTGTTTTTATGCTTGTGTCTGTTGATTTTTTTACAACTTTGATATGGTATACAGCTTTTTCCCCATTTTCAGCTGTTACTATTGTATCTACTTCTGTTGTTTCACTTGCTATTTCAATAGTTTTTGCTAGTGCCTTTAGTTTTGTGTCTCCTGCTATTTCTACTGTTGCTTCATCACTTGTTGCTCTTACTAGTATTGTTGCTTCTGTATCTGTTCTTTCAATATATTTTACATAAGTGTTTGTTGCTGTATCTATTTCGTCTGCTGGTTGATTATTTATTTGTATTGTACAGCTTGTGTCTGTTGATTTTCTTTCTATTACTAGTGTGTATACTTTGGTTGTGTTGTCTTGTGCTGTTATTGTTATTGTTACTGTTGTTTTCTTTTCTTTGCTTAAAGTAACTGTTTTTGTGCTTTCACCTTGTTCTGCTTGATTTGTTGATATTTCTATTTTTGCATATTTGTTTGATGCTTTTACATAGATTTTGCTTGTTGTTGCTTCCATTGTTGTTGTTGAATAATATCCTTCATCTGTTTTTATTGCATCTTTTCCATCAACTTGTATTATTTCTAGATCTGCATTGTCTGATTTGTATTTGATTATTACAGAGTATTCTTTTGTTCTTGTTGGATCATTTGGATCTTGGGCTTTTATTAGTACTGTTGTTTCTTCTCCTTCTAATGTTATTTGTTTAATATGTTCTTCTTTTGCTTCTGGATTGTCCCATTTTCCATTTATTCCTGTTTTTATAGAAATTAGTGTTGTTGGATTCTTTGGTTTTATTTTTAGTCCTGCTTGTTTTGAGTTTCTGTCTACAAATCCTATATAATTTCCATTTTCTAATATGCATTCTGTGTCATTTACTTTGATGCTTTCTGCTCTTAAATCTGTTACTTTTTTTATTGCTATTGTGTATTCTTTGATGTCTCCATTTTCTGCTTTTACATACAATTTTATTTCTTTTTCTGTTTCGTTTATTTCTATTGTTTCTTCTTGTATGTTGTTTGTAGAATATGTGCCTTCTGCTATTTTTACTGTTGCATATTCGTTTTCTGCTGTTCCTTTTAGTTTAAGGTTGTTCATTGTGTCTGGCATTTTTATTTCATATTTGTTTTCTGATACTTGTGTAATATCTGATTGGTTTATTCCTTCTGCTTCTAGTTTTTCTAAGTTGTTGTTATTTGATGCTTTTATTATTGTTATTTCATAATTTCTTATTGTTCCATCTTGTGCGGTTACTTGTACAGGTACTTTTGTTGTTTCTTCTGTTGTTATTATTTTTTCTGTTACTTGATGTTCTGTATTTAATCCGCCTTTTATTGATATTTGTGCTAGTTTGTCTTTTGCAACAACTTTAATATCAACTTCTTCTTGTTTTCCGATTCTTATTGTACCTTTGTTATTTTCGTCTATTTCTATGTCTTTTATTTTTACCTTTTCTTCTTCTTTATAGATGATTGTTATTTCTGCTTCAGTGTTGTTTGGCAATTTTTCTACTATTAGTGTGTATTTTTTAGCTGTTCCATCTTCTGCTGTTACCGTTATTGTGATTGTGTTTTGTGCATCTGGTGTTGTGACTGTTGCTTTTTGTTCTTCTTGCACTGCTTTTAGTGTGTTTATGTTTATTTGTGCATGACTATTATTTGCTATTGCTTCTACTTCTACAGATTCTGTTAAGAATTTTTTTGTTACATGGTATTTGCCTTGTTCGTCTGGTTCTAATATTTCTCCATCTACTTTTAGTATTGCTAGTTTACAATCATCTGATTGGTTTGTAACTATTAATGTGTATTCTTCTGTTGTTCCATCTTGTGCTGTTACTTTTATTTTTACTTCTGCTTTATCGGTATTTTTTGGTATTGTTGCACTTGCTGTTCCTGTTACTTCTATATTATTGTCTATTTGTACTTTTGCTTTTGGATCTTCTGGAATTACATATAGTTCAAATGATGTTGCGTTTTTGTTTACTCGTGCTTCGTATTGGTTTACTGGTACAGCTTCTGCTGCTTTTCCTTCTACTTTTACACTTAGTAAATTTACATTGTCTGGAAGTGCGTTGATTATTAATGTGTATGTTTTTGTTGTTCCATCTTCTGCTGTTACTGGTATGTTTACAACTATTCTTTTTCCTTCCATTTTTATTTTTCTATATGTTGCTCCTTCTTCTTGCTCATTTGTGTTTATTCCTACTTTTGTTTTTGTTTCTTCTGCTATTGCTCCTATTGTTATTGTGTCTACTTTTTTGTCTAATGTGTATTCATACGTATTTTCTGCAATTTTGCTTATTTCTGCTTTATTTCCATCTACAGTTACTTCTTTTAGGTTTGTGTTACTATTTTCTTTATAAATTTCTAATGTATATGTTTCTATTTCTCCATTTAATGCTTTTACTAAAATTCCTATTTTTGTTGGTTCATTTTCCCCAATTTGTACCAACCTTGTGGAAATTTCTGCTTCATATTCTTCTCCATTTATACTTACTTTTGCTTGTTCATAGTTTGCTTTACCTATTACATTTATTTCGTTATATCTGTCTGATATACTTACTTTATATGTGTTTGTTCCTTTTATTCTTGTTGCTTCTTTAGAAAATTCTTGGTTTCCTACTGTTAATGATAATAGTGTATTGTCTGCTGATGGTTTTTTGATGTTTAGTACATATTCTTTTGTTTGTTCTGGATTATTAGGGTCTGTTACTGTTATTTTGTATGTTGTTATTATTTCTGTACAGTCTACTACTTCTGTTGATATATGTTCTTTACTGTTTGTTTCTCCTATTTTTACTAAGTCTTTATCACTGATAGTGATAGCAGTTACTGTTGCTGTTTGTGCTATTTCTCCTATATTTGCATTATATATATTTCCTACTGGTTGTATTTCGTGTCCATTTACTGTTACTGATAATAATCCTTGTATATCTTCTGTTCCTTCTTTGTCTAATATTAGTGTGTATTCTTTTTCTCTTTCGTTTTCTCCTTCTCCAAATCTTACATAGATTTTTACTATTGTTTCATTTCCTATTGTTGCTATTACTTGTTTTGTAACATGTACTTCTTCTCCTAGTTTGTTGATTTCTGCTTTTGCTTTTGTGTATAGAGTTTTTGCTTCTATTGTACTTGATACTAATTCTGCTGGTATTATTGCTTTGTATGATGTATCACTTATTTTTGTTGCTTCTTTTCCATCTACTGTTACTGTTTCTAATTCTGTTAGTGAGTCTTCTTTGTAGATTGTTAAAGTATATGTTACTTTTTCTCCATTTTCTGCTGTTACTTGAATTGGTATTGTCTTTTTCATTGTTGTTGTCATGTCTATTGTTTTGGTTGTTTGTTTTTTCTCTGGTATGCTTGCATCTATGCTTACTGTAGAGTTACTATCACTTGCTACTGCATGTACTTCTGGTTTTGTTACGGAGTCTTTTATTATTATTTCATATTCTGTTGCTCCTACAGATGTTGGTTGTACATTATCTACTGTTAATTCTTCTAAACTTGCATTGCTTGATATGATGTTTATTGTTAATATATAGTCTACAAATTTGCCATTTGTTGTTTTTACTTTGATTTTTACTATTGTTGGATTTGTGTCTATATTTATATCTTTTTCAAGTGTTCCTGTTGCATAAGTTGTTCCTCCATCAATACTTATTTGATCTGTTGCATCTTTTGTTTTTATTTTTAATGTTCCTGTTCCGTCTGCTCTTTTTTCTACAGATACGGCATATTTGTTTTCTCCTGATACTTTTGCTGTTTTATCATTGACAGTGATATTTTCTATTCTTTGTTCATCTAATGGTTGTACTACTCTTAGCGCTGTTGCTGTTGCTCCTGTTACTTTGTCTGTTGCTGTTATTGTTGCTACTCCCATGTCTTGTGATGTTAGTATTCCATTATTTACTGTTACTACATCTGTGTTACTTGATTTCCAATCATAGTCTGTTAGTTTTCTTTCATTATGGTTAAATACATTGAATATGTTTGATATTATTTTTACTGTTTCTTCTTCTGGTTGTTTCATGATTCTTGCATCTGGTACAATTTCGAATTTTCTGTCTCCTATTAGTGTGAAGTTATAGCTGTCGTCATAACTGCTGTTTCCTAATTGTCCATATTCGTTTGCTCCTGCTCCATATACAAATCCTTCTGTGTCTATTATGTAATTGTTTTTGTATCCTGCTCCTATTGCTAAATATGTTTTTGCGTCTACCATTTGTACTTTCTTTAATGTTACATTTGCACTTGTTCCACCTATTCCGGCTTGGCCTTTGCTGTTGTCTCCATAAGTATAGCTTTCTCCATTTTTATCTAGTAATACTACACTTTCGTTTGTTCCTGATATATCTACCATTTCTCCAGTTGCTATTGTTTCTTTTTGTGCTTTTGTTTGGCTTGCATATTTTGTTATTCTTTCTACACTTTCGTCTGTTTTTAGTACTACTATTCCTGTTTGTAGACATTGTACTTTTACTGCATTTTCTATTGTTTGTACTTTTACTGGTTGTGTTACATACATATTTAATGGTGGCATGATTTTTTGTCCGTATTGGTCATAGTTATACTTAAATTCTTCGATTTGTTCTTTACTATTGTCTCCAAATACATATACATCTCCTGTTGAGTCTATTATTGCACTTAGATTTCCTCCAGCTGCTATTTTAACCATTTGGTTGTCTAATCCTGTTATCTTTTCTGGTATACTTACTGTTTGTGTTGTTCCATTTCCTAGTTGTCCTTTGCTGTTTAGTCCCCATGTGTAGACATTTCCTAAGTTGTCTATTGCTATTGCGTGGTTGTCTCCTGCTGCTATTGATACTATATTTGTTAGGTTTTGTACTTGTACTGGTTTTTTTGCTGATACTCTGTTTCCTTGGCCTAGTTGTCCATAAGTGTTGTCTCCATAAGCCCATACTGTTCCATCTTCTCTTAGTGCTACTGTGAATTTTTTTCCTGCTTTGATTTGTTTGTATGTTGCTAATATGTTTGTTTGACTTGGTACATTTATTGGTGCTAGTTTGTCATTTCCTAATTGTCCGTCTGAGTTATATCCAAATCCCCATATACTTCCATCTGCTTTTAATACTGTTGCATATCCATCTCCTCCTGATATTTGTGAAGCATATTTTGAGTCTTCTTCTATTACTCTTACTATTACAATGTTTTCTTTTCCTGTTGTTTTTTCTGTTACTCTTGCCCATGTTGTTCCTACTTTGACTCCTGTTACTAGCCCTTTTTCGTTTACTTTTGCTATGTCTTCATTTATTGATGTAAATGTAAAGTCACTGTCTTCTTCGTCTTCTTCTTTGAATACATTGAAGCTGTATTTTGGTGTTATTTCTATTTGTTTTGTTCTGTTTACATTTACTGTTATTTCTGGTTCTTCTGCATAGGCTGAGTCATTTCCTATTTTTACTGGTATTCTGCTGTTTGTTTTTGTTTTTACTGATGATGTTCCATGATAGTAGTCTCCCCATCCATATACATCTCCATCATATTTTATTGCTACACTATATGTGTTTCCAGATGATATTGACATCATGTCTTGTACTTTTGTTATTTCTGTGAATAATAATTTATCATCTTTTGTTCCTATTCCTAATTGTCCATTACTGTTTGAGCCTGTAGAATATAATACTCTGTTTGCTCCTAATACTACTGTGTGGTTTCTTCCTGCTGAGATTTCCATGATGTTTGTCATGTTTGTTTTTGTTGGTTTTGTTACATTTGTTTTTGTTCCTAGTCCTAGTTGTCCGTTTTCGTTATATCCATAAGTGTATACATTTCCTGCTACACTTAGTAGTACACTGTGGTTGTCTCCTGCTGATATTTTTCCTATTGTTTCTTGTACTTCTATTTCTGTGAATGTGTTTGATTTTCCTCCGTCTTTTCCTGTTTGGCCATAACTATTTAATCCACTTGTTAGGATTTTTCCATTTGTTGTTAATATTATTGTGTGATTTTTTCCTAATGATATATCTAATACATTGTTTACATAGTCTAATAATGTTGGTGTTGTTACTCTATTGTATGTTCCTATTCCCAATTCCCCATTTGAGTTTAGTCCCCATACATATACATATCCATCTTTTGTTAAGATCATGCTTTGATCATTGTTTGCTGCTATTTTCTTTACATTATTTATTCCTAAGTATACTGGTGTACTTGATGTTGTTCCTAGTGAATTGTTTGAGTTTACTCCCCATCCCCATACATTGCCTTCTGTGTCTAATGCTAGATTATGTGTGTTTCCTACTGCTATTTGTTTGATTTTTACTCCGTCTGGGAATTTTATTTGTAATGGTCTATCACTACTCTTTGTATTTCCATTTCCTAGCTCATAACTTGAGTTTAGTCCATAAGCCCATACTGTTCCATTTGCTTTTAATACTACTGTGTGTGACATACAGGTTAGTGCCATTGGTTCTATTTCTACACCTGCTGGTAATACTGTTACATTTGCTATACTTGTTGCTCCTGTATCAGCTTTTGTTACTATTGCTGTAGTTTTTCCTTCTTTTTGTCCTGTTACAAGTCCTGTGCTTGATATACTTGCTATTCCACTATTTCCAATGTTGTAGTTTATTGTTCCTGTTTCTTGTATTTCTTTTAATACATTAAATGTTTTGTTTGTTACTGTGATTTGATGTGTTTCTCCTGGGTGTAATATGATGTCATATTCGTCTAATCCTGCTTCTTCTGCTCCTACTAATACAGGTTCTGATGTTGTGTTGTATAGTCTGTTTCCTAGGTTTCCATATTTTCCTAATCCCCATGTGTATACATATCCTTCTTCGTCTATTATTCCTGTATTGTTTGGCCCTGCTGCTCCGAATATTGATGGGTTTGTTTGTTCATTTTTCTTTGGATATACTGTGTAATTATCTTGTGTTGTTCCTAGTTTGCTGTTTTCATTGCTTCCCCATGTATATGTGTCTCCATTTTTCATTATTGCCATTGAGTATTCTGTTCCTGCTTTTAGTTCTTTGATTTCTGATAATGTTTGGATTCCTGTGCTGTTTTGTATCATTACTGGTGAGTTTTTGTTTACTGTTGTTCCATCTCCTAGTTGTCCTTTGTTGTTTGTTCCTACACTATATCCTTTTCCAGTTTTTGTTAGGAATAAAGCATGATTTGCGCCTTCTGATACTCTTATTATATAGCTTATTGTTAGTTTTTGTCCGTCTATTTTGTATACTTCTCCTGTTTGTGTTACTGCATAGTTTGGAGAGATGTCTATAACATTATTTATTGTTGTTAATTTTGTTGCTGTGCTTCCATAACCATATCCCCATACCCATACATTGCCTTCTTCATCTAATGCTACTGTTCTGTATGTTCCTGCTGATACTTTTACTATTTTTGTTAGTGGTGCTCCATCTGGTTTTATTACTTGTACTGGTGTACTTCTGTCTGAAGATGTTCCTTCTCCTAATTGTCCATAGCCATTGTATCCCCATGTCCATACTGTTCCGTCTTTTTTTACTACTGCTGTGTCATAATATCCTACTGATAGGTCTATTACGTCTTGTATGTTCATTACTTTTATTGGTGATGTTTTGCTTGTGTTGTTTCCTGTTCCTAATTGTCCATTAGAGTTATTTCCCCATGTCCACACTGTTCCATCTGCTTTTAATGCTGCTGAATGTGTGTCTCCAATTTCTAATTTTGGTACTGTTATTTTGCCTTCTGGTACTACTTGTACAAATATTGTTGATGTTTTGTGTGTTATTGTGTGTGTTACTATTATTTCTACTGTTCCTATTTTCTTTCCGTGTATTGTTCCATCTTGGTCTACTGTTGCTATTTCACTGTTTAATGTTTCGTAACTGATGTTTCCACTGTCTACAGTATCATTTATTAGGTTGAATTTGTTGTCTAGTGATGCTGTTACTTGTTTGTCTTTTCCTTTTTCTATTGATATTCTGTTTTCACTTACATGTACATAAGTGTCTCCTATTACAGTAAATTCATTTGATTGTGTATAAGTTCCGTTTCCTAGTTGTCCTTGTGCATTATATCCTGTTGTGTATACAAATCCGCTTCTGTCTGATGCTATACTATGGTATGAATTTGAGTCAATTAGTTTTGTTTGATCCATATTTTTTGATTTTACTGCTATTGTGTTATATGTTGAGTATTTTCCTATTCCTAGTTGTCCATTACCATTGTATCCTGAGACATAGATTTCTCCTGTGTTTGTTATCATTTCTAAGTTTTGGTTTCCTGCTTTTATTTCTACTATGTTTTGTAATGTTTCGTATTGTGTTTCTTCGTCTGGGTCTGTTTTTGGTTTTTCTATTTTTACTGTTGTTGGTTCATTTATGTTGTTTGTGTTTCCTTGTGATAGTTGTCCATATCCGTTATATCCCCATACCCATACTTGTCCTTTTGTATCTAGTGCTGAGTAATAACTGTCTCCTGATGCTATTTCTATTATGTTTTTTAGTTCTGCTATTCTTGATGGTGTATTTCCTGATATGTTCCATACACTTCCATCTTCTGCTAATATTAGTTTTCCGTGTATATCTACTGCTTTGCTATAGAAGTTCAATTTTTCTGGAGTTTTACTATATTCATATCCCCATATATAGATTTCTCCTTGTTTGTTTATTGCCATACTTGTGTTTCCATTGATATATACTTTTTCTATTTCTCCTAATCCTTCTATGCGTGTTGGAATTGATTTTGATTCTGTTGTGTTGTCTCCTAGTTGTCCATAACCGTTATAACCCCAAGAATATACTTGTCCTTCACTGTCTACTGCTAAGTTATAGTAATATCCTGCTGCTATGTCTTTTATGTTGTTTAATGTTACTTCTTTTTCTGTTGTTGTCGTTTGTGTTGATCCGTCTGGTGTTTGTGTTGTTTGTGTTTCTTTGTATTTTCCTTTTTCGATTTGTGTTGGTTCTGTTGTTTTTATTGAACTTATTGTTCCGTTTCCCATTTCTCCTTGTGTGTTGTCTCCCCAACTCCAAATTGTTCCGTCTTGTTTTAGTGCTAGTGAGTGTATGTGTCCTGTTTCAACTTTTTCTTTTACTTTTTTGTTTTCTGCTATTACATTTATTACTACTCGTGTTTCCTCTTCTGTGCCTTTTGCTGTTACTGTTATATATGCTCTTCCTAGACCTGTTGCTGTAACTTTTCCTGTTGTTTCATCTACTTTTGCTATAGTTTCGTCTGATGATTTGTATGTGAATCCTTTGTTTTCTATTTCGTCAAATAATAGGTTGAATCCATATACTGTTGTTGGATTTATTTGATAATTTGGATTTGATAGTTTTAGTGTTGCTTCACGTTCTTGTAGTTTTACATATTGTGTTGATATTGTTTCTATTTTTGCTTTTGATGTTGATGAACCATCTCCTAATTCTCCATATCCATTGTATCCTATACTCCATACTGTTCCGTCGTTTTTAGCTAGTTCTGTGTTATAGATTCCTCCTGATACTATCATTGCATCTGTGAAGTCATTTCCATCTTTGTCTTTCATATATACAGGTGTTTCTTTTGTTGTTCCTGTTTCTGTTGATGCTAGTTGTGAGTAGTTGTCTAATCCCCATGCAACTACTTTTTCTTCTGATGTTATGGCATATCCTGTATAATATCCTGTTCCTATTGATGTTATATCTTTTAGTGCTCCATCTGGACCTTGTAATTGTTGTGGTATTGCTCCTCCTACATTTGTTAATTGGTTGTTTGCATTATGTCCGAATCCCCATACTGTTCCATCTAGTAATAATGCTATTGTGCTGTTTGTTGGACTTACTGATACTTCTGCTACATTTTCTATTGTTTGTAATTTTGTGAATTGTGTTTTGTCTCCTGTTGTTCCGTCTCCTAAGTTTCCATAGCCATTGTATCCTGCTGCCCATAGATGATTGTTATTGTCTATTGCGAATGTTGATACATTTCCTGCTGCTATTTTAATTATTCCTTGTAAATTGTCTACTTTTACTGGTAATGTTCTATAGTCTGTGTTTCCTAAGCCTAAGTTTCCATAGCCATTATAGCCCCATGTGTAGACATTTCCATTTTTGTCTAGTGCTACTGAGTATGAGTCTCCTGCTGCTACTGATACTATGTTTTCTAGTACTCCTTTTCCATCTGGTGATTTTACTTGTTGTTTTTGTAATGTTGTTCCTGATGTTGTGCCATTTCCTAATTGTCCATATCCATTATATCCCCAGGTCCATACATGTCCATCTGTGTCTACTGCTATTGCGTGTGTTGTTCCTAATCCTATTTGTACAATGTTAGTTGTTCCTGTATATGTTGGTAAGATTTTGTTTGATGTGTCTCCTGTTCCTAATTGTCCATATCCATTATATCCATAGCTCCATATCTCTCCATTTGATTTTAGAGTTAATGTAGCATAGTTGTTACTTAAAATTTGTGGGAATGTTATATCATCTGCTCCTAAGACATATACATCTGCTGATGTTGTTTGTCCTGATATTTTATCTATTACTGTTAGTGAGGTTTTTCCTTTTTTTACCGATGTTATTTTTCCTGTTGTTTTATCTACTGTTGCTACTTTTGTGTTTTTTATTTCATAAGTAAAGTCTGTGTTGTCTACTTTGTTGTACAATAAATTGAATCCTTGTGACATGTTGACTTGTGCATTTTTTGTGTTTCCTATGCCTTTTATTCTTATTGGTGTTTCTTCAAATAGTAATATTGGTTTACTTATACATACAAATTCTTTTTTGCTTGATACTGAACTATCTCCTAGTTGTCCATAGTTATTTTTTCCTATTGTCCATACTTTTCCGTCTTCTCTTGCTACTACTGTTGTTCCGTCTCCTGCTGATATACTTATTATTTTGTCTATTTTATCTTGATCTTGTGAGTATTTTAATGCAACTGGTAATAAGTTGTTTGTAGTTGTGCCATTTGAAGATTGTGCATAACTATTTATTCCCCATGTTATAGCTGTGCCATCTTCTTTTGTTGCTATTACATAATTTAACCCTGCTGTTACACTTTTTACTCCTGTTAGATATGTTGGTGTTTCTGTTGTTTCAGTATCTGTTGTTGTTGTGTCTATTTTTTCTATTACTTTTTCGAATTTTGTGCTGTCTTGTGTTGTGTTGTTTCCTAAGTTTCCATAGCCATTATATCCACTTGCATAAACTTCTCCTTGTTTGTTTACTGCAACTATTGTTCCGTTTTCTACTGCTACATCTACTATGTTATCTAATGATAATACTTTTCTTGGTAGATATATATTTGTTGTTGTTCCGTTTCCTAGTTGTCCGTAGCCATTATATCCATAAGCATATAAGTTGCCATCTCCATCTATTGCTGTTGATGTTTGTTCTCCTGCTTCTATTTTTGTTATGTTTGTTAGTCGTATTTTGCTTGGTATACTGTTACTTATTGTTGTTCCGTTTCCTAGTTGTCCGTTTCCGTTATATCCCCATGTATATACAGATCCGTCTTTTCCTAATGCCATTGAGTGATAGTTTGATGCTGCTACTTTTTCTATGTTTTCTAGGTTTGGTATTTCTTCTGGTAATAGTGTGTTTCCATCTCTTCCTAATTGTCCATAACTGTTTGTTCCATAAGAGTATACTTTTCCGTCTTTTGTTACTAGTAATACATGGTTGTTTCCTGCTGCTATGTCTACTACATCTGTTATATTTATTTGTGTTGGTTTGTATCTATTTGATTTATCTCCTAGTCCTAGTTGTCCATAGCCGTTGTATCCCCATGTCCATACTGTTCCGTCTGATTTTAGTGCTACTGTGAAGTCTTGGCCACTTACTGTTTTGGGCATTGTTATATCATCTTTTCTTAATACTTCTACTTCTACTAGTACTGTGTTTGGTAATTTGTTTGTTGTTACTTCTATTTTGGTTGTTCCGTATTTTTTTCCTGTTACTAGTCCTGTGTTATTTACTGTTGCTATGTTATCATCTTGTGTTTTGTATGATATTTGCTCATTTGTTACTTGGTCAAATAATATGTTGAATCCTAGGTCTGTGTTTGCTTCTATTTGTTTTGTTATATTATTTGTGTCTAAGTTTAATTGGATTTTTCTTGTGTTTACTTTTAGGCTTGCATCTGAAATGCTTGTTGGCTCTGTTGTTGTACTTGTTGAGTCATCTCCCATTTCTCCATTTCCATTATATCCTACTGTATATACTAGTCCTAAATCATCTGCTATTGCTGATGTTTGATATGATGGATTTTTTGTGCTTGCCATTGTTATTATATTTTTATCTTCTTGTACTTTTGTTAAGTTTGTTCTTGATACTGCATTTTTTGTGTATAGTTGTCCATAGTTGTTGTATCCTGCTATATATATTCCTGCTGTTGTTGTTTGGTTTCCTGTTGTGTCTGTTGTAGTTGTTGGTTTTACTGATATCATGCTTGAATATCCATTTGCTTCTATATCTTTTATTCTTGTTACTACGTTTCCTTCTGTGTCTATCATTTTTGTTGGTAATATTTTTGTTGTTGTATCTCCTATTCCTAATTGTCCATATCCATTGTATCCTGTTGAGTATGCTATTCCGTCATCTGATAGTACTATTGTGTGTGTTGCTCCTGCTGATACTTTTTTGATGTTTTGTAATATTCCACTTCCGTCTTCTGTTTTCATTTGTTGTGGTAAATAATATGCTGTGTAATTATTTACTCCAAATTGTCCGTTTCCATTATATCCTACATTCCATACACTTCCATTTGCGTCTAACATTGTTATATAACTGTCTCCTGCTGAAATTTGAATGATGTTTGATACTTTTTGCATTTTTACTGGTGTTTTTTGGTCTGCATTATTGTTTATTCCAAGTTGTCCATAGTAGTTGTATCCCCATCCATATACTTTTCCACTTTCTGTTAGCGCATAAGATGTATGTACATTTGCTGTTATTGCTATTACTTTTTCTGGTATTCCTGTTACTTGTTTAAATTCTGTTTCTGATTGTGTTGTTCCTGTTCCTAATTGTCCATATCCATTATATCCTGTTGTCCATACTGTTCCATCTGATTTTAATACTAGTGTGTGGTATGCTCCTGCTGCTACATCTATTGCATATTCTGTTTGTGTTGTGTCTTTTGAGTCATAGATGTTTGTTTTTGTTGGTTTTATTTTTCTTTCTGTGTTTCCTACTCCTAGTTGTCCATATCCATTATGTCCCCAGGTCCATACTTCTCCATTTGCTTTTAATGCTGCAAAGTGGTTCCAGCCTCCTACTATTTTTGCTGCTGTACGTCCTTGTTCCCCATTTACTTGGACTTTTACTGCTGCATAACAGTCGTTTTGTTTGTTGTATATTCTTATATATGTTGTTCCTACTCCAGTTGCTGTTACTACTCCGTCTTCATCTACTGTTGCTACATCTGAATCTAGTGTTTTGAATTCACAGTCTCCTTGGTCTATTGTGTCATATAATAAGTTGAATCCTGCTGATACTGTGTATTCTATTTGTTTTCCTGATTCTCCTGCTTTTTTGTAGTTTATTATGCTTGGTGTTGCTTGTAGTTTTACTTGGCTTATACATGTTTTGTTTATTGAGCTTTCTGTTGTTCCGTTTCCTATTTGACCATGACCGTTATATCCTACTGTATATACATTTCCATTTATATCTGCTATTGCTCCTGTTTGGATATTTATATTTTTGGTTGTTGATGCTGTTAATATATCTTTATCTGTTTCTACTGGTGTTGCA
>ERZ836877.2318-NODE-2318-length-25107-cov-6.602028_pt1 | contig 25107 bp, 19 predicted proteins | sample MGYA00519469_ERZ836877 | MGnify/ENA primary metagenome ERZ836877 (study PRJEB31850, sample SAMEA3708809) | human gut metagenome | biome: human gut; feature: human-associated habitat; material: faeces | place: China | collected 2014 ... | reverse complement strand
AGGAGAATAGATGAGTCTTACATCAAAGTTTTGCACTTCGATTTGGAATCTTCAAGAAAGTTTACACGGCTCTTTCATTTAAGATCGGATTAAGAATGCCGAAAGATATGTATTTTATAGCGAAAATTCATACCTTTGCACACAGCGATGCCGAAGCATCGCCTTCGGTGTTTCTTTATCATAAGAAAAATTTTTAAGAGGCGGAGTGGCCGTAAAGGTCCTTCCGCCTCGATTTTCGCTACGCGAAAATACGCATTAATTTTTGCTCGATTACTTAATATGTTGATAATAAACACACAAATCATCTCCTTTCAAAATCATTCAGCATCATTCAACCCCATTCCACCGCCTCGCGACCCCAAGCTTTAACAGACTTTAACTATATCCCGAAGATAATAATGTGGTGACCTCAGCCAAAATTTCGCCGGGTCACCACACTCAAATGTTAAGAATAGTGTGCGATGCTTTAATTCAGACCAATGAATACCAATGTTTAGTGCGAGTCGTATCAATTTTCATTTGTTCGTTGTTCCAACATCACACACTACATTCAATTATATTCCAAAATAGCGAGCGAATGCCCAATCTATAAGTTTACCCGCACACTAATCCACAACGAACCCTGTGAAGGGATCCAAATAGATGTTGCATGCAATGCTTATAGACATTTTCGTGGCTATCTTGGCAAGATACAGAATATTCTATTTCATAAGAATTCCAATTTTGCATGTTTTCAACTTAGCAAGTTCGCACACCTGCTTTCAACCGTCGTGTTGACCTCTTTAACCGACCGGATAACGGATTAGCCGTTTCAACGAATGGAGCCCCGGCATTTGCCGAGGCTCACATATTAGTTAGAGTAAGGATTCATTAGTACACCTTTAACTTGTAGGTCTTATTAGCAATGACTACAATATAGATTCCAGAATGAGCAGGGGTATAGTATATGATTTCTCCACCTGATTGAACCTGATAAATCAAAGTTCCATCAACTTGGAATATCCGCACTTGAATATTTTCAGATACTCCGTTTACGACTATATTGCGGTATTCGACATAAACTTTAATCTCACTGGATAGGACATCATCTATACTGCTATTGAAATCAGATTCTTTAATCTTATTAAAATCTGACCATACTGGCGCAACCCAGTAATAACTATAGCAGCCTTTAGGTACAATTAGTTCACATCGGGTTTTAGATACCGCCTCAAAACAGTCATTATAGCAAACTGGAGGATTCAGTGCTTTGACTTGGAGTGATAAGAGATTCACACAACCGATGAAAGCATCCTCTCCAATGTTGGTCAGAGTCGATGGAAGTGTCACCTCATTTAATCTTTTTGAGTCTATAAATGCATATGGTGCTATTGATTTAGTGCCATCCTTTACGATATAACTATTTGATTCGTAATTTACAGGGAATATCAGGAGTTTATCAAAGTTAGAAGTGTACAGGACACCGTCTTCACTTGCGAAATGATTATTCCCCTCAGCTACATTGATTTTAGAGATGTTCTGGCAACCCTTGACTATTCCGTCTCCAATATCAGTTACACTTGCAGGAATCGTTATTTCTGATATTCCGTTGCAACCGATGAAAGCATAGTCTTTAATATAAATAAGGCTACTGGGCATAGGAATTCTTAACAAACTTATATCATTGCGGAATGACCGTACTCCGAATGATTTGACTCCATCAGGGATTGAAATTACAGACAACCTGTCACAATCTGCAAATGCATATCCCTCAATATCGGTTGTGTTTTCGGGCAACATGAGATTTATAAGCTGCTTACAATTGTAGAACATATAATCGCTGACCTTGTTATTGTAAGTCTGGCAAGACTTATAATAACTACGACCTCCCGATACGATTGTACAGCCGGAAATATCGAGCGTTTCAAGAATGCCGGGAGTGCTATTGCCATAGCTGTCACATCCTGCCATTTCACGCAAGAAATTTATATCAGTCCCATTAAGATAACCCGTTAGACGAAGATTTTTAATCTGATATTTTCTGTTATCTGCAATGAGATTTGGCAGAGTTCCGGCATTTTCGATATTCAAGAATATCTGAGGATTGGATGGATCACCACCCGTTCCTATTACAACAAGCGTATTTGACACCATAGGTGCTGCATTATGATTCTTATCTCCATTTTGAACGGCACGAATATTTACCGCACCACTGCCGAAGCAGTCAAGATACCATTTACCATTATTATTGTAGAGTGATGCCACATTATTGGGGGACATCTCATAGGAAACAGGAATGCCGGCACTGCTGCTTGCCTCTAAAGCGACCTGTGAATACATCTGAATATTTGACAGATCTTGATTCCATGTGATAATCTGGTCGGCTTTTTCTATAGTCAATGTACCCGAATTATATTTGTTTATATTATAATTCAGAGCATTACCACCATCTAATGAGATAGGGTACGAACCAACATCGCTTGACCTGTTTGCTAAACAAACTATATTTGGTGCGTTAGTCAAAACAGATTTGTCCTCGTTATTTACAAATCCTATATAGTCAATATCGAATTGCGGGTTCTCACTACCATATACCTTGGTATAGTTGCCAACCGAAGCAGTCAATGCTCTTTTGTTGATTGATAAAGTCCCTTTTTGGTAATCAATACTGTAGTTCTGAGCCGTTGCGTTTAATGGCTCAATTTCATAGGCCCCAGCATTGCTTGTCTTGACAGCCGCACATTTAAATGTGGGTTGCATAGACAGACAACTCTTCGTATCAGAATTGCGCAGTCCAATCAGTGTAAAATCAAATGATGGGTTTTCTTCAAAGTACAGTCGTGATTTATCAGTAGCCACCAACGTAAGTGGTGCTTTGGTAATGTTTAAAACACCGTTTTCATACGAAACAATTTCGTAATTTCGCGATGTGCCGCCATTAACTAAAATGGGATATTCTCCTACACTACTTGTCTTGGTAGCAGTACAACTTAGCCTTGGCAACGAGGAGAATGCTGAGGATTCTGTGTCATCTAATTTGAAGCCACTATATGAACGTGAGAATGTTGGATTACTTTCTCCATATTGACGTTCAGCATTTTCAGCTATTACAGTCAATGGAGCTTTTGTTACCGTCAGTATTCCACTTCTATATGATAACGAGTAATTTTTTGAGACCCCACCAGAGATTAATATTGGATACTCTCCGATATTGCTTGATTCCGTGGCAGTAGTAGAAACAATTGGATCCTCATTTAATGCGGACAATATAGTTTCATCACCTTTGAGGCCATTTGCAGTATACTTCATAATAGGGTTGGGCTCCCCATATTCACGAGATACATTGGTTGCAATTAATGTTATAGGAGCTTTAGTTATTGTCAATTTTCCATTTTGATAAGAAATGCTATAGTTCTGTGCACTTGCATTAGATGCAGTTATATCATATTCTCCACAATCACTTGTTTGCTGCGCTTTGCAAGCAAAAGTAGGCTGGGTTAAGATGCAATTATTAGTGTCGTTATTGCGAAGTCCCTCAAGAATATAACTAAAATCCGGATTATTATCACCATATACCTTTTGTGCATCATTTACCTTTAGTATCAACGGTGCTGGAGTGACTGAAAGCGTACCTGAAGAAACTTTATTTATGTAATAATCACGTAACTCTCCAGCTAAAACAGAAATGCTGTATTCCCCACAATCTGCTGAGTTGTCGATGTTTGTAAATTGTAAAGGAGCTGTAATTTCTGGGCTTGTATCACCGCACCTTAGCCCTATAAAAGTATATTGATAGTTAGGATTCGCATCGCCATAAACCCTTGATGAATTTTGTATGGCGATATCAATTGGAGCTTTTTGGATATTTAATGTTCCTTGTTGAATTTCAAAGGAATAATTAAGTGCACTTGGATTACATGTGATGGGATAACTTCCAACAGGACTTTGTATAGATGCTGTTGTTTCACATTTGACTGGAGATAGTAACTGATTTTCGTCTTCTCCGTCTACGAATCCATCTATCGAATAGGAAAATGATGATGGATTTGGCTCTCCATATAGCCGCTGGTGATTTTCAATTTTGACAAATAATGGCTTTTTAGTGATAGAGTATTCATATAGCACATCAACACCTCTATCGGGATAAACTGCATATCCGTCAAAATCTGAAAATCTATATGAAGGTATTACTTGAGATAATCCTACATAGAAAGACTGTTCGTAATCGCCAGCATCTTTGTTATTCAAATTCATGTCTGCCTGAGGCGATGCGGAAGTGATTTTCTTTACATAATCAAGCTCTGGTATCTTACCTGAATATACATACTGTTGTTGTGGGAAATAAATAGGTTCAATCATAGTACCAGCAATTACCCTAGCGATTTCAGATCCCACATAACCTTGCAATTGCGGCACAATCACAGTAGTGCTTTGATTGCCAATACTGTAATTTCTAGATACGTGGGTTGGTGCTTTCAGCGGTCGGAAAACAAGAGTTTTAAGATTGTTACATCCATAAAAGACTCCATCTCCGATATTTTTAACGCCAGCACCAATAATTATCGTTTCAACCGAGGAATACCAAAAGGCACCTGATTCTATTATCTCTACTCCGTCTGGTATGGCTATTGTCGTGGCTTTATTAAACCCAAAAGCATTTTCCCTGATTGCTTTCAGCGATAGAGGCAGCCTATAGTCTGTAATGTTGACATCACTGAATGCATATCGACCAATTTCTGTTACGGTATAGTTTTTGTTATTATAGGTAACTGAACAAGGAATTATTCCTGTTGTTCCACCTACGACTGCCACGGTCTGATTTACTGACGACAATATGGAGTATTGCAGTTTCTGCATACCATTTCCGGCAGGGAGCTCGAAATCATACGCGGAAGCGGAAATAGATGCGCATAGCATGGCCATGAACATCCATAGCTTTTGAATGATTGGTTTCATTTTTTTGAAGGATTTGTTTCAGTTTACTTGTAATCTCGAGTTGTTCTTCTTCATCGAAAAGAGAATGTTCCAATACTTTTAATTTCTGCTCATCTTGTGGAAATGCAAAGGTGCCAGCAATGTACAAGGCCTTGGCATCCTCATTTATACAAGAAAATGAGCCGAGACCAAGCACATGAAAATGCTTGTTAATCAGAAACCCGATATAGCAAGAGCACCATTCCTGCTTCCCAAATAATATTACTTTAATTTGAGGATTAGATTCCAGAGTATAGCAACGAAATGTGTCCTTATTGATGTCAAATTCCGCTGTAAGTTCTTCCAGAAATTCTTTCTGTTGTTTGTATGGCATTAGCTTTTTTTAATGCCGCGGGACCCTCTCGTTGGCTTTTAAATTATTATACTGAAAACGCGAGGTCTGTACTGTTGCTCATCCTACAGTCAGAGGCCTTCGCATTGCCCATCTCAGTCGAACGAGCAAACTTGCAGAGGCCTCGCGTAGAATATGGACACGCCCATCCATAACACTCTCGTGCAATGTCGGGGACAATATACATATCCATGAGGCATCTACCGTCTGCTTCATCCTTGACTGAGATAAGAAAGTTGCGAAGTTTCTGACTGTCAAGAAAGAGCGTCGAGTAAACGCTTTCCATTATGTCTGCATCCCACCCGCATTGCCCGTGACCGGGCCTCTGCGATGCGGTCAACGACCGCAAAGTTAGTAATAATTTCTGAAATCAGGAGCCTATTATGCTGAAAAACATAATATCACGCCACGGCTCTTTCATTTAAGATCGGATTAAGAATGCCGAAAGATATGTATTTTATAGCGAAAATTCATACCTTTGCACACAGCGATGCCGAAGCACCGCCTTCGGTGTTTCTTTATCATAAGAAAAATTTTTAAGAGGCGGAGTGGCCGCGAAGGTCCTTCCGCCTCGATTTTCGCTACGCGAAAATACGCATTAATTTGCTGATTTGCAACTTTTTCGGCTTAATATATATTAAAAGGAACACCATTTTTGCCCATCGGGCAGCATCATGGAACGACTGCTGGATTTTGCCTCGTCGGTTCCCGATTTCCGTAGATCAGACAAAGGAAACATCCGCCATCGGCTCGACGACATCATTCTGATGATATTAGGCTGTGCCAGCGGATATGTCGGAGGCGCCGACATAATCGAGTTCGGGCGTCACCACCTCAAAAAGTTCCGTAAAATGAATATGTTCAGAAACGGCATACCTTCGGAGGCAACTCTATGCCGTGTTGAGAACGGTATCAATGACCTTGCCATGGCGGACAGAATGCAGGAATTTGTCGAGGCGTTTCATGTCGGATTGCTCGGATCAGACGGTGAAAGAGAGATAATATGCATCGACGGCAAGTCCGAACGTGGCACCGTTCAGGAAAACGGTCGCAATCCGGATATAGTGTCGGCGTATTCGTTCAACACCGGCATCATATTGGCGACAGAGGCCTGTCAGGAAAAGAGCAATGAGATAACTGCAGTTCCGTTGCTGATTGACAAAATCGACATCTTCGGAAAGATTGTTACCGCCGACGCCATATCCATGCAGAAAGACATAATCGACAGAATCAGGGAGAAAGGCGGTGATTTCCTGATAGAACTCAAGGCCAACCAGCGTTCTCTGCGCTACGGAGTGGAAGACAGACTCAGGGATTGTCCGCCGGTTTACACATATACCGAAGGGCCGGAACTCGGACACGGCAGAATCGAGACCAGAACCTACCGTATTTACGACGGCCTTGAGGTTATAGCCAACAGGGAGAAATGGGGCGGCAATATGACGATTATAGAATATGAAGCCGACACGGTAAGGAAATCAACGGGCGTGCGTACTTCAGAAAAACGCTTGTATGTGAGCAGCCTGCCCTCCGACACGCCGACTCTCGGAGCATACGTGCGGGACCACTGGTCAATAGAAAGCATGCACTGGAGCCTGGATGTCAGTCTGCTGCAGGACAGAATTAAACGTAAATCGCCCAAAGCGGCGCGGAATCTCGACACCATTCAAAGAATGGTTTTCTCTGTATTCTCGATATGGAAAGGTCTTCGTAAAAAGCGCTCCGACAAAAAGAAAGGGCTGGCAGAACTAATGAGACATGTCTCAATGAGCTTTACCAGACTCCTTGGGTTCCTGAGCCAAAAATGAAAAAAATAAGATTTTAACAGGAAGTTAAATTGCTGATATACAACATCAAAAAAATTACCCGATTCACGATGAACCGGGTAAGGGATTCTATGACCTTATTTTACTTTTAAATGAAAGAGCCGTGGAAAGTTTAGGCAAGTCTTTTAAATGATTGTAAAGTTTATCTATAAATTAAATGAGAAATAGCCTGTCAGATCATTTCTTACGGAATATTTGCCCGAATGGCTGCCATTGTGTCTTATATAAAGACGTGCTTTTCCATTATGGAAAGACCCTCTGGAAAAAGAAGAATATTTTACTCCGTCAGGATCGTACTGATTTCCATTGTCGATACCGATAATTTCGCAATCTTCGGCAGTGAGGTCGAAGATTCCGTCAAATGTCGGCACAATGTTTCCATTCGGTCTATCGCCGAGCTGAAACTTCCAGTTGTCGTTGAATGGAATCCTTATCTCGCAATATCCGGTATTGGCGGCGAAGACACATAGAAAAAAAGCGATGAACGATTGAATGAAGTTTTTTTCATGATAAAAAAATATCGTCAATAAAAACTGACGATACAAAAATATAAAAAGAAAAAAATCAGGAGAAGAGTATGTCTCATTTGGCCCTCCTTGGCACTATTTTGGCCAGAATATGGACTTTTATGATTCGTGATGGTCGAAGAGACGGTCTTCCTCGTCGAGATGGTAGTATCTGGCGAGAAGGGCTATGAAGCGCGATATCTGAGCGAGGGCCTTGGCAGTCTCGTCGCTGATTTCCTTATGCTGCAAACGGAGCAGCAGCATGCCGTAGAGAGCGTTGAAGCAGGTCTCTATTTCTCCGGCGCGTTCTTCTCCGGCTTTAGCCCTCAGTTCTACTATAAACGGCAATGTTGCGTAGAATTCTTTGCGGTATTCGTCGAATTTAGGATCGGCAAGAATGCGGAGATGGAGTTGAGCCAGATCTCCGATAATGTTTCTGTTCATCTGAAGATGGCCTTTCTCGGTCACCTCTTCGCGACGCATCATGTCGATAAGTGATTCGTACCATTCCGCCATCGCGCGCAGCTGGGATTCGTCGGCAGGGTAATTGTTTATCACAGTCTTTTTTATCTGCTCGATATCAAGGCCGTTGGCGCGGATAAGATCTTCGATCTGCCACATATAGAGCAGATATTCCGCTATGTTTTCTTTGCGTTTTTGGGATGCTATGATCATTGAATAATTTTTTTGTAGTGTTTGATAAAAAAATTGCCGGTGGATTTGACTTCGCAGCCTTATCCGCCGGCAAATGCTGTTTCAGTGTTTCAGCTATGGTCAATCAATTATGAAAACAGTTAAATTACTATGTTCTGCATATATGACGGCCAAACAAGCGGAAAGTTACACGCGATAAGATTTTTTAACTATTTATTTGCCAAAAATCGAATTGTAGCGGGTCAACAGATTGAGGAAACGAAGGTCGTCGCGCAGTTCACCGACATTCACGCCTCCGTCGACAGCCTCGGTCCAGTTGTGATAATTGGCATAGCCCAGCTCGAGTGCTTTTGATGTACATGCAAGAGCTTTTTCTGTATTTCCTGCCTGGGCATAGTAGCAAGCTCCGTAGTAATGGATAAGTCCGTCGTAGTCGGTGACTGTCGAGATGATATTGTCCATCCATCGGTCGGCCTGATCTTTCTCTCCAAGGAAAAGGAGCGCGAAGCCTTTGAGCGAGCGGGGGTTGTCGATATAGAAGTGGTCCATCTCGGTCACAGTCCGATAGAGCTGGTCGGCTGAGGTCTCTTTATTAAGGAAGTTTTTGAAGAGCCATGCTCGGAGCATCGGGTATCGTGGATTTTCGGCATCATTAAGCATAGCTTCTCCGAGAAGATTCGAAGCTTCGTCGTAGTTGCCTATTGCAGTGTATGCCAGAGCCATTTCGGCGAGGGCCTCATTGTCGCTTCTGTTGACAGCCAGAGCTGCCGCGGCTGCCTCTACGGCTTCGTCGTTTCGTCGGAGAGCGCGAAGTATTTTCGATCGTAGTACAAAATGCTCTGAATTGTCGCGGATCATGCCGAGTGCATAATCGATGTTTGAAAGAGCCTTTTCGTATTCGCCGAGACAGAACTGGCATTCGGCTATAGAGGCATAAATGCCGTGATAATTATAGAGCTTTTCATCAAGAATTGTCTGATAGTCCTCAATGGCGGCGAGATAGTGGTAATGGGCCTGAGCGACAACCGCACGGATATATCTGAACATGCCGACGCGGGGTGCCTGGGCTATGGCGTTGCTGAGTCCGGCCATGGCCGCGGGATAATTTGTATTTCCGTAGTCGAGGAGTTCAGTCATGGCCCGGTCGTTTTTATTGTCGGTGCTGAGGGCGAGAATGAGATCGTCGACGGCGCCGTTGTGGTCGCCCATCTGACGCCGTACCGATGCGCGGCGCACATAGGTTTCGGCGTTATTCGGATCCAGATTCACGGCCTGCGCGAGCATTTCGTTGGCCACGCCGAGATTATTTTCCTTTACAGCGACACGGGCGAGACCTATATATGCTTCGGGCATGCGGTTGTTCAGCCGTTCGAGATTCTGAAAGCTTATACGGGCCTTGTAGTAATCTCCGAGTGTATATTGTGTATTTGCGAGCTGATATAACGCGCTGTATGAATCGGGTGCAAGCGACACTGCCTTTTCGAGATCCGGAAGAGCTTCTTTGGGGCGTTTGGTCTGATTATAAATACCGCCACGCAGGATATAAGCTCTGAGAAGGACGTCGGTTTCGGTTGCGGGAGCGTATTCGATAGCTTTGTCCACATCGGGAAGCGCACGCAGGTATTCGCCGTGACGGTAATACTCGTCAGCCCGGCTCAGCAGGATGTTGTAGTCTTTCGGATTGGCCTGAAGCTCCTCTTCATAAACCTTCAGCACTGCTTGTGTTATAGGGTTCTGAATGCCCGACTGGGCCGATACCGCCAGCGCGGTTCCGGCAAGGATCATTGCAAGCGAATGTTTAAATTTCATGTTTCTGGAAGCTGTTTAAAATTGGTCTATGGTCTTTCTTATGGCAGCAAGACGTGTCAGGAGTGGTTCGAGGAGATCGAGCCGGAGCATGTTGGCTCCGTCACTCTTGGCTTTGGCCGGTTCAGGATGCGTCTCAAGGAAAAGACCGTCGGCGCCGACAGCGACAGCGGCCCGTGCAATGGTCTCTATAAGTTCGGGCTTTCCTCCCGTGACTCCCCCTGCTGTATTCGGCTGCTGAAGTGAGTGGGTGCAGTCAACGATGACCGGAGTTCCACAGGCCTGCTGCATTTCCGGTATTCCCCTGAAATCGACTATCAGATCGCCGTAACCGAAAGTTGTGCCTCTGTCGGTTACGGCCACATCATTATTGCCGCAGGAGCGGATCTTATCTACGGCAAAACGCATTGATTCCGGTGCTAAAAACTGGCCTTTCTTGATGTTTACGGCTTTGCCGGTACGGGCTGCGGCCAGGAGCAGATCTGTCTGACGGCAAAGAAATGCCGGAATCTGGAGAATGTCGACAAAGTCGGCTGCCATGGCCGCTTCCTGAGGTTCGTGGATGTCGGTGACAACGGGTACGCCAAGCTCACGCCCGACGCCTGCGAGAATCTGGAGGGCTTCTATGTCGCCAATACCCTGGAAAGAGTCGAGGCGACTGCGGTTTGCCTTGCGGTAACTCCCCTTGAACACGAAGGCTATGCCGAGAGAATCGCATATGCCTTTTATCTTCCGGCCGATAGAGTAGGCCATTTCCTCACCTTCGATCACGCATGGACCGGCAAGAAGAAAAAAGCCTTGCTGTGAACCTAAATAGTTGAAAATATCTGTCATAATTCTATTCGGAGAATATTTGATTGATAATATGGACCGTATCGAGTCCTACGAGGGCCGCGGTCTCTGTGCGCAGACGGTTGTCGCCCATGGTCACGGCTATGAAGCCGGAGTCAAGACATTTTCCGATTTCTTCGGGAGTGAAGTCTCCCTCCGGCCCTATGAGTATATTGGTGTCGCGGGCGGGAGCACATGCGCGGGCCAGCAGAGTGCGCTCTGATCCGGCGTCGCACCAACCGACAAAGTTTTGAGCTTCTGGATCTGTTTTTTTCAAAAAGTCTTTTAGCGGCGTCATCGGATAAATGCGCGGCAAAACGGCCTTGAGCGATTGCTTCATGGCCGATATGGCGATCTTTTCGAGCCGCTCGACATTTATCTGCCTGCGTTCCGAGCGGGTAGTGAGCACCGGTATGAAGCTGTCTATGCCGATTTCCACGGCTTTTTCGACGAGCCATTCCATGCGGTCGTTGTGTTTTGTCGGGGCTACGGCAAGGCATATGGAGGGAGTCCACACTTTAGGCAGGCTGCTACGCTCGATTATTTCGAGTGCCGCCGATTTGGGATGTTCGGTAAGGAGCCTGCAGACATACAATCCTCCTTTGCCGTCGACAACCTCTATTTCGTCGCCGGCCTTTTTGCGCAATACGCGCACGGCATGCGCGCTTTCCTGCTCGGGGAGCGCATGCGAGTTTTCGATTTCCGGTGCGTAAAAACGTATCATTTAAATGCTGTCTTCGGGCATTTCTTCCGAGACTTTGATTTCGTGCTGGGTTATGGAGCCTTTTTTCTCCTTGAATATAAAGATGAAAAGAATAGCGACAACGAGGGCATAGCCTGCGAATATGAACCATGATTCACGCCAGCCTGCAAGCTGCTGCACGGCGTCGAGACCTGGGGCGTTCACAAGTTTATTGACTACACATGTGCCTGCGATGAACGTACCGATGGAGGCTCCGATACCATTGGTCATGAGCATGAACAGGCCTTGGGCGGAGGAGCGTTGGGCCGGATTTGTCTGCATGTCGACATAAAGACCTCCCGAGACATTGAAGAAGTCGAATGCGACTCCGTAGACTATGCAGGACAATATAAGGAACACGACGCCTGAATTGGTGTTGCCGATGCCGAAGAATCCGAAACGTAGCACCCATGCGAACATGGCCATAAGCATTACGCCCTTAATGCCGAAACGCTTGAGGCAGAAGGGTATGGCGAGAATGCACAGGGCTTCGGCACACTGCGAGATGGAGATGAGGAATGTCGCGTTGCGGGCCCACCAGTCGCCGCTGAATCCCGGAACTTCGGTGAAGTGGTAGATGAACGACGAACCGTAGCTGTTGGTTATCTGGAGTGATACACCGAGCAGCATGCTGAATATGAAGAAGACAGCCATGTCTTTCCGGCGGAAAAGAGTGAAAGCTTTGAGGCCGAGGGCGTCGACGAGGCTTTTGTTGGCACCTTTGTTTACCGGACATGAGGGAAGTGTGAGGCAGTATGCGGCCAGTGCGAGACTGATAATGCCCGAAGTGTAGAATTGTGTGTAGCTGTGCTGAATGGCTGTGCCATTGATTACAACGAAATTGACGAAAAGTTCCGCGCAGATGAATCCTACGGTGCCGAGGGTTCTGATTGCCGGAAAATCGTCTACGGTGCTGAGACCGTTTTTCTCAAGGCCATTGAATGCAACAGAGTTGCAAAGTCCTATTGTCGGCATGAATAATGCCACGGAAAGGGTATAGAGTGTGAACAGCGGGCCGAACTGGAGGGAGCCGCCGGAGGCTATCTGCTCGGAAGCCACATATCCGGCAGCTATCATGAAGCCGCCTGCCAGAAGATGGCATATGCTCAGAGTGATCTGAGCCGGTATCCATCGATCGGCGATGATGCCGATAAGTGCGGGCATAAAGATTGATACAAGCCCCTGGACGGTGTAGAACCAGAATACGTACTCGCCGAGTCCGTTGGATCCGAGAAACATGCCCATGGATATGAGATAGGCGCCCCATACGGCGAACTCGAGGAAGTTCATCGTGGCGAGTCTGGCTTTTAGATTGAAGTTTTTCATTTTATTGTGTACAGATTTAAATTTCGTTGTCGTGTTCTCCCTTCTTTCGCTGAAGGATAGCGCTGATCCGTTCGGCTTCTTCGTATTCTTCCTTGTCGATAAGCTCGGCGAGGGTCTGCTCCAGCTGTTCGATGGTGAAATTTTCAGGTTTTGGCTCCGCATGGTAATCAGATGGTTTTTCTATCTGAGATTCCGCGGAGTCTTCTTCCGCGCCGTCGGCGCTGATATCTTCGTCGGCTATTATAAATCCTGTCGACTGAAGGATCTCTTCCGTAGTGTATATCGGTGTGCGTGTGCGCATTGCTATGGCAATGGCATCGGAAGTCCTCGAATCTATGACTACCGTTCGTTCGCCGTCGCTGAATGTTATCTCTGAAGAGAAGACACCGTCTTCAAAGCGGTATATGAAGACTTCTTTGAGCTTGACACCGAAAGCATGGGCAAAACTCACGAACAGTTCATGAGTCAGAGGCCGTGGTGTGCGGATTCCTTCGAGTGCGATGGCAATAGACTGGGCTTCTGCCGCACCGATGACTACCGGTATGCGGCGCGGCCCGTTTTCCTCGGCGAGCACCAGAGCGTAAGCTCCGGACTGCAACTGGCTGTATGAAAGGCCGAGGACATATAGTCTGATTCGTTCGTCCATAAATTATAATGTGGAGGAGTTTCGACCGCTTATGATCCCGGAGCCGTAGCAGATTCTGGCCGTCGGGTCGTAGATGGCTGCAAATTGTCCTGGGGCTATTCCCTGAACCTTTACATCTGAATCAATGACATATTCATCGGCAGTTCCGGCTATATGTCTTATTATTCCCGGCAGGAACTCAGGGGAATGTCTGTTTTTGAACATGATCCTGACGCCTTCGTCCGCCGCACTCTGTTTCCAGGGATTGGCGGTTATAAAGTGCATTTCGGCGAGATGGAGCGTTTTTCCATATTGTTTTTCTGTGTCATAGCCGCGCGAAACGTATATTACATTCTCGTCGATATTCTTTCTCACTACGAACCAGGGACCTCCGCTGAGGCCGAGACCCTTGCGCTGTCCTATGGTGTGAAACCAGTATCCGCGGTGTTCGCCGAGTTTGCGTCCGGTCTCTATTTCGACGATTGTGCCAGGGCGTTCGCCTAAATGTCGCCTTATAAAGTCGTTGTAGTTTATTTTCCCGAGAAAACAGATACCTTGTGAATCGCGGCGGAAAGCGTTCGGGAGTTTTGCTTCGGCGGCTATTCGGCGAACGTCGGCTTTTGGAATATCTCCGAGGGGAAAGATCAGATGCTCCAGCTGGCGTCCCGATATACGAGCGAGAAAATCGGTCTGATCTTTGACAGGATCAACGGCTGTCGCCAGCCATTTGAGGCCGTCGGGGTCAATATAGGTGGAAGCGTAGTGTCCGGTTGCTGTCTGTGCGAACTCGCGTCCCCAGCGATCTTCGAAATAACCGAATTTGATTATCGAATTGCACATTATGTCGGGGTTGGGAGTCAGACCGGACTTGACTGTCCGCAGGGCATATTCCATCACGTTGTCCCAGTATTCCTGATGCAGCGACACGACATCGAACGGCAATCCGTATCGTTTGGCTATGAGGGAGCACATTTCGATGTCTTCTTCGGCGCTACAGTCGCCTTCGTCGGTATCGAGTCCTATTCTTATGTAAAACAGATGCATGTCGATGCCCTGTTCTTTAAGTCTGTGAACCGCGACGGCACTGTCCACACCACCCGAAATTAGTACTGCTGTTGTTCCGGGATAATTCATGGGCGTGCTGATTTTTGTGAATTTACAACGCGGAATGCGTTGAGATAGTGATCAACCGGCATGCCTTTGGCCAGTACCTTGTGGTTCTTATTGAGGAAAATCAGAGTCGGACTCTCCCGCAGATCAAAATACAGATCCGCGTCGGGCATTGCACCGACAATCCATGTGTCGGGATATGATTTGACCGCATCCTGCCATTCCTTGTTGTCGGGTTCGCCTGGATAAAGGCTTACGATGGTGAGCTCGCCGTCTTTGAGCAGCTGGTTTGTATTGAAGTCGGCACTCAGGCGTACGCGGGCGAGGTTGCAGTCGCTGCAGTCGGGATCGTTGATGAATATCAGCACAGACGAACCGACGGCGTCTGCGAGGCTGCCGGCGCTACCGTCGGAACGAGTGAATTTGAGATCGGGTACAGTCATGCCGAGGCCTGTGGTTTCCATGATCTGTACCTGCTGGGCAAAGCGCGCTTTCTCTGCTTTTGAAATTTTCTTGTGGCCGGCGGCAGCTTTGGCGAAAGGTAGATATACCTCTTCCGATCGGAACTGCGCCGAGTCGGAGTACAGCCAGTTTTCTGCCATCTCGGCAATGCGGAGGGTGTTGGGACCCGATTTTGCGAATCTGGCTATCAGCCGGTCAATGGAATTATGGACAGTATCGGCCGAAGCATGCGGCATTATCATGATCCATTCGCCGAAAGCCGCATTGAGCTGTTCGGGATGGAGGAATGCCTGCTCGAAATTGCAGCGGTCCCAGAATCGGTTGATGATGAAGTCGCATCGGGGTTGCAGATTCAGCAGCGTGTCCGGCGGGACAGGCCTGGGTATAAGTTCGTTGTCGGCGGCTTTGCCGGTAAGGACGCTCGCCAACAGGCAGGCAATGGATATGATGCAAGTGAATATCTTTTTCATTTTCGGAAATATTTATTACCGCATACTTATTGCGGGATGTCAATGTTTATCCGACAAAATTAACAAAAAAAATACTCCGTTCATAAGAGTGTGTTCCGATTTAACATAAGAGTCTCTTAAATATCTTTTTGAACAGCTTCTTGTTCTTGGTTTTCGGCTGATTGTCATGAAATCTTAAAAGACCTTAAATTCATTCCGGTCCAGATAAAATCTGGCTTCTTCGGCAAGCTGTGAGGCTATTTGCCGGGTGAGGGACGACGGAGTCGCAAGTTCTCTTTCTGCATATTTCAAGGCTTCGTCGGGATATTTGCCGACAAGGTTGAAAAGAAGCCGCAGGCCGGTGTATCGCTTCATTTCGTCATCCGAGGTACAGAGAGTTCCGGCAAGATCGATAGAGTAGGGCAGATGACGCAGGAGGCGGTGGCATAATATGTCGGCAACTTCATGGGAAGGGATCTGCGCGGCCCATGCGATGGCTGTGTCGATATCGAATTCCTCTTGCGGGAAAATCATTGGTGCAAGCAGCATGCTCTCGCGGGTACTCGAGTTTTCCCATAGCCTCCGGGCCAATGCTGCTGAGTGCGGTGTCGAGGCGGCTATTTCGACAAGTTGCGGAAGGTTGAGTCCGAATATGATTCTGAATGGCGAACCGCCACGGCGCAGGGTGTCGGCTATTATACCGTTCCGCATTGCGAAAAAATGCCTTTTCACGGTCTGCATCTCATTGAAGCTTGTTTCTGTCGTTTCCATTTTGAAAAGTCAAAGAAGGTTTGCTGTGCAAAATTACTTCCTTTTAACAAATATTTTTCAGGAGGAACGGTAAAATATTTGGCAGAATGCGAAAATTTGCCTAACTTTGAACAAGAAAAAGGCGCCCTCGCGCCTGCCTATGCAAATTCTATTTATTAATGAATATGTCTAATAACGACTTTAGAAATTTCGCCGTTCATCATCTCGGCATGAACGGTCTGGCACTTGATCAATATGCCTCTCTCAACTCTCGCGCCTCTTCTCCTGTCGCGTCTTATATAAGCCCAACCATTATAGAAGAACGCTCGCTAAATGTCGCCCAGATGGATGTTTTCTCTCGTCTGATGATGGACAGAATCATTTTCCTCGGCACCGAAGTGAACGATTATACCGCTAATGTAATCCAGGCCCAGCTCCTGTATCTCGATTCGGCTGATCCCGGTAAGGATGTGTCGATCTACATCAATTCTCCCGGCGGCTCTGTCTATGCAGGTCTCGGTATTTACGATACGATGCAGTATATACAGAGCGATGTGACCACGATATGCACCGGCATGGCGGCTTCTATGGCGGCTGTGTTGCTTGTGGCCGGCGAAAAAGGCAAGCGTTTCGCTCTGAAGCATTCGCGTGTGATGATTCATCAGCCTATGGGCGGCGCCCAGGGTCAGGCTACCGATATGGAGATTACCGTGAGGGAGATCAAGAAACTCAAGGCGGAGCTTTATCATATAATTGCGGACCACTCCGGCCAGCCTTTTGAAAAAGTGGAGAAAGATTCCGACAGAGACTACTGGATGACCGCTGAAGAAGCTCTGGAATATGGCATGATCGACCGCGTGCTCGTTAAGGCTAATAAGTAATGGCGAAAAAGACTGTTCCACATTGCAGTTTCTGCGGGCGTACCGAGGCTCAGGGCGCAACGCTGCTGCCCTCGCCGCTTGAGGACGCGCATATATGTCTTGACTGTATTGATACCGCGGCATCCATGCTCGGTCTAATAGATGACAGTGAGGAATCACAGCAGAGAGCCACTATTGCGAGAGCAAAGGCTTCCAATAAAGGAAAAGGTGCGAAGACAACTGAAGAAATAGCTGATAAACCGCTGCCAAAGCCTGCCGAGATCAAGGCATTCCTTGATCAGTATATAATCGGTCAGGATCAGGCGAAAAAATATCTTTCTGTAGCTGTTTACAACCACTACAAGCGTCTCTCTCAGATCGGAGACAAGAATGACGTCGAAATCGAGAAGAGCAATATCGTGATGGTTGGGCCTACGGGAACTGGCAAGACTCTTATTGCGCGTACCATCGCCCGTATGCTTGATGTGCCTTTTACAATTGTCGATGCGACCGTGCTTACTCAGGCCGGATATGTCGGTGAGGATATCGAAAGTCTGCTTACGCGGCTTCTTCAGGTTGCCGACTATGATGTCGAGAAAGCCCAGAAAGGTATTGTGTTCATCGACGAAATCGACAAGATAGCCCGCAAAGGCGACAATCCGTCCATCACACGAGACGTCGGAGGCGAAGGTGTCCAGCAGGGCCTTCTAAAACTCCTTGAAGGTTCGGTCGTCAATGTGCCGCCACAGGGTGGCCGCAAACATCCCGAGCAGCCGATGATAGCTGTGGATACAAAAAATATCCTCTTTATATGCGGAGGCGCCTTCGACGGCATCGAGCAGGCTATCGCCCATCGTCTGAACAAAAGTTTTGTGGGTTTCTCAACCGATGAGGCCACACGCCGCATAGAGCGCGACAGCTATATGAGTCATGTGGCACCTCAGGATCTCAAGACATTCGGCCTCATACCCGAGATTATCGGACGACTGCCGATTTTGGCTCATCTGCTGCCTCTTGACCGCGACGCATTGCGCCGTATTCTTACGGAGCCTAAGAATGCCATTGTCCGGCAATATGTCAAATTGTTCGACATGGATGGCGTCAAGCTGACATTTACTGAAGACGCCCTTGATTACATTGTCGACAAGGCGATCGAGTTCAAGCTCGGAGCCCGCGGACTGCGTTCGATTGTCGAGACGGTCATGATGAATTCGATGTTCGATATTCCATCGTCCGACACGAAAGAACTCGTTGTCGATGCCGCGTTCTGTTCCCGTCAGCTCGAGGCAGCCCATTTCGATGCCAATGCCGTCTGACAGATATTAACCTCCTCTAATCCAACCAAACCATGGTGACACAGCAGCAACTTAGCGACGCACTGAAGATGCATTTCGGCTTCGATACCTTCAAGGGACATCAGGAAGCCATAATGCTGAGTCTTCTGGGTGGTCACGATACTTTCGTAATAATGCCTACGGGAGGCGGCAAATCGCTTTGCTACCAACTTCCCGCGCTTATGTGCGAAGGCACCGCTATCGTCATATCGCCCCTCATAGCCCTGATGAAGAATCAGGTGGATGCCATGAGGAATTACAGCGAAAAAGATACGATAGCCCATTTCCTGAACTCGTCGCTTACCAAAGCCGCCATCGATCAGGTCAAGGCCGATGTGGTGGCAGGCCTTACGAAGCTGCTTTATGTCGCCCCCGAATCTCTCACAAAAGAAGAGAACATAGAGTTTCTAAAAACAGTTTCCATATCGTTCTATGCCGTCGACGAAGCCCACTGCATTTCGGAGTGGGGGCATGATTTCCGTCCGGAATACCGCCGGATAAGGCCTATCATCAACGAGATCGGCACGCGCCCTCTCATTGCGTTGACTGCAACAGCGACACCAAAGGTACAACACGACATCCAGAAGAATCTTGCGATGACCGACGCTCATGTATATAAATCGTCGTTCAACCGTGAGAATCTTTATTATGAAGTCAGGCCAAAGACTTCTTCCGTAGATCGCGATATAATCCGTTTCATCAAGCAGCGTCCCGGCAAATCGGGTATCATATATTGTCTTTCACGAAAAAAAGTGGAAGAACTCGCCGAGTTGCTGAGGGTGAACAATATCAGCGCCCTTGCTTATCATGCCGGTATGGACGGCGCTACCCGAAGCGCCAATCAGGACGCTTTTCTGCTTGAGAAAGTAGATGTTATTGTGGCTACGATAGCTTTCGGCATGGGTATAGACAAACCCGATGTCCGCTATGTGATCCATTATGATATGCCTAAATCTCTGGAAGGCTACTATCAGGAAACGGGGCGGAGCGGCCGTGACGGCGGCGAAGGGGTCTGTCTTACATTCTATGCCCGCAAGGATCTCCAGAAGATGGAGAAATTCATGCAGGGCAAACCTGTGGCCGAGCAGGAAATCGGCCGTCAGCTGCTTGCCGAGACGGCGGCTTATGCCGAATCGGCAGTATGCCGGCGTAAAAGCATTCTCCATTATTTCGGTGAAAGCTTCGAGGCGGATAACTGTGGAAACTGCGACAACTGTCTCAATCCTAAGAAAAAAGTGGAAGCACAAGATGATTTATGCGCGGCTTTGGAGACTATCGCCGCTCTTAAGGAAAAATTTAAAACCGAATACATTATCGATGTCATGACAGGTCGGGCTACCGCCGACGTTCGTTCCTATCGCCATGAAGAAACCGAAGTCTTCGGATGTGCGGAAGGTACGGATCCTAAATATCTCGCCTCGGTCATTCGCCAGGCCATAATCGAGGGATATATAGAAAGAGGCATCGAAAATTATGGAATTCTTAAAATCACCGCTAAAGGCAAACGCTTTCTGAACAAACCGGTATCGTTCAAGATTGTTGAAGACAGCGAATTCAGCGAAGAGGCTCCCGATGAGGAAGCTATCATGAAAAGTGGTTCGTCGTGCGCCGCCGATCCGGAGCTGTATGCAATCCTCTCGGCTTTGCGTCGTAAGATTGCAGCCGGCCTCAAGCTGCCTCCGTATGTGATTTTCCAGGATCCGTCGCTTGAGGCTATGGCTACGACATATCCTATCACCTCCGACGAACTTGCCAATATCGTTGGCGTCGGTGTCGGAAAAGCCAAGCGCTATGGCGATGAATTCCTCAAGGTCATACGCACTTATGTAGAAGAAAACGAGATTGAGCGTCCTGAAGATCTGCGGGTGCGTACGGTGGCTAATAAAAGCAAGCTCAAAATAGCGATCATACAGGCGATCGACCGTAAGATTGATCTCAATGAAGTTGCCGAATCAAACTGCCTCGATTTCGATCAGCTTCTCGATGAAATAGAGGCTATCGTTAACGCCGGTACGAGAATTAATATATCTTATTTTATAGATGAGATAATAGATCCTGAAGATCAGGACGATATTTTCGACTATTTCCGCAGTAGCGAAAGCGACAGTCTTGAAGATGCCTACAAAGAACTGTGCAGCGATTTTTCCGAACAGGAAATACGCCTTGTAAGAATTAAATTCCTGTCGGATCTCGGTAATTGACAGATCATGGATATAGATACTCTGAAAGTCCTCTTTGAGAAAACCGCTGGTCATGAACCGGCACATGTTACCGAACTTCCGTCGTCAGGTTCGAACCGACGCTATTTCAGGCTTGCCGGCAGGGATGGCGACAGTCTCATAGGCGTTCTCGGCACTTCTTTGGCTGAAAACAACGCGTTTATATACATGGCAGGTCATTTCGCCGAAAAAGGTCTGCCAGTTCCTGTGGTTGTCGCTGTGAGCGACGACGGCATGGCATATCTCCAGACCGACCTTGGCGATACCGTTCTCTTCAAGGAGATAGAGAAGGGTCGTCTTACCCGTTCATTTTCGAACGATGAAAAAGAACTGCTCGTAAAGACAATCCGTCTTCTGCCGAAAGTGCAGTTCGGTGGCGCTCGGGACATGGATTTCAGCGTATGTTATCCGACTACGTCTTTCGACCGCCGTTCCGTAATGTGGGATCTGAATTATTTCAAATACTGTTTCCTTAAGGCGACCGGTCTGGACTTTGAAGAAGACAAGCTCGAAGACGATTTCCAGGCTATGGCCGATGTGCTTCTGCGGACAGATACCGATACTTTCATGTATCGCGATTTCCAAAGCCGCAATGTAATGATCCGGGATGGTGAGCCATGGCTTATTGACTTTCAGGGCGGACGTCGCGGGCCGTTCTACTATGACATCGCGTCGTTTCTGTGGCAGGCGAAGGCAAATCTGCCCGACAGTCTGCGTCTCGAATTGCTTGACCATTATCTTGAGGAAGTTCAGAACTTTTATCCCATAGGGAAAGACGAGTTTATGGCGTGTCTTCGTCATTTCGTCCTTTTCCGCACGCTTCAGGTACTCGGAGCCTACGGTTTCCGCGGCTATTTCGAGAAAAAGCCGCATTTCATGCAAAGCGTGCCATATGCGATAGCAAATCTTCGCGCACTCCTGACCACGCCGTATGCCGAGTATCCGTATCTCAATAATCTGCTTGTCAAGCTGGTGAATATGAAACAGTTTACCGACGAGATAGGCAAGAAGAAACTTACGGTCAAGGTGCTCAGTTTTGCCTACAAGAAAGGGATTCCAAATGACACGTCCGGTAACGGTGGCGGCTATGTCTTTGATTGCCGTGCAATAAACAATCCAGGTAAATATGACAGATATAAGCCCTTTACGGGTCTTGATGCTCCCGTCATAGAGTTTCTTGAAAATGATGGCGAGGTCACGGAGTTTCTGTCTCACTGCTATAGCCTCGTTGATTCGTCAGTATCCCGATATATTGAGCGTGGTTTTACCAATCTGATGGTTGCTTTCGGCTGTACGGGCGGACAACACCGTTCGGTCTATTGTGCGCAGCATATGGCCGAGCACATAGCCCGCAAATATAATATAAAGGTCGAACTTGTGCATCGTGAGCAGGATCTCCAGCAGACATTCAATATCAAGGAATGAAAGCCGTTGTCTTTGCTGCCGGTATCGGTTCGCGTCTGAAGCCATATACAGATCATCACCCTAAGGCACTTGCCCCTATTGCAGGCAAGCCAATTCTGGGACATGTTCTGGATAAGCTTATCGCCGCGGGGGCTGACGATATAGTCGTGAATATTCATCATTTTCCCGAGCAAATCATCGCTTATCTTTCGCAGTCTTATCCATGTGTCAGGATCAGCGATGAGAGTGCTCTTCTTCTTGACACTGCCGGAGGCCTTGCCAAAATATATCGTGAAGGTGCGTTTTCGGTTCCTCTGTCGGACGATGAACCGGTTATGGTTCATAATGCCGATATATTTACCGATTTCGATCTTCATGAAATGATTTCTTGTCATAAGGAGGGTAGTGCGACCATCCTTGTTGATTCATGTCGTAAATCTTCGCGAGAGCTTCTGTTCGATGGCAGGAAGATGGTCGGCTGGCGAAATCTGAAGACAGGAGATGTCAGACCCGCTGATATAGATCCTGCATTGTTTAGAAGCGCTGCTTTCGGCGGGGTGCATATTCTGTCGGGAAAACTTTTGAGAGATATAAGCAACTATGTCGGAGAGGATCTGCGACCGTGCAGTATTACCGATTATTATATAGATGCATGCTCCGGCACCGATATAATTCCGTTTACACCGTCGCGTCCATTTCGCTGGTTCGATATAGGAACGACGGAAAAATTGGAATATGCGCGCCAATCGGTTGAGTCTTAGTGATATGGCAAAAGGGCGTTTATTTATTTACCTAAAACATTAAAAAAATAGCTCTAAAAATTTGTCATATTAAAAAAAGTAACTACCTTTGCACTACCAAAGTGCTTCGGCACCTCAAGGAGAGGTGGGTGAGTGGCTGAAACCACCGGTTTGCTAAACCGACGATGGGAGCAATCCTATCCACGAGTTCGAATCTCGTCCTCTCCGCAATCAACGCTGGTAATCAGCGATTTACAAAATTTACGCACGAAATTACGCACGATTTTTGATGATCGTGCGTAATTTTTTGTGCGTATTCATGACAATATTTTTAAGTAAACGCGGACGCACTCGATATTGGGTACTTTGGATTTTGAGGGCTGATATGGTTGATGTAAGGGAAGATGTGCCGGATACGGTGATACAGTCGGGGGCAATTCTTAAAAATTGTGATTTAACATATCGATATGGTGTCCTAAATAATCTTTAACCATATAAACTGCAGTGTGATACCCAATTATAAATATCGGCGCATTACATAAAGATTATTAATTGGTCTGTGAATTAATACTTTATGAACGTTTATAAGGGTATATTTGCAATACGATGATGAAGAACCAACAAAATATGCCCCAAATCAGATTTCTTATTGATTATCTGCGGCCCGTGAGCGATGCCCTCTCATACGACCATTATGACCATCCGGAGCGCATAGTGAGTTTGCTATGGGCTAAGGAGAACATAGATATTCTGGCAGACAAGGGATCTCTGGAGAAAGAGCTCTCGGAATCAGTGACTATGCCAGACATGGGCACTAACTTACAATCGCTCTATTCTTGTTTCGCTTTCATCGCTCAGGAATCGAATGAATACCTGTACGGTTTCAATAGCGGAATCTACTTCTATAATGAGTTTTCGTTACGGAGTGGCTATCAGTCTCAACGGGATGAGTATGAAAAGATGATAACAGCCCAGGAAGGTATCGTAGATTCTCTTGATTCCCAAATCGCAGTGTTAGAACAGAAAACCTCAGACGATGGCTTATTCTTTCCTCGGCTGAACAACAGGCGTGAACGACTTGGCATTGAGCGAGAAAAGCTTAATGAACTGTATATCCGTCAGAGTAAACTCAACGAGTATCTGAACATTCTTGATACATGCTATAAGCCAGCATTAGACCGTATCGCTGGACAATGCCGTGCCCTGCTTCCGATTGTTGGAAAATTCTATAAAGAATGGATGTCTGCCAATCCACCGGAAGAGAAACCGTGTAGTGCCAAATCGTCATGGGACGAGTGTCTGAATTACCAAATTCAGACGAATGACAACTCACAACATGATTACTTCAGTCCCAGCCTAATTATCCGGATTTACGAATTGTGTAACGGTCAACAATTTGAGGATTGCAATAGCACAAGGTTTATAGAGGCCCTCAATCTGCGCACAACCGGTTCTGTCCTGAAGATTAAAGAGAGGGAGAAAGTGCGTGTATGCTATCTCATTAACCAGTTGTGGCGTCAGCTACAGAAAGAAGTCAGAGATAAGTGGCTATCGCAGATTCTTAACTCACTCGGCATAAGCCGCAAGTTTTATAATTCAAAGTATAGCATATCGTCTCGTGAATACGAACGTAGTAAGGTCTCAAATATTTTCTACAGAGAACTGTCGGGAATTTTTGCATCCATAGAATTATACTAATTCACAAACTGAATGCAAATATTATCTTTCTCACCTTCAGGTTGGAAAATTATTTTAATACCTTTCTCGCGGGCAATCCTAATGCATTTTTTACCTCTTCGGGAATACTATGTGAGCCAAACGGCACCAAAGTTCCGTCTATATCTAAAAATATAGCTTTTATGTTTTTATTCATTTCTCTTGTTTCTTATAGATCGAAGTTCCGAGGGTGATTTACCGAAATGTCGCTTTACGTATTTGCCAAAGAACGAGAGGTTCTCAAAGCCTAACCTATATGCAATCTCTTTTATTGAATAATCCGTGTTGAACAGATGGTACCGTATGTCCTCGACCGTATATTCATCAATCCACTGCCTTGCTGACTTTCCACTGACTTTCGTGCATATAACAGACAGATATTTAGCTGACAGGCATAATTTGTCAGCATAAAAGTCGATAGGCCGATGCTTTATGTCTTCGT
>ERZ836877.2317-NODE-2317-length-25110-cov-10.633606_pt1 | contig 25110 bp, 15 predicted proteins | sample MGYA00519469_ERZ836877 | MGnify/ENA primary metagenome ERZ836877 (study PRJEB31850, sample SAMEA3708809) | human gut metagenome | biome: human gut; feature: human-associated habitat; material: faeces | place: China | collected 2014 ... | reverse complement strand
CCACCGAAGGCAAAGCCAGCAGATTTACAGTCTGCCCCATTTGGCCACTCTGGAATACTCCCGAAGTTTCGTTTCCGGCACTTTTGCTTTCCCCGCCGGGGTTGTGTCCCGAAAACGTTTGCAAAGTTAAGGGGTTTTGTTTATCTCTCCAAATTTTTTGAGGAAAAAATTACGAAAAATTTTAACTTTTTTCTTTTTCTCTCTCCCCGCTGCCTCTTCCGGCTATGAAAAGATTTTGTCTTTCACTTTGTTAGCCGGAAATGGCCGCTGGGACCGGTTTTATGCCCTCGCGCTACTCCACGGTTACCGATTTGGCCAGGTTGCGCGGCATGTCGACGTTTTTCCCTTTGTTGATCGCGATGTAATATGAAAGCAGCTGCAATGGTATCGACGTGATGATGGGCGTAAGGCATTCAGGCACGTCGGGTATCTCCAGCACGTGGTCGGCTATGTTGCGTATCTCCGTGTCGCCTTCCGTCACTACCGCGATCACCGAACCGTGGCGGGCTTTCACCTGCTGCACGTTGTTCACGATCTTTTCATACAGATGGTCGTTGGGCGCGATGATTACCGTGGGCATGTCGGCGTCTATAAGCGCTATGGGGCCGTGCTTCATCTCTGCCGCCGGGTAGCCCTCGGCGTGTATGTAGGAGATCTCTTTCAGCTTCAATGCTCCCTCCAGGGCTACAGGATAGGAATAGCCTCGTCCTAAATACAGGAAATTGCGGGCGTAGGTGTATATCAGCGACAGATGTTTTATCTGCTCGTCGAGTTTCAGGGTGGCCTTCACCAATTCCGGTATCTTGAGTATGGTCTCGCCAAGGCGGTCCGAGTCTTCTTTGCTCAGCGTACCGCGCAGGTTTCCTATGGCCATGGCCAGCAGGGTGAGCACCATCACCTGGCCCGTGAACGCCTTGGTCGACGCCACGCCTATCTCCGGCCCTACGTGTATATAGGTGCCCGAGTTGGTCTCGCGCGGTATCGATGAGCCTACCACGTTCGAGATGCCGTATACGAACGCTCCCATCTGGCGAGCCAGCTGTATGGCGGCCAAAGTGTCGGCCGTCTCGCCGCTCTGCGAGATGGCGATCACTACGTCGTCGGAGGTCAGCACCGGATTGGAATAGCGGAATTCGCTCGCATATTCCACCTCTACCGGTATCTTGCACATGTCCTGCAGCAGGTATTTGCCCAATAGCCCGGCGTGCCATGAGGTTCCACAGGCCACTATCACTATCCTTTTGGCGTTTTTGAATACCTCTTTGTTGTCGTTCACTCCGTTTACCACCACCCGGTGTCCTTTCTCCACCACGCGGCCGCGTATGCAGTCGCGCAGGGTCTCGGGTTGCTCGAATATCTCCTTGAGCATGAAGTGCGGGTAACCCCCTTTCTCAAGTTGCGAGATGCTCATCTCGAGTTCGGTTACGTCTACCTTGGTTTCCTTGTTCTCGAGAGTGACGAGCTTCAGCGGCTTCCCGCGTTCTATGATCGCGATCTCGCCATCTTTCACATACACTACATTCTTGGTGTATTCCACAATCGGAGTAGCGTCCGAGGCTAAGAAGGTCTCATCCTCGCCTATGCCGATTACCAAGGGAGAGCTCTTGCGGGCCGCGATGATGGTGTCGGGATTGTCTTTCTCAAGCACGGCTATGGCGTATGCGCCCACCACCTGTTTCAGGGCCTCGCGCACGGCGTCGAGCAACGTGCAGCGGTTGGTGATGCGTATGTATTCTATAAGTTGCACCAGCACTTCGGTGTCCGTCTCCGACTGGAACGTGCATCCGTGGCGGAGCAGGGCGTCTTTGAGCAGCTTGTAGTTCTCGATAGTGCCGTTGTGCACCAGCGCAAGGTTGCCGTCTTCGCTGTAATGGGGATGGGCGTTATGGTCCGAAGGTTCGCCGTGGGTCGCCCAGCGGGTGTGGGCTATGCCGGCCGCAGCCGTAAGATTCTTGTCGCGGCAGAAATCCTCCAGGTTGCTCACCTTCCCCATGGCCTTGTAGACGTTGAGTTTACCTTCTGGAGAGATCAATGCTACACCGGCCGAATCATATCCGCGGTATTCGAGTCTATGAAGTCCTTTTATTAAAATCTCGTAGGTGTTTCCGTTACCGAGATATCCTACTATTCCACACATAGATGATTATGTTGATCAGGTTGTTGAGTATATGGCTGTCCGCATCCCTTACTCGGGCTGACTAAGGTGTGTAAAGCTCGTCAGAACCTTGCCGGCAACCGGAAATCGGACCGGACTGTCGAATGTGATACCTGTCCGCTGGCGGATGCAGTAAACCGTATATACAACGCGATCGAACAAAATATATTATATAATAGGAGTAGTAAGTTGTGAGTTTTTAGTTGTAAGTTGTAGGAAGTTTTTAGTTGTGAGTTGTAAGTTGTAGGTTGTGAGTTGTAAGTTGCGTAGCCCACACCCCGGAGGGGTGTTCGTTCCTCCAATAATAAATCGGGATTAATCTCGATAATTCCCGATTAATCCCGAAAATCCCCGAAACTAAAACTTAAAATCCTCACTTGGTTTCAATCCGGTCCTCCAAAGCCGGCGCGGCTATGATGCCCGTGTCGCCCGGCTCGGCCTCTTCTATCAGACCGGCGTCCCCGCGCGGACCTGCGGTTTCAGCCCAGTCGGGTGCGTTGAACCAGATCAGCGACGACAGTTCGTCCACCTTTTTCATGTTCTCGCTCCCCACCTCCTCAGGCGTGGAGGACTTCAGGGCCTTGAAGAACTCGGCTGCGTGGGGATACTTGTCGGAAAGCTCTGTAAGCTCCTCATTCAGCGACTTCGCGGCAGGGTCGCCCGAAGCGAGATTATCGATTTTATCCTGAATGACCTGCGCCTTGGTGGCATAATCGCCGCAATAATTTATCAGCAATGTGTAATCCGATTGTGTGAGAGTCTCGCCATTGGCAAGTTTGTCGGCCACGGCATCGGCTCCGTGCGAACCCGAGCAGGCGGCTGCGATAACGGTTATGGCCGCCAGTAGAAATAGTCTGAATGTTTTCATAGCGTAATCTGTTTTTCAGAACCGCCCGAGGCGGCTCCGGTATCCATTATTATATAGCAAACGCCCGACACCCCGCCAAAGGTTCATTCCGCGTCGTGAGTTTGAAGTTGTAAGTTGTGAGTTGTAAGTTGTGAGTTGTGAGTTGTAAGTTGTAAGTTTTGAGTTGTGAGTTTTGAGTTTTGAGTTGTGAGTTTTGAGTTTTGAGTTGTAGGTTGTAAGTTGCGTAGCCAACACCCCGGAGGGGCGTTCGTTTCTCCGATGACTCATATGACTCATATAACTCATATAACTCATATAACTCATATAACTCATATAACTCATATAACTCTAATAACCCCAATCCAAAACTAAAAAAACAACTTTTTTCAATGTTTAAAAACATAACTCTTCACCATTTTAGATACCTCGGTTTGGCAAATTGATAGTAAGTGCCCCTAAATATGGGTCAATAAAGGGCGTATATTTGCAATTTTAACATAGTTGGATGCTATTTTGTTATCTGCTGTAAAGAAACCCATCGCAATTTGATTTGGAAACAAGCTCCGATTCCATTAACTTTGCAGTGCGTTTCAAGAGGGAGACGCCAAGTATGATGAGGCCGGCCGCGACGCGGGTCTCCCGGGGCAGGGAAAGAAATTGTTAATACTTGAATCTGACATCATGAACACCGGGGCCGGACAGTTCCCGAGTATCTCCCAGCCGCGCATTCTGGCGGAGAGATACCGATTGTTAACTTTAAATACACATGATAGACAAGTACCCTTAGTTTGATACCTGGAAAACACTTGAGCAGGTAGCCAATTTAAACCCTATCATCGTTTTATTTGGCAATCTGCTTGTAATGACCAATCTGAACTGTTCGGCTACAGAAACAGCGGCCAGCTCCGCGTGGCGGTTCCCCGGTATTACCGGCGGACGCTACCGGAGGGGAGGGCGGTGGTTCGGCGTCAGTCCGGTCCGGCGGAATGTTTCCTCTGACTTTGAACTGATACCTGCTAAACCTTAAACCGACCTATGGGAATGTCTCGACAGAGGTTGAGCGCTCCCTCCCTTAGATCTTACCATGAAGTTGATCATACCATGAAAAACACGATGGAATCTGACTGACTATCTTTTTTACCTTTTGGACATCACACATACCGCGCCGCGAGGTGCCGTTCTTTTTACCATCGCGAAGCGCGCCGTGAGGCGCACGTAACGATGTCGCCGCCGGGCTGATGCCCGCCATCCTCCTCCCCCGCTGTTTCTGACCCGATAGCGCTTACGGCCGCCGGAAGAGTCAAATCTCCCGGCGGCCGTCATTTTATCAAAACTCATCTCCAAGCGGCGTTACGGCCGGCTCGCGCAACTTGTACAGCAGTTGCCGTTTCAGCTGAGGATGCTCCTCCACTATCTGCGACAGCTCCCAATGGTGCCCCGCCTCCTCTTTCAGCAGGGGAGAGGTGGCGTCGACATCCGTAAGATTCCAGGTAAGCAATACGGTCTTTATCTTTAGCGCCTTCAGTTTGCGCACCAGCATCTCATGGTCGGCGTCCCCCGTAATCAGCACCACATAATCGAAATGCCGGAACGTAGCTAACTCATACGCCTCCAAGGCGAACCATACATCCACCCCCTTCTCCACCACCTGGATCTGCCCGTCTTTCTCCACCTCACGCAGGTGTTTGTAATGGAAAATAACGTCATTCTCGATCAGCGTGTCCTCGAACTTACGCTCGTTATACAATAGATGACGGTCATACGCCTCGCGCACGCGGTAGCGACCTCTGAAATAATGGGCCTCCGTGATCTGGCAATCCGAAGGGTTCACCCCTTCCTCATACGACAGGCGGTCGCAGATGAAATCAAACAGCGACTTCACCCTGATAATTGAACTTTCCACAGCCTTTAAGGCGCGGTTAACCTTGGCATAATAGCCGCCGTCGATAAAGACGCCGACCGACAGATATCCTAACATAGGTAACGGTTTTAAAATACCAACCGTTACGAAGCCGGATTTGTTCAGCCGGAGGCCAACACCCCGGAGGCGAATGATTGCGCGGTCACGTGCCCCGGAGGCTAACGCCCTCTCCGGGGCGTTCGTCCGACTGATGAGGTCTTTGATTGTTATTGGCGGCTTTACGCCTTGCCGTTATATACTATTACACTTCCAAACGTGTTTATGGCTTGCCGTCATAGATTTTCCCGTACCAAATATGTACGCTCTTGTAGTCTCCATCTTCGTTGAAACTGCTCAATGATCTTCCCAGACTGGCATCACCATTATAATAATTCAGTTTATAGCTTAACGTCTTGTTCGTATCATTGCCGGAATACTCAAAATCAACATACTTGTAATCATTATTGTAAACAGTTCCCTGCTGTTGGTTTATTAATGTCGCGCCATCCGGTATCCATACATGCAGCCATTGAACCTCAGTATTTCTATTATTATCAGTATATCGATTGAAGTATATGCGGTACTTGGTTTTGGCGGTCTGATTCGTGGTTATTGTCAGCGTCATGGCTGTCGGGTCGAAAGTGAAGGTATAGCTTGCCGATGTATTGCTGAACCAGAATGCTCCACCGTCGACCGCGCAACCCTTTGCTTGTCCTAATGTAACCGTGGTATTGCCTTCCTCAGATCCTATGGTTGCCACTACCGACGAGTCGCTCTTCTTGCATTTCTGTATTAGGAAATTACCTTCAGAGCATGTGCCTGTGTATACCCATACATTGCCCGAAAGGGTCATATTCTTATCTCCGTCAGAGAATAGTTTGTGCTCGCCATTGTTGTTGTGTATCCGGTAGAAATACTCCTCCCCGGGTTGAGGATCGCTGCCGCAGGTATGCCCTTCCGTTATCCAGCCGCCGGTTGAGCAGTGGCAGTAGGCGCCGCCGTTTTTGAACGCTATGCCGGGAGTGTTCGGGGTCAGTTCATTTATGCTGCTTACGGTGCCCTCCCTTACCGCGCTCGATTCCTCTATCTTGCCGGTGGTGGCGTTCACCTTGTTGAATATCACCTTGAGGTTGCTGTAATTGGCGTAACTCGTAAGTTCATACTGATAGAAACGGCTGTCGGCCGTGCTGTACATCGCCACCTGTTCCCCCGGCCAAGCGTTGACGGTGGTGCGGCTGCCGTCGGCATTCTCGTTGTAGAGGAACACATGGGTATAGCCCTTTGCGCTGCACGTGTAGTTTTTCGCGCTCGATGTACCCGACGAACCCTCCGCGATGGCGCGTAGCGACGCACGTCGGTCGGCTGTACCGTCGCTCAGCGACAGGTTCTGTCTCACAACCTCGTTGCCCGACATCAGCACTATCTGATACCACCCCTCCTTGCCGGCGTTGGTGCTCGTAAGATAGTAGCCCGTCTTCGGCTGACCGTCGGTCGAGCCGCTGTTGTAAATTCCGTTGTGGGGGAAATAGCTCGAAGCGTAGAGTGTCTCGCCATCCTCCTCATAGCTGTAGCGGCACGACGGAGCGAAGAACCTGTGTCCGTTGCCAGACTCTATGCTGTGGCGGAACGACGAACCCTGTGTCAACCCTATCACATCCGAGACCGTGGGCACAACCCATCCCTCGGGTAGGGGAGCGGTGGCCTTGGTGTTGTTATACCATCCGCCGCCCGATCCTTCGCGTGCGGGCCAGGTGTTGCCCAAATCCTCTCCGGCTTCCATCATGCCGGCCGACGACGCGCCAATGTTGCGATCCAGCCAATGCTTGCCGTCTACGGTTATCACCTCGTAATACCTCCATGTCGAATTCTCATTGTTGAAGAAGCCCGTGTGGTAGAGGTCAAGGTTTATGTAGTATGAGCCGAGATCGAATTTTATTCCTTCGGGCCACGATTCGTTGTCATAATCGGTAGTGCCGGAACGCAAGGTTACATCCCATCCGCTCGTGGCGTTGCCCGTGGCTGATACCCCGGAAGGCCAGGTGGGTGTGCCGCTCCCTGATTTCAGCGATATATGGTACTTGTAGGTTACATCGCCGTTAGGCATTGGCCGGTGCAGACCCGCGTTGCGCCGGCGGCCTCCGTTGTCTTCCGGCTGAAGTCCCTGGCATACGGTAGTGCCCCCCGTGGTTGCCCCGATAAACTTAAGATAGTCGGTCTCGGCGAGCAGAGTTTCGCTGCCGCGTGTTATGGTCAGCTTTATGTCGAATATATCGGCCAAAGATGCGTCAGCCTGTTGCTGCTGTGTTACCGTAACCTGACGTTTCAACGGATTATCGCCGTTCTTGAGGCTTACCGTAAGCGCAGCCTCGCGTTCCAGACCCTGGTTCCGGTTTGCTTTCAGCGGTACGGTTATCTTCTGGGTAACCAGCCCGTTCATGCTTTCGGCATCCGAGGCCGCTACCCCCTCTATGGTTGCGTTTGTGCTCCAGTCCGACATATGCAACCATGCCGCTTCCCCCTCTATGGAAACCATGTCGGCGAGGTTGCCCGTGGTTATCTCTTTGTTGCTGCGTACCAATATGGTGAGAGTGCCGTTTCCTTCAGCCGTTATGACAGGATTGTCCTGTACGGCGAGCACATTCTCGCCGTCGGTTACAATAGAGTTTATGGCCGGAGTCTCTTCCGTTATCTGCACGGCTATCGAGGCCGGGGCTTTCGCCGCCTCTTCCGCCGAAGTTTTGCCCACGGCCGTTACGCCCGTTACCGTTATTATATAATGTGTGTTCGGCTTCAGGTCGGTGTTCAGCTTCACGGCATAATAGTTCTCTTTCTCCGAGTTGTCGAATTTATATTCGTTGGACTCATCATCGAAACTGCCGATATAACCTCTTACAATCAGCAGCGGGTTTCCATCTTTCGCTATAGGCAATATGTCGGTTGTCAGCCGTTCACCCTCTTTCAGATATTGCAGACTTCCTCCGCTTATGCTCCATTCACCGTTCAGCGGCGATTCTATCAGCTGATGATGAGTGCCCAAGGTCATCCCGAGTTTTGTTTCCCCTTCCGAGCATAGGGTCGACGTTGCCGGTTTCTGCCAAAGTGCGAAACCGGTGGTAAGGAAGTTGCGGGTCGAAGAGTCGAACCTGAGGCTTACGCGGGTATAAGGACGGCTCAGCGAGAACATATCCACTTTGCCGTCGTTGTTCAGCATCTCGTCGGTCAGTTCTATCGGCTGGCTCACGAGCGGCACATTCACTTTCTCGTCGAGCAGCAGCCCGTTGTCGATTGCGATCGAGCGGAATGCGCTTTCGGTGAAGGAATCCCCGAGTCTCGTTATCATATCCTTGGCGTTGGCCACCAGATATGCTGTCGAACCGGGAGTCAGCTCGGAGCGGTTTACGAGTTTAGAGTAAATGCCATCTTTATTGGTAAACTCGCTTACGGCATATGGGCGACGGTTTATCAGCTCGCCGCTGCCGTCGGCGGTGGTGTTGAATTGCAGCAAAGTAAGCTCCAGAGGCGTTTCTCTATCGGGGCTTACCGAGCGGGTCTGAAGATTGCTTTGCGAGAACCCCTCGGTTGCGAAAGCCAACACGGTCTGAGTGTCGGGCACCTCGCGGTCGTTCCACTTGAAAGGCTCGTCAGACTGGCATCCGCTAAGAAAAGCGGCCAACGCCAATGCCGAAGTATATATCGTTTTTCTTGCCATGATAATGCAATATATGGAGTCGGTTATTTGTCGACTTTCGTAACTTCAATTACCGAGTTGGCTCCTACAAACCATCCTAATGTTGAACTGCGGTCTGTAAGATATGTGGTGTTGAAGCCAAGGTCTCCTGTTTGACCAGCGCAATTGAGAATGAAATTTCCGCCGTTGCTTATCGTAAGACCTGAAATTGTCTTGTATATGTATTTCTTGTCTCCGAACAAATCATCAGCATTCGGATCGCCATTCCAAGCGCCCGTATTAAAGGTGCCTCCAAACAAATATATTCCTAGATACTTATTTGAGGTACCTGATACGGGATTACACCAGAAAATGGCATTACGGTCTGATGATAAGTCGGTATATTTACGTATATCGTAAAGAATGTCGCAACCATATTTCGCGGCATCGGCATCCGACGCTTTCCGGTAATTGTTAGTTGAGGTATAATTATATGTATTATTTCCCCATGAAAATCCGGTGATTGTCGGATTGGTTACTCCTTGAATTTCATAAGTGGCGATATAGAAACCATCTTTTTGGGTGCCTGTAATTCCTTCGGTATTGCCGGTCTTGGCAGTCCATCCTGTACCCTGGGAATATAAGGATGCCCCACCCGCTACAGGATGCCATCTGAATCCGATCTTCGTAACGATCGATACCGGTACCGTTACCGTCAGCTTCAAAGTTTTGGGATTGAACGAGAAGGTATAGGCTCCTGTCGGTGCGTTGCTCAGGCTCCAGTTATGACCGTTGCTATTGCCTTGAACCACTCCCTGGTATTCACCTGAGGCAGTAATGGAGTAGTTGGTTGTGCTATTGCTATAAATCCATTGCTTTTGCTCATTGTTGAGCAGAGCCTGTATACCGAAATTTCCATTGTTGGTTACATTGACAGTTCCTGTCCATGTACCATCGGCATTCTTGGTTAAGTCAAATGCTTTCCATGTGCCGCTTGTTCCAAGATCTCCGAATACCTTATAGGTATATTCCGGATCCGGGTCGGTGGTGGTTTCTCCGAAGAGTTCGAAGCAGTAGTCCGACTGGTAGCCGCTCGGCATCGATGAGGAATCCAATTTCTTCACCTTGCCCGAGTCCGCGTTGTCGTTGTTGTTGAACTTGAAGTCTGTTGTCGTTACGTTCAGAGTGTATTTAGCATCTCCTGAATGTATGATGAATGTGAATGTGCCGTCGAGATTGTTCAGCGATGAGCAATCGCTTTCCAGTACATCCAACTTGAGATAACGGTATCCATCCTTAAGCTCTGTTGCGCCGGTTTGCCATGTAGTATAATCTTTTCCGGATCTGAAGAAGTGTATCTGGGTCTGCGGTATACTCGACTTATAACGTAGAGTTACAGTCTTGGTAACCGGTTCAGGCTTGGCGGGATAACTATCGTTGCGGTCGTCGGTGAAGTAGCAGCTCTCGCCGGCTTTTGCCCAGGTGAAATCATTATCCGGGGCCTGTTTCTTGTCAAGCAGGAACCATGCCTCGCAGTCGCCGTAGTTCGGCAGTACTATGCCCGGTATTTGGCTTCCGGGATAACGTATCGCGGTGGCTTCATGACCGTCGTTGAACATTATCAAGGTCTTGCCGGGCTTTGCGATAAGAGGCAGTTCCAGTTTCCACCAGCCGTCCTCCTCCTTTTCCATCATTATTCCGGGGTAGCCTTCGGGAATTGCGTTCCGGCACGCCTCACACCTGTTGCGGGTCGCGTCCACACGGTAATCATGGAAGAAATCTACGCCTGTGTCGTATCTTCCACCAGCGCCGGCAGATTCGTTGCCCCAATCACATTCATACGTTTCCTGATTTTCGTCCTTCCAATATTTTTTGCCGTCGTATTCAGGTATGTCGCATGCCCCCCATGGTTTCCATCCCTTGAAGGAGTGTCCGCATGAGAAGTTGTACTCCACATAGTTCAGTTCCCAGTTACCATCATCGTTTTTCTTCATCACCTGTCTGCCATCATACTCCAGGTTCTGGTAGATGTATGCGTGCGGTGCGTTCCACGTCTCCCCGTTGATGGCCTTGAAGTGGATGGTGTAGAACTGTGCCGAGGGTATTATGGTGAAATCAGATGTTTTCGTCAATGTCTGGCTCCCTTCGGTGGCCGTGGCCGTTACGGTGCCGTGTATGCTCTTGCCGAAGTATTCCTGATCTATCGGGTCAATCACTGATATGCGTATGAAGCCACCCTTCGGAAGCGACTTGGTGTCAAGCAACAACGAGGACATCGAGAGCTCCTTCTCTTTGGCGAGGCGTATCGGTTTGCTTACGGCTACGGAGTCGGCCCCGCATATGGTGGCGTAGAATTTCAGGTCCGCGTCGTTGGCCGGAGTGCTTGCCGTAGGCTTCGCATTGCCGTTGCTGTAATCGGTCAGAGTCAGCGTGAGCGAGCTCATGTTGGTAGCGTAGTCGATATACATGTCGTAGCTCGCCTGGTTGGCTATCTGTTTGGCGTAGAGCGTCTGGCTCTCGGGCAGCAGACGCAGGAACGCGCTCAGGTCCACTTCCTTGACATCCACGCGCTTGCGTATGTTGCCGGCTACCACATAGAAACCTTTCCCCGTAAGTTTGCTGTTGTCGCCCGTGCGCACGCCGAGTTCCGGGTTCACCTGCAGATTTATCACGTTGTCGGCGGCGTTGGCCGAGAGTATGAATATCGGCTTGCCGCTTTCCTCATCCTTGTCGCTCTCGAAGGTTACGCGCGGGGCCGTGGTGCTGTAGGCTATCTTTCTTGTCTCCGAACCTTCCAGGCTTTCTATCACCGTTTCGCCTAAGTTCAGCTCGGTGTCGCCCGACAGCTGCACCGCCAGCGACTCTACCGTCCACGGCAGAATGTTCCATATAAGCTCGACCTGACGGGCCGAGTTCATGCGGCCCACGATGTCGTAATAATGGCCGCGTATCAGGTCTTTGCTTTCGGGCGACTTGCAGCCCAACGGTATTTCTATCTGCTCTATCGATTCCCCCTCGGGCATGGCCACGAGCGATGTGCCCGGCATACTCTCTCCAAGTCGGGCGGCCTCGCATTCCGGCAGGTAGCACGTTACCTGATAGGCTATCTGCCCGGCCGGGGCCTCCTTCGGCGTGAGGTTGTCGAGGCTGTAGTCTGTTTGCACCAGGTCCGACGGATCGCAGCTTGCCGGCAGTTCGTAGTGGCCGCCGGTGCCGATCCCCTCTATCTTTTCTTTATTGCCGCTGTAATTGCCGCCGATAGACTCCGGTTTGAATATCCTGGTCGGCGCATACACGTTGAGCGCGTCCGTCGCGCTTATCTTCAATTCCGTGTTATTGCCGTAACCGGCCGAGAAGTCTGTGTTGTCGAACAGCAGGGTAAGGCGTACCTTGGCCACGCAGAATTCCAGATTGGCCGTAGCCTTGTTTATGATTCCCTTTTTTATCTTGATGCTCTCTTTCCATACCATGGGCAGCCCTTTGCCGGGACGCGTGTAATCGAGATGGGCGGCGTTGAGGTCGCTCTCCCCGAGTATGGAAAGTCCGTTGACCGCAGTCTCCAGGGCCGACGCGTCCGCGTCGCTGTCGTTGAGCCCGTAGGTTTCAAGTGCCGAGATATCTATGTTGGCAAGCAGATACAGGTGATAGTCGCCATCCTCTATGTCGAGGTTGTAGCAGTTGTATATACCCTCCACCTGATTGTCGGCCGCCTGAGGGTCGAGTTTCAGATAGAAGTGTTTCTTGGCGTTTCCCGCTTCTGCATCGTAATAGAATCCTATAAGGTGCAGCGAGTTTATCGCTCCTTCGTTCTCCGCCGTGGAAGCCGTGCCGTGGTTCTCCGCGCGGGTCAGGCTCGCGCCGCGGCGTGCGCCTGTCTCGCGGGCCATGCTCGTCGAGGGTATAAGCAGTTGCAAGGTGGTGCCGTCTTTCGATGTGGGCGGTTCTACTCTGCGCATGTCATCGTCTGCCCGGCATCCTCCCAATATCACCAGGGCGATTGATAACAGATATATGAGTTTCCGTATCATGGTCTTGCAGATTTTCATGTTTAATTCCCAAGTTCCAGCACCTGGCGGTGGTAGTTCCAGCTCGCGGGCACCGTTACGGTGATGCTTATCCCCTCGTCGCCCTGTTCAGGCGTGTCGGTCGGGTTCCAGGGGTGGGGCAGAAGGGTGAAGCTGTTTATGGTTATCCGGTAGGCGGTGTTGCGTATTATGCCGTACTCTCCGTCGCTTATCACGCCGTCGGTGGCCGATGTCCCTTCGCTCTTGTGGCGTATCGACTTTACATAATAGAGCGGGTAGCCCTCCAACGTGCTGTCATACTTTATTTCGTGCCAGTTGGCTGTAACCGCTTCCGGCTTCGCGGCTCTCGGTATCCCCTGATATTTGCCGTCGTCGAAATACCACAGCGAAGGGTGCTCCGGGTCGGCGAAAGCCTCTTTCACATCCTGAGGCGAGTTGGCGTTGACGCGCAGCAGGGCGGTTACGATAACGCCGGTGGTGCTGTTGAGTGCCACGCCCTGTTTCGGGGGCATGTATTCCGCCGCATATTCTATCTCTGTGTAGTAGGTGGTCGACATGCCGGTTACAATGCGGCGTGCGCCTACCGTGAGCGGCAGTGTCGCTCCTGTCCGGGCCTTGAAGACCGGGGATGGACATTCCGCTATCCCGTCGCTGATGCGCGGAACCATATAGCAGACCGATGCCATGTTTACCGGCGAGAGGGCCTTTACCTCCAGGTCGAATCTGCCGTCGGGTAGGGTATAGGTGTTCGTGGCCGGTATCCCTTTCTCAGTGTCGGCGGCGGTGCTCTTGAAGTCTATCCTCGCCAATATGCGGGTCAGGTTTATTATCTTCTTTCCGCTGCTTTCGGTGTCTACCTCGTATGCCGTATCTTTGGTGGAATACTCCTTGCCGTTGTCCGGTACCGTTACCTCTACCTCATCGGCCGGGGCGGTCGACATCGGCATCCCCTCTTCGGGCAATTGCGCGGCGGTCATGTCGGTTATCTCTGCGCCCTCGTATCTCTCCAAGGGATATGTATAGGTCATGTCGGCATCGGAAATCGAGCTGAATCCGTTGGCTATCAGTGAGGTGTATGTGGAACCAGGCAGGTTGGCCACCACGCGCAGCCTGTATCTGGTGCCGCGCGCTATCTTGCGGGCGTCAAGCATCGATACCACGGCTTTGGCTCCCTTCTCCGTAGGCGTTATGTCCTCCCCGGATGCCGTTCCCGCTGCCACGACCTTCCCGTTGTCATCTATCAGATATGCGCAGAGTGTCGTTATGCTGTTGTCTATGGCGAGTGTCTTCGCTGAGGCGTATGTCGGCGACGTGGCGTTGCCCGCCTGTGAGTCTCCCTTCGATCCTTCGATGTTGCCCACCGAGAACGATAGCCAGAACGGTTCCGGCCGTGAGGGTCCGGGATCCGGCTCGCCCTCGCGTTCCGCCGAGCATCCGGCGGTCAGGGCGGCTGTGGCTGCAATTATGCCGTATATCAGGAGTCTTTTCATGATTTGTACCGGAATTCTTTAGAAGTCGAAATCTAATATGTTCACTATCCAGTCGTTTATCTTGATTGTGAAGCCTATCCATTCCTGTGTGTCGGAGTCGAGGTTGAAGATTATCGACCATTGGTCCTGCATGTCAAGATAGTCCTGCAACGACAGTTCTTCCAATTCCTTGCTCTTTATCATGCGGAAATAGGTAGTCAGCGGCACGTTTATTATCTCTTTCTCCCCTTGCTTCCGACGCACGTGCAGCACCGGCGAGTCGGCTTTCGTGTCCATCCTGCCGAAGTGTATCTCGGCGTATGCGTCAATTACCGGCTTCGTCTCGTCTTGCGTTTCGTTTACTATGAAGCCCATCGGGATGGTGCCGCTGGTCCAGTTCCTGTATATCACGTCGTTGCCGGTCTTCACAACGCTGTTGTCGTGGGCCATGGTCGAGTTGTCGGCCGTTATGTAGAACTCGAAGTCGTCGGGGTCCACGGCCGAGCCGTCGTCATGCTGTAGCACCACCCTCAGGTTGTTGGTGTTCTTCGTAAGGCTCATTGCCATCTGCGAGTGCCCTTCGGTGTCGGCTACCGTTATGTCGGCGTTAGCATGGAAATGGGGGTGAAGTTTGCCGGTCCATTCTCCCGGGGCGCGCGTATCGGTCAATACGGTCTGCAGTTCATTGTAATGCGATACCTCCGAGGGTACCGACGCGAACTTGTAGGAAGCGTCGGTGCAACTCATGCCGCCGTATGCGATGGCGTGGTAGCGTCCTGCCGGAAGGTCGATCGAGACCATGTTTCCTTCGCACGGGAAGGAACCTATGTAGCGTCCCTGCTCGTTGAATAGATGCAGGGTGGCGCAGTGTACGGATTTGGCGAAAGCGTCGCCGCCGGGCAGGTTACGGTCGTACACGAGTTTCACGTCGACTCCCGAAGGGTTGGGTTCGCAGGGGTCGAGGTCCTCATATACGGCGTCGCACGAAGTGATGGCGGCGGTGGCGAAAAGCGTGGCTGTAGCACGGATTATAGACAAGAGTTTCACGAAAAAAAGATTTTTCAGGTTTGTTCCCGGCGGCGGTTTCACCCCCCGCCGGGAGAAGAGTATAAACTACGGCTTGAAAGCCGGTAATATACGCGAGATTAGAAATCCCAGTTGTTTTCTGTGTTAAGTACCCATGGATTGACTTCAACAGAGAACTGGAAGAAGAGTGATGTCAGATCTTCCTTCTGCTGTTCCGGAGTCTTGTTGCCGGGTACACCAAGTCTGGAGAATGAGTTGATACCAAGTTTGTACACGTGGTTACGGATAATCTGAAGCGCCTCGTCAGTCGTGATATTTGCTGCGTAGTAGGTGTAATAGTTGCCATCATTTGCATCGGGAGAGTAGACATCGTAACCTGACAACTTACTCCACTCCTGAACGAAGTAGGCTTTCTCTGCATCTCCTGAAAGTTTCTGCTCCTTTGCGCGATATGTAATGGATTCAACCAATTCTTTGATTGCTTTATTAAGGGCGGCATCACCGGTATCGAATCCGTTCTCGGCTTTAAGTGCTTCTTCATTTCCAAGCAGAATATGTTTGACGGCGAAAAGATTGCTGCCGGTCATATCTTTGAATTTGCTCTCCGACAAATCCATCTTCACCTTGAAAGCTGCGTATGTGAATTTATTGAAAGTATCCTTTACATCGCCGGGGTGCCCGCATTCGAAGCCATACTGACTGATATCTTCTTTATAAGTATATTCGGAGAAGGCTTTCACATTTGTCATAGCGAAAGAAGGAGTATTCCAATAACCGTCTGCTCCGAATACGACACCGCCTCTGTGAGGGAATAGATAGTCTTTCAGGTTGAGATTCTCGAGAGTGGCGCCTGCTACTTCAAGCTTGATACCGTTATTCTCGTTAAAGTCTTTTGCTGTTTCTCTATCCTTGCCTGCAATATTCATGATTGCGGGTGCGGTGTAGTCGTAACGTACGGCAAGACGGTCAACCTTGACTGCTTTTGGTGCTACGATAATAGTGGATTTATCTGCTGTCGTTATTTTAAGAGTTTGCAACTCTGCAGCTGATGCGTTTGTCATAGTGAAGTTGCCTTTAGAGGCTATTTTGTTTACGCCATCTGTAGTACCGTCAATTTCTTGGTCTCCCGTAAGAGTGGTCACATTTTCATTGGCGTTGCAGACAACGTATACTTTGTACTGGTACTGAGTTCCATCCTCCTTTGGTTGTGTAAGGGCATCATATCTATCTTTCGTGATAGCGATTTTGGCTGTACCGTTTTCGAGAGTATTGGTATAGCCTGTGAATACGCGTGTTCCGAATTGGTCATCTCTTACTACATAAACGCGGACACCGTTGATTTTTGATTCCTCGTTTTCTGCGATTTCATTATCATCTGCACGGGTTACAGAGGGGGCGATGCGTACTGCGAGGGTAGCTACTACCTCTTCGTCGGAACCGGGGGTGGCGTTGCCGCCGTTAGGCATGTCGGGTGCGTCGCTCGAGCAGCTGGCCAGAAGACCTGCGGCCAATAGGCCGGCTGCAAACTGAAATTTTTTCATGTTTGAATTCTTTTAGGTTAAGTGATTATTATTTAACAATATATACTTATTATATATTTTCTTTCGGTTTCGGTTGGGTTTGTCAGACCCCTTTCCCGGATGGTTACATACCGGGATTCCTTTATCATATTTTGTCGGTTTTGTACTTGTCAGAGGGTCTTCAAAGCCTGTTTGGCTCCCGTTACGCCGGCTGCCGCGGCACGGTTCAGAAGTTTCTCCGCTCTCTCTTTATCTCCTTTATAGAGTGCCAATACGCCGCGTCCGTAATCGGCCGTAGGTGTGTCGCCGCTCTTCTTAAGCAACTGCTCGGCTTTCTCCAAGTCGCCGCGTCCCAAGGCGGTGAAGGCTGCGTTCAACTGCGCGCGCTCGTCGTCGGGAAAGAGTTCCGCCGCTTGCATCATCAGCTCGCTCCGGCGGTCCGATCCTTCGTCGTAGCTTCGCGCCAGCAGCATCAGCTCTTCATACGACAGTTTCGAGGGGTCGGTCTGCAGCAACTGGTCTATTGTGGCCGCCTCGGTGAAGGTCCTTACCGTATAGTCTATGCGGTAATCGGCGCGGCGCAGCAGCGGATAGGCCTGTCCCAACAGGGTCTTGTATGTCTCCGGGAAGTCGTTTTTCAGCTTCCGGTCCTTCGCGTCAGGCTTGAGGTCAGAGTCGATTACGGCCAATATCTTATCCTTGTCGGGAAGCGCCGAGGCCGATACCCATTCGCGGAGTCCCGTCCAGTCCTCGGGCGTGGAGCCGGTTTTCAGCTGTGTGCCGAACCCGTAGCGGGCGTCTACATACTGTCTCAGGGCTTCCGTACGTCCCTCGGCCAACCGGGCGTTGTTGTTCCAGCTTCCTTCGGGCGATGCGTAGCCGTGTATCGATACGTGGTCTACCGTCAGGTCTTTGTCGCCGCGCACGGAGTCGATTGTCGCTATTATCTTCGCCAACTCGAGAGGGTTGGAGCGGAAGTCTGGCTGCAATACCGTCGAGTTCACGCGGTAGTTCACGTAAGCCTTGCGCGACAGCGAACGGTTCTTCACCACGTCGGTTACGTTCTGCTCCATGGCCTGCAGCTGGTCGGTAGGCACTATCAGCTCGAACTGCTTGGGAGTGAAATCCATGGCGAGCGTCGTCGGCAGGGTGGCCGGGGTGCCGTCGCTCTTGCAGCGGCAGCCGCGTGTCTCGCTGCGGAAGGTCAGCTCGCTTATCGTGTATGCGTCGTCCCAGGGCAATATCTCAGTTACCTTGCGGTCATCCCCCTTGGCGCGCATCAGCACGGCCCCTTCCGGGGTGTCGTCGTTGCGTAGGTGCGCCAGGTAGGCGTTGCGCCCTGCGTAGATAAGTGGTTGCAGTTCTTTCGAACCTCCCTGATAGTTCAATATCGGGGTAAGTATGACTTCGGTATTCGAGGGTATCTCCCACGATTCCGAGTCTATGGTGTAGGATATGTATAGCTTGTCGGGATCGTTCTCGGAACGCACCATGTCAAGCTGTTTTATAACGGGCTGGTAACCGGCGCCCGGGGCTGCGAAGGCACTGAGCATCATAGAGCCGGCTGCGAAAATTGTGGTTAGTCTCATGGCTCTCGGTTTCAGAAGTTATATACAAGGTTTATGGCCGCTTTGGTCGGTCCCACATAGTTGTGCACGGCGTTGTCGCGCAACTTGTCGCCGCATTCGGCGCAGGGGTATGTGTCGTAGCGCGAATAGGCCCATCCTATTCCTATCTCGGCTTCGAGTCCCCAGTGTTCCGAGAATGCCCACGAGTAACCGTAGGCTATGCCGGCCCCGGCGAACCATCCCTGGGCGCGCTGGCGGTCCAGCGTGCGGAAGTCGGTGCCGAGAAACTTGAACCCCTTGGTCCGGAGATTGCCGATGTTATACTGGCCTCCGAAAGCGTGTATGCCTAAAAAATGACCGATGGAACGGTGGCAGAGCCAGTAGCGCATTTCCGGCTGCACAAACCAGTGACGCCAGCGGCGCGAACCGACATTCCAGAAGTTGATGTCGCCGTTCACGTCCAGACTCCATTGTCGCGCGATGCCGAACTCAGCTCCGAGGTTTACCGAAGCTGTCGCGTCGTAGAGAAGATTGCTCTTGATAGCGTAGTCGCCGCCCGATGCGGGCAGGGTGGCTGAGGCAAGGGCAAGAATTGTTAGATAAGCCTTAGTCTGAAGTTTCATGGTGTCGAAAGCAGTAGACATCCTTAGCAAGAAAGGATGGCGCACCCGTAAGAATTGCAATTGTATCCCCTTTGTCCCCTCGATTATCCCCCTTGTCCCTCCAATTACCCCCTTTATTACCCAATTTTACCCAAATTGTCCCTCTTGTCCCTCAATATACATTTGCAACCCCTCCGGGTTAACGATTGTCTTTATTTAAGCCTATTGACAGGTGCAAAAGTATATTTTCAAGTGTTAAAATAAAAGTTAACAAATTTTAAATACCCCCCCCATTTAGTTAATAAATGTTAATAAGAATTGTAAGTTGTGGAGTTTTGGGTTGTAAGTTGTGGAGTTACGGGTTGTAAGTTATGAGTTGTAAGTTTTTAGTTTTGGGTTGGAAGTAGATATAGGTTGGAAGTAGATATAGAGGAGGGGTGCCATCTCCGAGGGCACCCCTTTGGCATACCCCACAGCGAACCCCCCTTTAACGTGTCGTGCGGCGGACACCCCGGAGGTGTGTCCGCTCCTCTAATAACTCCAATAAAACTAATAACTCCAATAAAACCCCGATTCCCCCCTGGCTAAAAAATTCACTTGAACCGCATGACATCGAAACCGTTACCATAAACGCTCCTTACCAGAGAGGTGGTTACGTAAGCCGTAGGGTCCACTTCATGTATTATGTGATACATCTTATATGTATCCGCCTGACGGCACCACACCATCATCATGGTACGCGAGGTCCCCGTCCAGTACCCGCGGCTTTCCCAGGTGGTCACGCCGCGCCCTGTCTCGTGAGTGATCCGCTCGGCTATCTCGTGCCACTTGTCAGACAATATGAAGAACTGCACCGTCTGCCGACCGGCATATATGAACTTGTCGGCGATGTAGCTGTAGACGAATATGGCCACCCATCCGTAGATTATAGACTGCGTACGCGCCTGCACCCGCGCCTCCATGTCGCCGTCGAAAGGAAGGAAGAATGAGCAGGCCACAATCGATATGTCGACGGCCATCATAACCCTCCCGACGCTCACGTTGCTTATCTTGGCCATGACGGCGGCCACTATGTCTGTTCCTCCGGCCGTCCCTCCGTGTCCTATATATATACCTATACCCACGCCGAGCACCGCCGCACCCATCAGCATGCTCATGGGTGCGTCAGAGATCAGCGGCGGATGGCTTATGAAATATCCTTCGAGCGCACCGATTATCAGCGACATGACGGTAGCTCCGAAGATTGTGCGCAGTGCGAACCCTTTGCCGAGGTAGCGGTAGCCGCAGGCCAACAGCAACAGATTCACTCCATACATGGTGAAAGCGACCGGTATGCGCTCGCCGCTGGCGAAGAAGACCAAGGTCGAGAAACCGGCCATGCCCCCGATCACTATATGGTGGGGGAGTACGAAGACCACGAATCCCACCGAGTAGATGGCTATGCCCAATATTATCCACATAAGGTTGCGGGCCTCCTCGGCCACGCGCCCCCGCAATGCGCCCGCGGCAGGGGTCTTTACGTTCGTTTCCATGATATCGGGTTATGGATGTATCGGTATATGACGCCCCCGCCGACCGAGGTCGGCAGGGGCGTGTCTGTTTTTGCGTTCAGGCGAGTTTGGCGAGTATGGCTGTCAGCAGCTTCCAGTAGTCGGCCACAGACGGTATGTTGGCTTTCTCGTTGGGCGAATGGATGTCTTTCAGCGTCGGGCCGAACGATACCATGTCGAGGTTCGGCATCTTCTCAAGGAAGAGACCGCACTCCAGACCGGCGTGCAGTGCCTCGACGCGAGGTTTGCGGCCGAACAGCTCCTCGAAGCATTCCTCAGCCACTTTCAGCACCTTCGAGTCCGGGTTGGGGGCCCAGCCTACCGAGGGGTCGTTGGATTCCACGCGGCATCCTATCATCTCGTATAGCGAGCGTACGCGGTCGGCTATCTCGAAACGGCGCGAGTCTACCGACGAACGCTGGTGGGTGGTGATGAGGATGCCATCCTCACCTTCCGGTTTCACGCTGGCGAGGTTTGATGAGGTCTCTACCAGTCCCGGAACGGCCAGACTCATTCCCTGCACTCCGTTCGGTGTCGAGAAGAGGGCCGAAACAAGCGGTGTGGAGTAGCCCGGGGCAAGCACCTGCGCGGGACGGTCGCACTCTTCAAGCTCGAATATGAAATCGGGACCTTCGGCAAGCAGGAACTCGGCGTGTATCATGTCGTTGAACTCGGCGGCGTAACCCTTCAGTTCATCTACGTTCTCGGCGTTCACTCCGAATATGGCCTCCGCCTCGCGCGGTATGGCGTTGGGCAGACCGCCCCCTTGGAATTCGGAGAGCGTTACCGGGAAGCGCGACATCAGCTCCCAGAGGAAGCGGGCTGTCTGCTGGTTGGCGTTGCCGCGGCCGAGGTGAATCTCCATTCCCGAGTGTCCACCTTTCATATGGTCTATATGTACGCGGAAATAGCACAGGTCGGCAGGGGCTTCGCGGCGTTCCACCGGGTAATGACAGAGTGTGGCCTGACTGCCGGCGCAACCTATAACGAGCTGTCCATGTTCCTCCGAGTCGAGGTTAAGCAGTATGTCTCCCTCCAAGAATGCGGGGTCGATGCCGTTGGCTCCTGTCAGGCCCTGCTCTTCGTCTACGGTCATAAGCACCGTCAGGGGGCCGTGTACCAACTTGTCGTCGAGCAGTACCGCCATACCCGAGGCGCAGCCCATGCCGTTGTCGGCCCCGAGGGTCGTGCCGTTGGCGTGTACCCAGTCGCCCTCTACTATGGTCTCTATGGGGTCGTTCAGGAAATCGAATTCAATGTCGCCGCGTTTCTCGGCCACCATGTCCTGATGTCCCTGCAGTATCACCCGGGGCGCGTTTTCATGGCCCGGCGTGGCCGGTTTGGTCATGGCCACGTTGCCTACAGCGTCGACACGTACCGGTATGTTGTGGCGTTCTGCCCAGTCGACTAAGAATTTCCTCATCTTGTCGAGATGATGCGTCGGACGGGGCACTTTTGTTATCTCATCGAAGCATTCCCAAAGCAGTTTGGGCTCTAAATCTGTGATCTTCATGGTTTTTTAAGCTGATTGTCAGCTTTCTCTTTTGTGTTTTCTTGCGATTTGTATTTCTTATATGCAGCCGCCATGCGTGTGTGGTAGCCGCGGCGGGCATATCCCGCGCCGTTATATTTGCGCGCGAAGCCGGCCCAGTTCTTGTTCTGCAGGTCGGGCAGCATCTTACCCTTGGTTATGAATTCGGCGAACAGCTGCAGCTGCTCAAGCTCGGAGTAGGAGTTGCGGTCCACGAACTCCTGTACGGTCTCGCAACCGCAGAAGCGGTAGTTGAACCCTCCTATCTGAAACATCCCCCAGAAGGTGCCCATGTTGGCGGCATCGGCGTTGATATGGCGCGCGTTGGTCAGCTGGGTCCATTCCTGCAGGGCGTATCCTTTCAGCCCTTTCGGTACCTTGGCGTTCTTGTCGGGCTTTCCTCCCTTGGCTTTCTGACGGCAGCGGCCGAACATTGTGCGGTCGAAGTTCACAACCGGCACGCCGGGAGCGTAGAACCCCTTCATCTGCTTGCCGGCTTCTATCTCGACCACGGCCTTTATGGCGGCTGTCTCTACGTTCAACTCCTTGGCAACTAATTCAAAGTCGGCATCGGTAAGCCCTGAGTAGCGCGATAGCGAGTCGGCCTCCGGCAACGTGTCTTTGGCTATCGAATCCACTTCTTTTGCTCCGGGGGCGCGCGACGTTCCGGCACAGGCCATCACCGTCAGGGCGATGGCCAGCGCCGCTATGAACGTCAGCGGAAGCAGCCTCATGCCTCGGCCACTTTTTCCAGCACGCGGCAAAGATGTTGCCAGAACTTCGCTACGGTGGGTATGTTAAGCTGCTCGTCGGGCGAGTGTACGCCGGTCATGGTCGGACCGAACGATACCATGTCGAGGTTCGGGAACTTGTTCAGGAAAAGTCCGCACTCCAGACCTGCGTGTATGGCCTTGATTTCAGGCTCCACGCCGAACAGTTCCTTGTAGGCTTCGCCCGATATCTTCATTATGGCGGAGTCGAGGTTCGGGGCCCATCCGGGATAGCCGTCGGAGTGTTCAACCTTCGCGCCGGCAAGCTGGAAGCAGGCCTCTACCTGTCCGGCTATGTCATACTTGCGGCTTTCTACCGACGAGCGCTGGGAGGTGGTTACGCGTATCTTGTCGTCGTCTATCATCTTGACAGCGGCGAGGTTGGTCGAGGTCTCGACAAGTCCGGGAAGGTCGCGGCTCATGGAGATAACACCGTGAGGAGCGCAATAGAGCGAGCGTATCAGGCGCAGGGAGGTGTCGGAATCGATGCAGTATTCCGGACGTTCGGCCTCCTCGATTACGAGTTCGAGCGACGGCTCCACACCTTTGTATTCCTTGCGTATGGCCTCGGCATATTTCTTGAGGTTGCGAACTATGTCGTTCTTGACCTCTGACTTGATGCCGAATACGGCTTCGGCCTCGCGCGGGATGGCGTTGCGCAGGTTGCCGCCGTTGAAAGAGCAAACCTCGATGTCCCATTTCTGGGAGCATTCCCAGATAAAGCGGGCTATGATCTTGTTGGCGTTGGCGCGTCCCATGTGTATGTCGCCGCCGGAGTGTCCGCCAAGCAGCCCCGAAACGGCCACGCGAAGGTATGAGAAGTGCTCGGGTGTGAAGCTGCGCTTGTAGCTGAAGGTGGCCGTGGTGTCTATGCCGCCGGCGCACCCTACGAAGATCTCGCCGTCATCTTCCGAGTCGAGGTTTATGAGTATGTTGCCCGTAATCATGTCCGGACCGAGGTTCTGGGCCCCTTCGAGTCCGATCTCCTCGTTGATGGTGAAGAGGGCCTCTACCGGGCCGTGTTTAAGCGTCGGGTCGATCATCACGGCCAGCGCGCCGGCCATGCCTATGCCGTTGTCGGCTCCGAGGGTGGTGCCGCGGGCTTTTACCCAGTCGCCGTCGATATAGGTGTCTATCGGGTCTTTAAGGAAGTCGTGATCTATGCCGTTGTTTTTCTCGGCTACCATATCCATGTGGGCCTGCAGCACTACCGTCGGAGCGTTCTCGCAACCCTTGGTGGCGGGCTTGAACATCGAAACGTTGCCGCACTTGTCGGTCTTGGCCTGTATGCCGTGCTTCTTGGCGAAGTCAAGCAGATATTGGCGTATCTGTTCCTCATGGCATGAAGGGCGGGGCACTTTGGTTATCTCGTCAAAGCATTGCCAGATAAGTTCCGGCTTAAGGTCTTTTACTTCCATAGTATTTTATTCTTTTTTGGTTGTCGTGTTTTTCGCGGATTTCCCGGTTTCGGTAGGGGTTGGAGAGCCTTATACTATTCCGCATCCTCAAATTTAGCAAAAAAAATAAAAAAATATAGGATAGAGGCGAAAAAAGGGGTAAATTTGCATTATCCCGGTTTATGACGGGCTCCGGACAGTCGCCCCATCGCGGAGCGGTCGGGCTTCCCGCCGGGTGATTACATCTGCATGAAATGAATTATATTATGAATAAGAAAACTACTGTTGTTGCAGCCGCCGCCATTCTGCTGGCTTCGGCTTTCGGAACGGTCAGCTGCGGATCTTCCGACAAAGAGAGCAAGGCAGACGCAAAGCCAGCCAAGAAAGTGGAGAAGGCCGAGGATCTGCCCAACTACCGTTATGTGGACCTCGACACGCTGCTTGCCAAATATAATCTGGCTAAGGACTACAATGAGGAGATTATGCGCATGCAGTCCAACATGGAGCAGGAGGTGAAGCGCCACGAGAACTCGATCAACCAGCTCGCCGGCCAGATGCAGAACAAGATGCAGAACAACACCTACCTCTCGCGTGAGTCTTACGAGGCTGACCAGCAGAAACTGAACTCGATGCAGGCAAACGCCCAGAAATCGGTGGGAACACTCCAGCAGAACTTCGCCCAGAAGGCACAGAAAGCACAGGAGACCGTAAACGACTCTATAACAGCCTATATAGAACGCTATAACAAGAAGCACGGCTACGACGCGATCTTCTTTAAGGCGGCCGCTCTCCACTTCAACCCCGCCCTCGACATAACCCAGGAGATAGTGGAAGGACTCAACGCCCAATACAACAAGGTAAAGAAGTAAGCGTAAGACATTAGTCGTTAGTCATTAGTTGTAAGTTTTGGGTTGGGGGAGTTTTAAGTTGGGGAAGTTGGGAGTTGTAAGTTGCGTAGCCCCGTGCCCCGGAGAGGGCACGCAGAGAATAGCCGTGGGGTAGCGAAGCGTACCCCGCGGAAAACGCAAAGAATAGTTATATATTATAATCCGGATGTTTCATCGCGCCGATGGCGCGATGAAA
>ERZ836877.2316-NODE-2316-length-25110-cov-11.262502_pt1 | contig 25110 bp, 20 predicted proteins | sample MGYA00519469_ERZ836877 | MGnify/ENA primary metagenome ERZ836877 (study PRJEB31850, sample SAMEA3708809) | human gut metagenome | biome: human gut; feature: human-associated habitat; material: faeces | place: China | collected 2014 ... | reverse complement strand
TAGAGCACTTCCTTGGTAAGGAAGAGGTCGCGGGTTCAAATCCCGCCATCGGCTCAAAGAAGATGAGCAACCTAAACTCATTGAAAGACTCACTCCTCAAAATCCCCAGAGAAAATAATAACAAAATAATATTGTCAAATTATGGCTAAAGAAAAATTCGAAAGAACGAAACCGCATGTAAACATCGGTACCATCGGCCACGTTGACCACGGCAAAACCACTCTTACCGCAGCTATCACCAAGGTGCTGGCTGAAAAAGGTCTGTCCGAGGCTCGTTCGTTCGATTCAATCGACAACGCTCCTGAGGAGAAGGAACGTGGTATAACCATCAACACCGCACACGTAGAATATCAGACCGCAAACCGCCACTACGCACACGTAGACTGCCCGGGACACGCCGACTATGTGAAGAACATGGTAACTGGTGCCGCACAGATGGACGGAGCGATCATCGTAGTAGCCGCAACCGACGGCCCGATGCCCCAGACACGTGAGCACATCCTTCTGGCCCGTCAGGTAAACGTTCCCGCGCTGGTTGTATTCATGAACAAGTGCGACATGGTAGACGACCCCGAGATGCTCGAACTCGTCGAGATGGACATGCGCGACCTTCTGTCGCAGTACGACTATGATGGCGACAACACCCCCATCATTCAGGGCTCAGCTCTTGGCGCACTGAACGGCGAACCCCAGTGGGTAGAGAAGGTAATGGAACTGATGGATGCAGTTGACAGCTGGATTCCGCTGCCTCCCCGCGATGTCGACAAACCCTTCCTTATGCCTGTTGAGGACGTATTCTCGATCACAGGTCGTGGTACAGTTGCCACCGGTCGTATCGAAGCAGGCCGTGTGAAAGTAGGCGACGAAGTACAGATTCTTGGCCTTGGCGCCGACAAGAAGTCGGTTGTAACCGGTGTCGAGATGTTCCGCAAGATACTTGACGAGGGCGAAGCCGGCGATAACGTAGGTCTGCTGCTCCGTGGTATCGACAAGAACGAGATCAAGCGTGGTATGGTAATCTGCCACCCCGGACAGGTTAAGCCTCACGATCACTTCAAGGCTCAGGTTTATATCCTGAAGAAAGAAGAAGGTGGCCGCCACACTCCTTTCCACAACAAATATCGTCCCCAGTTCTACATCCGTACTCTTGACGTAACCGGCGAGATCACTCTTCCGGAAGGCGTAGAGATGGTGATGCCCGGCGACAACGTTGAGATCGACGTTAAGCTGATCACACCGGTAGCATGCGATCCGGGTCTTCGTTTCGCTATCCGCGAAGGTGGCCGCACTGTAGGTTCCGGTCAGATCACCGCCATCGTAGAGGACTAATAAGTCTGAACCGCCGAGATTCCGCAAGGAATTGAAGCACACGATACAACGAGGGACCCATGAAGTTATCTTGGGTCCCTCTTAATACGGGAATAGCTCAGTCGGTAGAGCACTGGTCTCCAAAACCAGGTGTCGGGAGTTCGAGCCTCTCTTCCCGTGCTAAAAGGAGAAACAATGAATATAATAAAGGATATAAAGGAATCTTATAACGAGCTTGTATATAAGGTTTCTTGGCCAACTCAGAAGGCTCTTGTCAACTCGTCGGTGCTGGTGCTCGTCGCTTCCATAGTACTGGCAGTTTTCATTTGGGCGGTTGACAAGATTTTCAATCTCCTTATGGAGCTTATCTACAGCATCTGATAAACCAACTTGAAAGGACGGACGGCAATGGCTGAAGAAAAACAGGAATGGTACGTATTGCGTGCCATATCGGGCAAGGAAGCCAAGGTTAAGGAAGTGCTTGACGCAGCAATCAAGAATACTCCACTTGGCGACTATGTTTCTCAGGTTTTGATACCGACCGAGAAGGTTGTAACGACCCGCAACAACAAGCGCGTTGAGAAAGAGCGTACTCTTTATTCGGGTTATGTATTCGTGAAGGCCCAGCTGACAGGCGAGGTGATTTACGAATTGCGTAACACGACCAACGTGATAGACTTCTTGCGGGGACGCGCCAAGAATTCGGCCCCCGAGTCGCTACGCGAATCGGAGGTTATGCGTATGCTTGGAGCTGCCGACAACCTGCGCGAGACGGCAGAGGAGGTTGCGGAAGAGTTCCTGGCTGGAGAATCGGTCAAAGTAACGGCCGGTGCATTCAGCGGCTTCTCGGGACAGATCAAGGAAGTCAACAAAGACAAGAAGAAGGCCAGTGTGGAGGTGAAGATATTCGGCCGCCCCACCCTTCTGGAACTTGAGTATTCCCAAGTGGAAAGAATCTGAGCAGACCTGATAGAGATAGAGAGGCTGAAACGGATGGTGTTACGCGTTCGAGTCGGCCCCTGTTTTTTGAAGGAAGGCAACATGATTCAACGAGAACAACAAATTATTTAAAAACAAGACAATGGCAAAAGAAATTGCTGGACAGATCAAATTGCAGATCAAAGGCGGTGCGGCCAACCCGTCGCCTCCGGTAGGACCCGCCCTGGGTTCGAAGGGTATCAACATCATGGAGTTCTGCAAGCAGTTCAATGCCCGTACTCAGGACAAGGCTGGTAAAGTACTTCCGGTAGTCATCACATATTACAGCGACAAGTCATTCGACTTCGTGGTAAAGACACCGCCGGTAGCAGTACAGCTGAAAGAGATATCGAAGGTCAAGAGCGGATCGGCACAGCCGAACCGTACAAAAGTGGCCGAGATCACCTGGGATCAGGTAAAGACTATCGCAGAGGACAAGATGCCCGATTTGAACTGTTTCACCATCGACTCCGCGATGCGGATGGTCGCAGGTACTGCAAGAAGCATGGGTATAACCGTAAAAGGGGAATTTCCCGCGTCTAACTGATAATCAACAATCAAATGGGAAAACTGACAAAAAATCAGAAGCTGGCGCTGTCTAAACTGGAACCCGGAAAGGCTTACACTTTGGCAGAGGCAGCTGAGAAGGTGAAAGAGATCACCTTCACGAAGTTTGACTCTTCGCTTGATATCGACGTGCGACTCGGAGTAGACCCCCGTAAGGCGGACCAGATGGTACGTGGTGTGGTTTCGCTTCCCCACGGCACCGGCAAGCAGGTACGTGTGCTGGTTCTTTGCAACCCCGACGCAGAAGAGGCTGCGAAGTCAGCCGGCGCCGATTATGTAGGACTCGACGAATATCTGACCAAGATCAAAGGTGGCTGGACTGATGTCGACGTGATCATCACCCAGCCTTCGGTAATGGGCAAGCTCGGTCCCTTGGGCCGTATCCTTGGTCCCCGCGGCCTGATGCCTAACCCGAAGAGCGGCACCGTAACCATGGACGTGGCTAAGGCCGTGAAAGAGGTCAAGCAGGGTAAGATCGACTTCAAGGTAGACAAAACCGGTATCGTACACGCATCGATAGGCAAAGTATCGTTCACAGCCGAGCAGATGAAAGATAACGCCAAAGAGTTTATCTCGACGCTGATCAAGCTGAAACCGGCTACTGCAAAAGGCACCTATATCAAGAGCATTTATCTTTCGAGCACCATGAGTCCGGGCGTGAAGGTCGACTCCAAATCGGTAGTAGAATAACCCTCAAAAGCTAAGACGAGATGAAAAAGGAAGATAAAGCAGTCATCATAAAGGAAATTCAGGATGCGCTCGGCCAGTACAGCTGCGTATACCTGACCCAGACCTCCGGTCTTGACGCAGAGAAGACAAGCGCGCTTCGCCGCGCCTGCTTCAACGATGATGTCAAGATGCTGTGCGTGAAGAATACCCTTCTCCGCAAGGCTCTTGAGGCAAGCGAGATAGACTATTCAGAACTCTTCGGTCTGCTTCATGGCGAGACCACTCTTCTGCTGAGCAACGTGGGCAATGCCCCGGCCAAGCTCATCAAGAAGTTCCGCGACAAGAAGGATACCCTTCCGATGCTCAAAGGAGCTTTCGTAGAAGAGACCGTATATGTAGGCGAGGAATCGTTGGAGACCCTGGCCAACATCAAGAGCAAGAGCGAACTTATCGCCGACGTTGTGGCACTGCTGCAGTCGCCCGCGAAGAACGTTATCAGCTCTCTCCAGAGCGGTGCCAACAAGCTTCACGGCATTCTGGAAACCCTTTCCAACAAATAATAAACCACATCCAAGTAAAAAAATTAAAAACACAATACTACAATGGCAGATTTGAAAGCATTTGCAGAACAGCTGGTTAACCTGACCGTAAAAGAAGTTAACGAACTCGCCCAGATCCTGAAAGAGGAATACGGCATCGAACCCGCCGCCGCAGCTGTAGCTGTAGCCGCCGGACCCGCCGCAGGCGCACCCGCCGCTGAAGAAAAGACCAACTTCGACGTAATCCTGAAAGCAGCAGGCGCAAGCAAGCTCGCAGTCGTAAAGCTGGTTAAGGAACTGACCGGTCTTGGCCTGAAAGAGGCTAAGGAACTCGTTGACGGCGCACCCAGCACCGTTAAGGAAGGTCTTCCCAAGGCTGACGCAGAGGGCCTGAAGAAGCAGCTCGAAGATGCCGGTGCAGAAGTTGAGCTGAAATAAGCATCAAACTCAGCAACGAAATATCCGGGAGGCCGCGTTACGACACGGTCTCCCTCTTTTTATATCTATAATTTGCATACCAACATAACGAAAATGAAAAAACTGAAGAATTTCTTTTATTATGCCACGGTCTGCTGCGCGTTGATAGCCGGCGGGTCGCTTATGGCATCTTGCGGGAGTGATGATGACGAGCCGGAACCCGTAGTCGAAGATGAGAAGGCAGGTTTCGTCGTAGCCGATATATACAACACCTGGGTTCTGACTGTCGACGAAGTAGACAACGGGGACGGAACAGTAAACAGAATCGCCTATTCAGGAGGTCATTCCCCTTACTATACTTACAACAGGGTCAGCAAAGGGAATGCCGAGGGAGCTCTTGTATGGAAGGTATATGAGTATCCGGCGAGCGGAACAGGAAGCATGGTCTGCACGAAAACTCTTTCATATACCATAGATGGCAAGACTCTTTACAACGCTGAGGGAGAGACAGCCGGCAATGTAACCGGATGGGATCCGAAACATAAATATGCCAATCTGGTGATAAGCTGGGAACCCGGCATGAGTCCGAAGGGATGGTCAGCGGCCTGCCGCTCATCCTACCTGAACGGCGACTGGGTAAAATTCCAATAATAAACTTTGGGTCGGGGCGTTATTATTATAGGTTAGTTTGGAATATGATGAATTTTGGTCATCATGCCCATACATCCTGTTACATACACCTTGGGCGAGAGGGTTGACGGAGGCGCTTGTCATGCGTTGTGAATCAACCGTTTCGCAGGTTTTCGGATGCCGTCTGCCCCACCTTCCCACCAACGTGTTGGAGTGTGGGGAACAAGAAAAAGAGACAGTGCGTCTGAAACCTTTTTGCGTCTATAGGTTAGCCGATTTAAGATAAAAGAAATTTTATTAAGATAAATTAACAGTTAAATGTCAGTCAACTTATCTGAAAAGCCGCGAGTAAACTTCGCGTCGATCAAGAATCCGCTTCCGTTTCCGGATTTTCTTGAGGTTCAGTTGAAATCGTTCCGCGATTTCCTACAGCTGGACACACCTCCGGAGAAGAGGAAGAACGAGGGGTTGTTCAAGGTATTCGCCGAGAACTTCCCGATTGCCGACACCCGCAACAACTTCGTGCTTGAGTTTCTGGACTATTACATAGATCCGCCCCGCTACAGCATAGAGGAGTGTCTGGAAAGAGGCCTGACTTACTCGGTGCCCCTGAAGGCGAAACTGAAGCTGTATTGCACCGACCCGGAGCACGAGGATTTCGACACCACCATCCAGGATGTATACTTAGGTCCGATTCCCTATATGACGGACCAGGGCACGTTTATCATAAACGGCGCCGAGCGCGTGGTGGTATCGCAGCTGCACCGTTCGCCGGGTGTGTTCTTCGGACAGAGCACGCACGCCAACGGCACCAACCTCTACTCAGCGCGTATAATACCGTTCCGCGGAAGCTGGATAGAGTTCGCCACTGACATCAACAACGTGATGTACGCCTACATCGACCGTAAGAAGAAACTTCCCGTAACCACTCTTCTGCGCGCGATAGGTCTTGAAAACGACAAGGACATCATAACCATCTTCGACCTTGCCGAGGAAATCAAGGTAACGAAGAGCAATCTTCAGAAGTACATAGGGCGCAAACTCGCGGCCCGCGTGCTGCACTCGTGGACCGAGGACTTCGTGGACGAGGATACGGCCGAGGTGATATCGGTAGAACGTAACGAGGTGATAGTAGAGCGCGGCACCCCGCTGGAGGAAAGCCATATAGACGCGATACTGGAATCGGGCGACAAGACCATATTGCTGGAGAAGGAGAACGTAAGCTCTACGGACTACTCCATAATCTTCAACACGCTCACCAAAGACCCGTCGAACTCGGAGAAGGAGGCCATAAACCACATCTACAAACAGCTACGTAACGCCGAGCCACCGGATGACGCATCGGCCCGCGAGGTGATACAGAACCTGTTCTTCTCGGAGAAGCGTTATGACCTGGGCGAGGTAGGACGCTACCGCATAAACAAGAAACTGAACCTCGATACCCCGATGGAGACACGTGTGCTGACACGCGAAGACATCGTGGAGATAATAAAATATCTGATAGAGTTAATCAACGCCAAGAGCGACGTTGACGACATCGACCACCTGTCGAACCGTCGTGTGCGCACGGTCGGCGAGCAGCTCTACAACCAGTTCGGCGTAGGACTGTCGCGCATGGCGCGTACGATCCGCGAGCGCATGAACGTGCGCGACAACGAGGTGTTCACCCCCATCGACCTGATCAACGCCAAGACAATCTCGTCGGTTATCAACACCTTCTTCGGCACCAACGCCCTGTCGCAGTTCATGGACCAGACCAACCCTCTGGCCGAGATCACCCACAAGCGCCGTCTGTCGGCCCTTGGCCCCGGCGGTCTGAGCCGCGAGCGCGCCGGCTTCGAGGTACGAGACGTACACTACACCCACTATGGCCGTCTCTGCCCTATCGAGACTCCTGAAGGACCTAACATCGGTCTGATATCGTCGCTCTGCGTATATGCCAAGATAAACAATCTCGGATTCATCGAGACTCCCTACCGCTCGGTATCGAACGGCAAGGTGAACCTGAACAACGACGAGGTGTCTTACCTGACCGCCGAGATCGAGGAGGGCAAGATGATAGCCCAGGGCAACGCACCCCTTAACGACGACGGCACATTCATACTGCCCAAGGTCAAGGCCCGCCTTGACGCTGACTTCCCGATCGTAGCCCCCGAGGAGATAGAACTGATGGATGTGGCCCCGATACAGATAGCGTCGATAGCCGCATCGCTGATTCCGTTCCTGGAGCATGACGACGCCAACCGCGCGCTGATGGGATCGAACATGATGCGCCAGGCAGTGCCTCTGCTGCGCAGCGAAGCCCCGATAGTAGGTACCGGCATAGAAGGCCAGCTCATAAAGGACTCGCGCACCCAGATCACAGCCGAGGGCCCGGGCGTAATCGAGTTTGTAGACGCTACCACAATCAGGGTGAACTACGACCGCGACGCCGACCAGGACTTCGTATCGTTCGAATCGTCGGTAAAAGATTACAAGCTGCCCAAGTTCCGCCGCACCAACCAGGGAACCACGATAGACCTGCGCCCCATCTGCAAGGTGGGCCAGCGTGTGGAGAAGGGCGACATCCTCACCGAGGGCTACTCTACCGAGAAAGGCGAGCTGGCTCTGGGCCGCAACCTGAAAGTGGCGTTCATGCCCTGGAAGGGTTACAACTACGAGGATGCCATCGTGCTGAACGAGCGCATGGTGAAAGAGGATATCCTTACCTCGGTACACGTAGACGAATACACTCTTGAAGTACGCGAGACAAAGCGCGGTATGGAAGAGCTCACAAGCGACATACCCAACGTATCGGAGGAGGCCACGAAAGACCTCGACGACCGCGGCATAATAAGAGTGGGAGCGTATGTGGTGCCGGGCGACATAATGATAGGCAAGATCACCCCGAAGGGAGAATCGGACCCGACTCCGGAAGAGAAACTGCTGCGCGCCATCTTCGGCGACAAGGCCGGCGACGTGAAAGACGCTTCGCTGAAAGCCTCTCCCTCGCTGAAGGGTGTTGTGATAGGCACCAACCTCTTCTCGAAGGCATCGAAGAAAAAGAACGCCAGCAAGAAGAGCGCCAACGCCCAGCTGCCCCTGCTCGACGAAGAGTATGAAGAGAAGCAGGCGGCCCTGAAGAAGATAATGGTAGGCAAGATGACCGAGCTTCTGAAAGGCCAGATCTCCGAGGGCGTGAAAGACTATATCGGAGCCGACGTTGTAGCCAAAGGAATGCATTTCGACGACGTGAACTTCGGCAACATAGACTACGAGAGCGTGAACCTGTCGGACTGGACATCAGACGAACGCGTCAACCGCATGGTACGCGAGCTGGTAACCAACTACCTGCGCAAGTCGAAAGAGATAGACAGCGAGCTTCGCCGCAAGAAGTTCGACATCTCTATAGGCGACGAGCTGCCTTCGGGCATAATGCAGATGGCCAAAGTCTACATAGCCAAGAAGCGCAAGATCGGCGTGGGCGACAAGATGGCAGGCCGCCACGGTAACAAAGGTATCGTATCGCGCGTGGTACGTCAGGAAGACATGCCGTTCCTGGAAGACGGAACACCTGTGGATATCGTGCTGAACCCGCTGGGTGTGCCTTCGCGAATGAACCTGGGCCAGATATTCGAGACAGTACTCGGCTGGGCCGGCCGCGAGTTGGGCGAGAAGTTCGCCACACCGATCTTCGACGGCGCATCGCTCGATGACCTGAACGAATGGACCGACAAGGCGGGTCTGCCCCGCTACGGCAAGACCTATCTGTATGACGGCGGCACCGGCGACCGCTTCGACCAGCCGGCCACGGTAGGCGTGATTTACATGCTTAAGCTCGGCCACATGGTAGAAGACAAGATGCACGCCCGTTCGATAGGCCCCTACTCTCTGATAACCCAGCAGCCTCTTGGCGGTAAGGCCCAGTTCGGTGGCCAGCGTTTCGGAGAGATGGAGGTATGGGCGCTCGAGGCATTCGGCGCATCGCACATACTTCAGGAGATTCTGACACTGAAATCGGACGACGTAACCGGACGTTCGAAAGCCTACGAGGCGATTGTGAAAGGCGACCCGATGCCGACACCGGGAATACCGGAGTCTCTCAACGTGCTTCTGCACGAGCTTCGCGGTCTCGGCCTGAGCATCACCCTCGATTAAGGAATATGCCGGGCAACGGCAGTTACGTAGTCCGGCATACCCCAACTTCATAATAAAGAATCAAAAATGGCTTTTAAGAAAGACAACAAGATAAAGACCAACTTCTCGAAAATCACAATCGGACTCGCATCGCCCGAGGAGATAAAAGAGAAGTCGAGCGGAGAGGTTCTGAAACCGGAAACCATCAACTACCGCACCTACAAGCCGGAGCGCGACGGTCTATTCTGCGAGAAGATCTTCGGTCCGGTAAAAGACTACGAGTGCCACTGCGGAAAGTACAAGCGCATACGCTATAAAGGTATCGTCTGCGACCGTTGCGGCGTGGAGGTAACCGAGAAGAAGGTGCGCCGCGAGCGCATGGGCCACATCGAACTGGTAGTGCCGGTAGCGCACATATGGTATTTCCGTTCGCTCCCCAACAAGATAGGCTACCTTCTCGGACTACCCTCCAAGAAGCTCGACACCGTGATCTACTACGAGCGTTACGTGGTGATCAACCCGGGCAACGTTCCCAACATCGAGAAGCTCGACCTACTGTCGGAAGAGGAGTACCTGTCGATCATGGAGAATCTTCCGGAAGAGAACCGTCTTCTGGAAGACAGCGACCCCAACAAGTTCGTGGCCAAGATGGGCGCGGAGGCCATCTACGACCTACTGAAAGAGATCGACCTTGTGGAACTGGCGGCAGACCTCCGCGACCGCGCCAACAAGGAGGGGTCGCAACAGCGCAAGACCGAAGCCCTGAAACGTCTGCAGGTAGTGAACTCGTTCCTGGCCTCGGCCGGACGCAACAAACCTGAGTGGATGATTCTGAAGGCCGTTCCGGTCATTCCGCCCGAACTGCGCCCGCTGGTGCCCCTTGACGGCGGCCGCTTCGCCACCTCCGACCTGAACGACCTCTACCGTCGCGTTATAATCCGCAACAACCGTCTGAAACGTCTTATCGAAATTCAGGCTCCCGAGGTGATATTGCGCAACGAGAAGCGTCTGCTTCAGGAAGCTGTGGACTCGCTGCTTGACAACAGCCGCAAGGCATCGGCGGTGAAGAGCGACGTGAACCGTCCGCTGAAATCACTTTCCGACTCGCTGAAAGGCAAGCAGGGACGCTTCCGTCAGAACCTGCTCGGTAAACGTGTGGACTATTCGGCACGTTCGGTAATCGTGGTAGGCCCCGAGCTGAAGATGCACGAGTGCGGCATACCCAAACTTATGGCCGCCGAACTCTACAAGCCCTTCATCATACGCAAGCTCATAGAACGCGGCATAGTAAAGACCGTCAAGTCTGCCAAGAAGATAGTAGACCGCAAGGAACCTGTGGTATGGGATATCCTGGAGTATGTGATGAAAGGCCACCCCGTTTTGCTGAACCGAGCCCCGACACTGCACCGACTCGGCATACAGGCCTTCCAGCCCAAGATGATCGAGGGGAAGGCCATACAGCTCCACCCGCTGGCATGTACGGCGTTCAACGCCGACTTCGACGGCGACCAGATGGCCGTACACCTTCCGTTGGGCAACGAGGCCATACTGGAGGCCCAGATGCTGATGCTCGGTGCCCACAACATCCTTAACCCGGCGAACGGCGCACCTATCACAGTGCCTTCGCAGGACATGGTACTCGGACTGTACTACATAACCAAACTGCGTCCCGGCACAAAGGGCGAGGGAACCAAATTCTACGGTCCCGAAGAGGCCGAGATCGCCTATAATGAGGGCAGAGTGGACCTCCACGCCCCGGTATCGGTATTGGTAGACGACATAGACGGGGACGGCAACGCCGTGAAGGTTCTGAAAGAGAACACCTCGGTAGGCCGCGTACTGTTCAACCAGTTCGTGCCTAAAGAGATAGGATATGTAAACGAGATTATCTCGAAGAAATCACTGCGCACCATCATCGGCAAGGTGATAAAGACATGCGGTGTTACCCGTTCTGCCCAGTTCCTCGACGATATCAAGAACCTTGGTTACAAGATGGCGTTCCGCGGCGGACTGTCGTTCAACCTCGGCGACGTGATCATACCTAAGGAGAAGGAGGAATATGTAGCCGAAGGACACGCGCAGGTAGAGGAGGTGCTCTCGAACTACCAGCTCGGTCTTATAACCGGTAGCGAACGTTACAATCAGGTAATCGACATCTGGACACACGTCAACACCCGTCTGGCCGACACACTGATGAAACAGATGAAGGAAGACCAGCAGGGCTTCAACTCGGTATACATGATGCTTGACTCGGGTGCCCGTGGTTCTAAAGACCAGATCCGTCAGCTGTCGGGTATGCGTGGCCTTATGGCCAAGCCGCAGAAAGCCGGCGCGGAAGGAGGCCAGATTATCGAGAACCCGATTATAGCCAACTTCAAGGAGGGACTGTCGGTGCTGGAGTACTTCATCTCGACCCACGGTGCCCGCAAGGGTCTTGCCGATACCGCTCTTAAGACCGCCGACGCCGGATACCTTACCCGCCGTCTGGTAGACGTGGCCCACGACGTGATCATCAACGAAGAGGACTGCGGTACCCTGCGCGGACTGGTATGCACGGAGATAAAGAACAACGAAGAAGTAGTGGCCACCCTCAGCGAGCGCATCGTAGGGCGCGTGTCGGTTCACGACATCAACGATCCCTACACCGGTGAACTGATAGTAGCCGCCGGCGACGAAATCACCGAGGCCATCGCGGACCGCATAGAGAAGTCGGCCATCGAGGCTGTCGAGATACGTTCGGTACTTACCTGCGAAAGCAAGAAGGGTGTATGCGCCAAGTGTTACGGCCGCAATCTTTCGAACCACAGGATGGTACAGAAAGGCGAGGCAGTCGGCGTGATAGCCGCGCAATCCATCGGCGAGCCCGGTACCCAGCTGACACTGCGTACGTTCCACGTGGGTGGTGTAGCCGGATCGGTAGCGGCTGTAAAGGATGTAACCGCACGCCATGAGGGCCGTCTGGAAATTGAGGAACTGCGCACGGTAACCGGACCGGAAGGAACCGAGATCGTGGTAGGACGTATGGGCGAAATGCGCATAGTGGAACCCAAATCGGGTATCGTGCTGACCACAGCGGCCATACCTTACGGTTCAAAACTCTTCTTCCACGATGGCGATATGGTGAAGAACGGCGACATGATCTGCGAATGGGACCCCTTCAACGCGGTAATAATAACCGAAGAGGGAGGTCGCGTACACTTCGAGGATGTCATAGAGGGTGTAACCTACCGTATCGAGACCGATGATGCCACCAACATATCGGAAAAGATCGTGATCGAGTCGAAGGAACGTACCAAAGTACCCGAAGTGAAGCTTACCGACGCCACCGGCGAGGTAATCCGCACCTATTCACTGCCTGTAGGCGCCCACCTGCTGGTAGAGGAGGGACAGGAAATAAAGCCGGGCGAGGTAATAGTGAAGATACCTCGTGCCGCCTCGAACGTAGGTGATATCACCGGCGGTCTGCCGCGAGTAACCGAGCTGTTCGAAGCCCGTAACCCGTCGAATCCGGCCGTAGTGTCGGAGATAGACGGCGAGGTGAAGTACGGCAAGGTGAAACGTGGTAACCGCGAGATATCGGTAACTTCCAAACTCGGCGAGGAGAAGAAGTATCTCGTGCCTCTGTCGCGCCAGATTCTGGTACAGGAGAACGACTACGTACGCGCCGGCACACCTCTTTCCGACGGAGCCATCACCCCGACCGACATTCTGAACATCATGGGCCCGACGGCGGTTCAGGAATATATCGTGAACGAGGTGCAGGACGTTTATCGCATGCAGGGCGTTAAGATCAACGACAAGCATTTCGAGGTAATAGTACGCCAGATGATGCGCAAGGTCAACATCCTTGATCCGGGCGACACCCGCTTCCTTGAACAGCAGGTTGTAGACAAGCGCGAGTTCATAGAGGAGAACGACGCCATCTGGGGCAAGAAGATGATTCTTGACGCAGGCGACTCTACGAACTACCGCAGCGGCCAGATCATAACCCAGCGCAAGCTGCGTGACGAGAACTCGGCCCTGAAGCGCAAGGACCTGCGTCCGATGGTAGTGCGCGACGCCATGCCGGCTACATCAGAGCAGATTCTTCAGGGTATAACCCGCGCCGCTCTCCAGACTTCGAGCTTCATGAGCGCCGCATCGTTCCAGGAAACAACCAAAGTACTTAACGAAGCGGCCATCAACGGCAAGACCGACTATCTGGAAGGCATGAAGGAGAACGTAATCTGCGGCCATCTGATACCGGCCGGTACAGGCCTGCGTGAGTACAACCGCCTGGTTGTAGCCAACAAGGAGGAACTCGAAGCACTGCAGATAACCGACGAGCCCGCATCTGTAATAGATGTGGAAGCCACCGAGGTTCAGAACGCATAATATAAACGCATAATATAAATATGACCCCAAATAAACGGTCGCCGCGGCAATCCGCGGCGGCCGTTTATTTTACCACCGCTTGCTTCTTGCGGCAAGCAGTCGGTTTTGCACAAAAATATTACATCTGTGCAAAACTATCAATATCAGGTAAACGTTAATGAAACATGAACACACACAATTCCACATTACTGCAATACGGTTCGGTAACCGAGATGATCGAGAACGTCATAAGCAAAAACTGGGACATTCTCTCATTCTCAGACCTTGGCGGCGCAAACTACCGCTACCGGGACGTCGCGGAACAGGTAGAAAAGTTGCATATAATTTTTGAAAGCGCCGGATTGAAACCGGGCGACCGCATAGCGTTGTGCGGACGCAACTCATCGAACTGGGCGGTATGCTTCATAGCCTGTCTTACGGCGGGGATGGTCGCCGTGCCGCTACTGCATGAATTCAAACCCGAGATGATAACCCATCTGGTAAACCATTCGGAGGCGAAATTGCTTTTTGTAGACTCCCATATATGGGAACATCTCAATGCCGATGATATGCCGGCCCTGAAAGGAGCCATATACCTCGCTGAATTCGGCATGCCGTTGTCCCGCGACCCTAAGATAGCTGAAACGAGAAGCAAGGTCAACGAATATTTCGGCCAGAAATACCCTGCCGACTATACAAAAGAAGATATGCATTGGCACACCGCGCTACCCGGAGAACTGGCCGTGATCAACTACACGTCGGGTTCCACGGGGATGTCGAAAGGCGTCATGCTTTCTTACCGAAGTATCTGGAGCAATCTGCGTTTCTGCAACGACAACATAGACTACATAAAGAAGGGAGACGCTATGGTAAACATGCTGCCGCTGGCCCATATGTACGGCATGATTATCGAAATGCTCTTCCCCTTCACCAAGGGCGCGCACTGCGTATTCCTCACCAAGGCCCCGTCGCCCGCGATCCTTTTAGGAGCTTTCGCCGAAGTAAGGCCGAAGCTTATAATCACCGTGCCGCTCGTACTCGAAAAGATAATAAAGTCGAAAATCTTCCCTCTGCTTGAAAAGCCGATGATGAAGATATTGCTGAAAGTACCGTTTCTTGACGACCATCTGTTGGCCAAAATCAAAGATGGTCTCATGCAGGCATTCGGCGGCAACCTCCACGAACTTATAATAGGAGGAGCGGCGCTCAACAAGGATGTGGCGACATTCCTTACACGCATAGGATTCCCCTACACTGTAGGCTATGGCATGACCGAATGCGGACCGCTCATCTCCTACTCGCCTCCGGCTACGGCACGTCTCGGATCGGTTGGCAAACCGGTAGACCGTCTCGAAGTGAAGATAGATTCCCCCGATCCCGAGAAGATACCCGGCAATATAATGGTAAGAGGAGCCAATGTAATGGAAGGATACTTCAAGAATCCGGATGCCACCGCCGAAGTTATGGGAAAGGATGGATGGATGAACACCGGCGATTTGGGACTGATGGATTCCGACGGCTACATATACATAATGGGACGCTCGAAGACCATGATTCTCGGTCCATCGGGACAGAACATATATCCCGAGGAGATAGAACAGAAGCTGAACAACCTGCCTTATGTGCTTGAGTCGCTGGTAGTGGACCGCGACGGAAAGCTTGTGGCACTCGTAGTACCTGATCGGGAACTGCTTGAAAAATCGGGGATAGGCGCAGATGCCATAGAAGGGATAATGGAGGGCAACCTGAAACAATTGAACCAGGAAATGCCGGGCTATAGCAAGGTATCGAGGATAGAGTTGATGGAAAACGAGTTTGAGAAGACACCGAAACGGTCTATAAAGCGGTATCTTTATGCCTGATTGACCTGAGGTTTTTCCTGATAAATCGGGAATAATCAGGAATAATCGAGATTTATCCGGATTTAACTGGATTAATCGGGAAAGGAAACAAAAAAACGGCTGCACGGCGATTGCCGCGCAGCCCGTTTTTTCATTCCGTCGGTCCGGAATCAGATGGCGAGGCATGCGTCGAGGTCGGCTGCGAGCTTCGCGCGGTCTATATCTCGGCCTATGAACACTATCTTATCCATTCGGTCGCCGTAGAAGGGGTCCCAGTCGCGGTCAAAATTCGGGTCATTGGCCCGCAGCATCTTCAGATCCTCCTCGGGCGCGGTGGCATACCAATATCCGGCCTCAGTGAGTTTTTTCTGCCGTCCGGCCTGCTCGAACAGGAGAGACATGTCGCGGTTGTGGCTGAAATACAACACACCCTTGGTTCTTATTATATTCGCGGGCCAGTTCAGATTGACAAACCGGTCGAACTTGTCGAAATCAAAAGGACGGCGGCGGAAGTAAACATAAGTGCCTATACCGTACTCTTCAGCCTCCCCTTCCCCGTCGTGATGATGGTGGTGATGGTGGCAATTCTCATCGCATACATGATGATGGTGATGGTCGTCGTCATGATGATCATCCTCATGGTGATGGTCCTCGTGATGGTCGTCATGATGGTGGTGATGGTTATGGCCGTGATGATCCTCCTCATCGGCATCCACCGCACGGTCTATCTCGCGTACCCATGTAGCGGAAGTGGCCACCTTGTCGAAATCGAAGAGATGAGTTCCGAGAAGATCAGCCAAAGGAACGTCGCAGTAATCGCATTCCAAGATACGGGCTTCAGGCTGGAGCGAACGCACGACCTCGGCCACACGCCGGGCCTCGGCAGGGGAAATCTCGGATATCTTATTGAGGAGCACCATATTGCAGAACTCAATCTGCTCTATAAGAAGATTCTCGATATCCTCATCATCGATATCAGTGCGTTTCAGGTCACCTCCGCATCCGAATTCATCGCGCATACGCAAGGCATCGACCACTGTAACTATATTATCGAGGCGTGGCATATCGGTAGCGTCAGGGTCGTCGAGAGCCATCTGCCTCATGGCGCAGATAGTCTGAGCGATGGGAGCCGGTTCGCAGACACCGCTCGCCTCTATAACGAGGTAATCGAACTGGCGGGTAGCGAGGATACCGGAAATCTGACGCATAAGGTCGGCCTTCAGCGTGCAGCATATGCAACCGTTCTGGAGGGCCACGAGATCGCCCGAATCATCCTGGCCGACCACACCACCTTTCTGAATAAGCGAGGCATCTATGTTCACTTCCCCTATATCGTTGACTATAACGGCGAATTTTATACCTTCGCCATTGGTAAGGATATGATTCAGCAGCGTAGTTTTTCCGCTGCCGAGATATCCGGTAAGCAAAAGTACCGGTGTTTCTTTAATTGTCATAAACAAAAGTGTAAAATACGGTAGGCCACTGAGGCCTCCCTACAGATAAACGATTAAACGGGCAAATAGGATATATGGGAAAGGTAAAAGTTGCAGGTATCGGGAATTATTATTACATTTGTATAAATTTGGTTCGCATGGCTCGAAGTATCCTCACGGCAGTCAAGGCCCTTGGCGACAAAGTCGAAAGACTAAGCGCCCAGCGCAAGCGACTGCGCGATGAAAACAAAGCCCTAAGGCAAGAGATGGAAGAACTAAGAGAACGCACCCGACAGGCGGAAGAAGACCGCCGTCAGGCACTGTTGCAGATAGAGTTCCTCACCCTCTCGCATAAATTGGCCGACAACCCCCAGAAGCTGGCCGACGCCCGGCGCCATGTAGCCCATCTTATCCGCATCCTGGACAGATGCATTTCCCTATTGCGGGATGATCCGAAACTCTGACCCGCTCTCCCCCACCGCGGGCCCCGACAATGAAGGAAACGGACAAAATAAAAATGGAAATCAACATAGCCGGCGAGCGTCTCACGCTCACGGTGCCGTTCCGGCAGCAGAACGCTGTCAGGGACACAGAACGTCGGGTGGCGGACCTTTTCCAGTCATGCACCGCCCGATACCCGGGAAAGAAGCCCCACGAGATACTCGCGGTGGTGTCATACCAGCTCGCATATCTTTACGGCGAGCTTCGCGAACAGACCGACAATGCGCTGCAAGCCATAGATGAGCTGGACGAGCGACTTACCATTCTGCTGCGCGATGGCGGCACAACCGTCGCCGACGAAGATGACACGGAAGCAATGCGCACAGACTTCTTTACCTCATACTGAATTCCATAACCATATTCCGTACTTTCATACCGCAAGCCCCGGAAATCGGGCAGAGACAACCACGGCATCCCGCGACCTGACGACATGGTTCGTCAAGGATACGCGGATTTTTTTGTTGTTTTCCCCAAAAAATCATCCATGAACACTGCAATTTGGATTATTATCGCCATCGGCACTGCCGCCATAGGATATGTAGTGGCATCAGTACTGAGCAAAAAAAATGCCCGTTCCCGCGCAAACTCAATCATAGAAGAGGCCAACCGCGAGGCATCGGTATTGAAAGAAAAAAAGATTCTTGAAGCGAAAGAGGAAGAGCTGAGAATAATAAACGAGGCCGAGCGCAATGCCAGCCAACGCATGCAGAAAGCCCAGTCGGCCGAAGCACGCGCCAAACAGCGCGAAATACAGCTCAACCAACAGCAAGGCGACCTGAACCGCCGCAAGAAAGACCTTGACAACCAGGCACGCAATCTTGAGAACCGTGAGGCTGAGGTAGAGCAGCAGACCCTGCGCCTCGACTCACTTTCAACCCGCGCCGAGGAGATGCACCGTCAGGCACAGGAAGAGCTTGAACACATCTCAGGCCTCAGCGCCGACGAAGCCCGCGAAAAGCTGATAGAAAGTCTTAAAGACGAGGCCAAGACAGCCGCCGCATCTTACATAAACGATATTATGGACGATGCGAAGCTCACAGCCAACAAAGAGGCTAAAAAGATTGTGATACAATCGCTGCAGAGAGTGGCCACAGAGGCCGCGATCGAAAACTCGGTAACTGTTTTCCACATAGAGAACGACGAGATAAAAGGACGCGTGATCGGACGCGAAGGACGCAATATCCGCGCCCTCGAGGCAGCTACCGGCATCGAAATCATAGTTGACGACACCCCGGAGGCGATCGTTCTTTCAGGGTTCGACCCCGTGCGCAGGGAGATAGCCCGTCTGGCATTGCACCAGCTTGTGCTTGACGGCCGCATTCATCCGGCACGTATAGAGGAAGTTGTGGCCAAGGTGCGCAAGCAAGTAGAGGAGGAGATAATCGAGACCGGCAAACGCACAGCCATAGACCTCGGAATACACGGGCTGCATCCGGAACTGATACGTATGGTAGGCAAGATGAAATACCGTTCATCGTACGGACAGAATCTTCTGCAGCACTCACGCGAGACCGCCAATCTCTGCGCCATAATGGCCGCCGAACTCGGACTTAACCCGAAAAAGGCACGCCGCGCCGGTCTGCTGCACGACATAGGGAAAGTGCCTGACGATGAGCCGGAACTGCCCCACGCTATATTCGGCATGAAACTGGCCGAGAAATTCAAAGAGAAACCGGATATCTGCAATGCCATAGGCGCACACCACGACGAGATTGAGATGACCTCGCTATTGGCACCGATCGTGCAGGTATGCGATGCCATTTCGGGAGCACGCCCCGGAGCACGTCGCGAGATTGTCGAGGCCTATCTGAAGCGCCTCAACGACCTTGAGCAGCTTGCGCTCTCCTACCCCGGAGTCATAAAGACTTACGCCATCCAGGCAGGCCGTGAGCTCCGCGTGATAGTAGGAGCCGAGAAGATTTCCGATCAGGAGACCGAGAAGCTGTCGGCAGAGATCGCCAAGAAGATACAGGATGAGATGACCTATCCGGGTCAGGTCAAGATAACGGTAATCCGCGAGACCCGCGCGGTAGCGTTTGCAAAATGAGCCAGGAACAAAGTCAGAACAACGGAGCGGAGAAACCGGCAAAGGATCCCGGCCAGATACCTGACTGCGTGAATTGCGACGCATCGGGGTGCACCGGAGCCTGCCGGAGCGGCGGGTGTGGCGGTGGCTGCCGTAGCGAAGAGGGTTGTGATTCCTGCCCCGCGAAAAGCGAGCTTACGCCGGCCGATTTCAAGTTCAACGCCGACCGGGAACCGCGTGGCAAGATTTTCGCCACAGACTGGCTCGGCGACATATCCACGTCGGCAGATTTCCCGATAGTGCAGGTTCAGTTCAAGAACACCCGCAACGGTTTCTACGCCAATCCGCAGAAGCTGAATCTTAACATCGGCGACATCGTGGCGGTCGAAGCCGCCCCGGGACACGACATAGGCAGAGTGGCGATGGTGGGGCCATTGGTGGCGATGCAGATGAAGAAAAACCGTCTGGATCCGGATACCGCCGAACTTAAAAAAGTATTCCGCATAGCCACCCCCCAGGACCTGGACCGCTTCGAGGAAGCCCGCAAACGCGAGCACTCGACCATGATACGTTCACGTGTGATAGCCGAGGAGCTCGGACTGAACATGAAAATCGGCGACGTGGAGTTTCAAGGCGACGGCTCGAAAGCAATATTCTATTATATAGCCGACGAACGTGTGGACTTCAGAAAGCTCATACGTCTGCTGGCCGATGAGTTTCATGTGCGCATCGAGATGAAACAGATAGGGGCCCGTCAGGAAGCCGGACGCATAGGTGGCATAGGCCCATGCGGACGTCCGCTCTGCTGCTCATCGTGGATGACCCACTTCGTATCGGTCGGCACAGGGGCAGCCAGAATGCAGGACCTGTCGATGAACCCCCAGAAATTAGCGGGGCAATGCGCGAAACTGAAATGCTGTCTGAATTTCGAGATAGACACTTATGCTGAGTCGGCCCGCAAGATGCCCGGACGCGATGTAACGCTTGAAACCAAAGACGGGGACTTCCACTACTTCAAGGCCGACATATTGCAGCGTATGGTCACATATTCGTCAGACAAGCGTGTGCCGGCCAATCTTACCACCATCCCGGCGGCGAGAGCTTTCGAGATAATAGCGCTTAACCGCCAAGGGATAAAGGTAGACCGACTGGTAGCCGACGAGGAGGAGAAAGAGGAGACCCCGAAAGAGTATATCGACCTTACGGATCAGGATTCGCTGACACGTTTCGACCGTTCACGCAAAAACCGCCGTAACAAGGCGAAAGGAAAAGGCGAGTCGAAAAACGAACCGAAACCCAAGGCGGAGCCTAAACCTAAGGCGGAACCGAAACCTAAAGCGGAGCCGAAACCCAAGGCGGAGATAAAACAGAAATCGGACGTTCGTAACAAAGGGGACCAGAAACCGAAATCCCGGCCTCACCGACAGAAGGGACAGCGCCCCCGGAATCAGGGTAATGAAGAGACATGAGAGCTAAACGGCGTATAGGCATGATGATTTCAGCCGCGCTGGCAATGGCGGCTTCAGGGTGTGGACAAGTGGAGTCCATGCCCGAAGCTGTATTATATGGCTCGGTCGACACCGGGAAATGGAGCGAGACCTGGCCTCTGCAGCTCACTCTTCCGGGCGATACCGTTCCGGCAAGCGCGATAGACAAAGATACCGATGCCTCGCTATGGATACGCTACCGTACGGATGCTCCCCGACGCGTAACATTAGTCATAAGTTGCGAATCTCTTTATCAGGAAGAGCGAACCGACACGTTACGGATAGCATTGTACGGTGGAAACGGCAGACCGACAGGGAAAGGTTCCTACGGGCTGTATGAGACCCACGTCCCGATACCCAATCCTCCGGCATTGAAAAACGGCCTTACTTTCCGCATTTGGCCGTTAGGCGACGGCCACGGAATAACAGATGCGGGAATAACATTCAACCTTGACAAAAAATGAAATTTATCGCAGATAACCTACGCTCCGAACTCGCATTGAGATTCGGCAAAATACAGAAGGAACTCAAAATTTCCGGCAGCGATGCCATTCTTATAGGCTCTAACGCGAATCTGTATTACACAACCCTCAGGTTCTTCAGAGGATATGTATATGTGCCTGCGGAAGGAAACCCGGTATGGTTCGTCGTCAGGCCCGAAATCTCAGAAGAGGAACCGGACGTGGCCCGCATACGCAAACCCGAGCAGATACAGGAATGGCTCGAGACGCACGGATACGGCACACCGGGAACTCTTGAGCTGGAGTATGGAGAGCTGACCTATTCCGATATAGAAAGACTGGCCAACGCCTTTCCTTATTCCAAGACGAAAGACGGTACAGCGACCATGCGCAAGGCTCGCATGTCGAAAACGGAATGGGAAATAGAGCGCATGCGCGAAGACGGCGTACATCAGGCGGAGGCCTACCGCCGCTTCTCGAAGGTTTATCGCGAGGATATGACCGATGTGGAGTTCCAGATAGAACTTGAACGCATACTGCGCCTGGAGGGTTGTCTCGGATTCTCGCGTACGTCGGGAAACCTGATGGAGATAAACCTCGGGTCGGTTCTTGCCGGCGACAATGCCGATGTTCCCACGCCCTACGACTTCGCGATGGGTGGCGCGGGTACCGACAAGGCGCTTCCCGTAGGTGCCGACGGCACGACCATGAAACCAGGAACCACAATAATGGTAGATATGAACGGTGCTTTCAACGGTTATCAGACCGACATGACCCGCGTGTGGAAGATAGAGGAGATACCTGACCTGGCTATGAAAGCGCATGAATGCTCGCGCCATATACTACGTGTTATGGAGAAGGAGGGAAAGCCCGGAATGAAATGCGCAGACCTCTATCTACGGGCCGCCGCCATAGCGGAAGAGGCCGGACTGAAGGATTATTTCATGGGACATCGCCAGAAGGCCCCTTTCATAGGCCACGGCGTGGGAATTCAGCTCAACGAGGCCCCCGTGCTGACACCACGCAGCCGGGATCTGCTTGTCGGGAACATGACATTGGCCATAGAACCCAAATTCGTGATACCCCATGTTGGCGCGGTAGGCGTGGAAAACACCTATGTGGTGAGAGAGAACGGACTGGAAAACCTGACTGTTTTCCCGGAAGAGATCATGGACCTCAGATAAGACCGTATCAAAAAAAAGCATGTTAGAATACACCGGCAAAGTAAGCGGACCCGATATGTCGGCCGAGCTTCACAACCCCGTTTTCAGGAAAATCGGAGAAGTGGCCGATGAAATGGACCGCGAGACATACGTAGTAGGAGGATATGTGAGAGACATATTCCTGAACCGCCATTCGGCCGATATAGATTTTGTAACCGTAGGGAGCGGAATCGAGCTTGCGAAAAAAGTTTCCAACGCTTTAGGACGCAAGGGGAAACTTTCCGTATTCGCAAATTATGGTACGGCTCAGATACGTCATCGCGACCTCGAACTGGAGTTCGTGGGGGCCAGACGTGAGTCATACGACCGCAACTCGCGCAAACCGAGGGTGGAAGACGGCACGCTTGAGGATGACCAGCGTCGTCGCGATTTCACCATCAACGCTATGGCGATATGCCTTAACGGAGAACGCTTCGGCGAGCTTGTGGATCCGTTCGGAGGAGTGCAGGACCTTGAAAAAAAGATTATACGTACTCCACTCGACCCGGATATAACGTTCAGCGACGATCCTCTACGCATGATGCGCGCAGTGAGATTCGCCACTCAGCTCGATTTCGAGATATTGCCCGAGACGTTCGAAGCCATAAAGCGTAATGCCTATCGCCTGGAGATAATCTCGAAAGAGCGAATAAATGATGAACTCGGTAAAATAATGCGTTCGCACACCCCTTCGAGGGGATGGCGCATGCTTGAAGAATCGGGGTTGCTGCAACTGATTCTACCGGAACTTCTGGCCCTGAAGGGTGTGGAGACCCGAGAAGGACGCGGCCACAAGGATAATTTCTACCATACGCTGCAGGTTCTGGATAATGTAGCGGCTCGTTCTGACAATGAATGGCTCAGATGGGCTGCTTTGCTCCACGACATAGCGAAACCCGTAACCAAGCATTACGACCCGGCGTTGGGATGGACCTTCCACAATCATAATTTCATCGGAGAGAAGATGGTGCCCAAAATCTTCCGCACCATGAAAATGCCGCTGAACGAGAAAATGAAATATGTGGCCAAACTCGTCGGATTGCACATGAGACCGCAACAGGCCGGCGAAGAGGGCGTAACTGACAGTGGCGTAAGAAGACTGATAACGGAATCGGGAGAGGATCTCGACGACCTGATGATACTTGCCGAAAGCGACCTTACATCTAAAAATCCGGCCAAGGTACGGGCCGCGCTCGACGGGTTCGCGTCGCTCCGCACAAGAATAGCTGAGATAAGCGCGGCCGACGATTACCGCAACTGGAAGAATCCGATAGACGGCAACGAGATAATGGAGCGTCTTGGGATACCGCCGAGTCAGGAGATTTCGCGCCTGAAACAGATAGTGAAAGATGCCATACTCGACGGCAAATGCCCGAACGAACATGATGCAGCCTGGGAATACCTTATGCGGAATATGTAAGAGAGCATAAATAAAAAATATGTAGGAGACTATAAATGAAAAGGGTTTCGCCGAAAAGCGAAACCCTCTTTATGTATATCTTGGATGATATTATTTCACAACCTTAACAGCCTTTCCGTTCTGAACGCGGATGAAGAGACCGTTTTCGGGGTTAGCGACGCGAACACCCTGCATGTTGAAGTAAACAGCCTCGCCGTTGGCAGCTTCAACTGCTGCTACGCCACTGGATACAAATCCCGAAATAATGAGAGTCTTTGCAGAGGGGTCGAGAGTCAGGGTAACCGACTCAGCGTTTATAGCGAAGTTTTTGGCGGCGCGGTTCGAACTCAGATTAAACGATCCGTCGCCCGATATCGTCGTGTCTGCTTCCGTATCGACCGTACCGAGAACGGTAGTGCTATCATCCCAATTCTTTGCGTTTCTGAACTTGAAGGCACCTTTAATATTGCCGGTCCATTTCCATACGCCGTTTTCACCCTTGGTCATCTCATGGTCGGTTGACCATGCGGCCGCATCATCTTCGATACCTTCGCCTACTATATACCACTGCTCATCGCCAGGTGTTTCTGAGCCATAAGTATAGGTCTTGCCGGTTTCCCATGTGAATTCTTCGCTCTGTACACCACTGCCATTGTTGAATATAAGATTTCCTGAGGTCGGCTCTGCAGTTGCCTCATAGTTGAAGATATATTTTCCATCTTCTGTCTTATCTGTCAACTTCTGTCCAGGCCAGTCGGCAGTCTTAACACCACCCCAAGCATAAACATATACGTCAGACCAATTACCTCCGTTAACAAAGTAAACCGAATAGGTCTTAACCTCAGCTCCTACAACACCTTTCATATCGTATGTAGCACCATCTACAAAAGGCAGATCGCCGGTTTGGTTACCATTATTGTTGTTGAAGATGATATTAGCGGAAGTACCTGTTCCTTCGTAAGTCCATACATCACCAGATTTTGTCATGGCTGCTCCAGGCCATTTACCGCATGTTTCGTTATCAGTACCACCAAATGTGTAAACATACACATCTGTCCAATTATCCGGGTTGGTAAAGCTTACTGTCCAAGCGTTAGCTGCGAATGCCACGAGCATCGCTACCAGCATCAGAGTAAATTTCTTCATTTCGATAGATTTTAAGTTAATATTAAAGTTTAGTTAC
>ERZ836877.2308-NODE-2308-length-25180-cov-3.221453_pt1 | contig 25180 bp, 19 predicted proteins | sample MGYA00519469_ERZ836877 | MGnify/ENA primary metagenome ERZ836877 (study PRJEB31850, sample SAMEA3708809) | human gut metagenome | biome: human gut; feature: human-associated habitat; material: faeces | place: China | collected 2014 ... | reverse complement strand
AATATCGGCATTGAATAGGGCCTCCTTGAGGGGCTCGAGCTTTTCCGTGCGTACGATTGCAACGATTCGCTTCATTGTCTTCCTCCCTTAGTCGAGACCCAGATATGCGGGGTACGCGCTCTCGCCGTGAAGTGCGACGTCCAAACCGGTGGCCTCGTCGCTCTCGTCCACGCGGGCCTTGCCGCGATAGACCGCCTTGACGATGAAGCTCAGTATGAGGCCCGCGACGATGACGAAGGCAAGTGTCACGAGTATTCCGAGTATCTGGCTTACGAGCAAGGAAGGGTCTCCCGTGTAGAAGAGTCCACCGTAGTCCGTCCACGAGAGGCTCGGCACGCAGAACAGGCCGGTGAGGATGCCGCCGACGATACCACCGATGGAGTGGCAACCGAAGGCGTCGAGGGCGTCGTCGTATCCGATCTTCCTCTTGAGGTACGAGATGGCGAAATAGCAGCAGGGCGAGACGATTATGCCCATCACGATTGCCGCCCAGGGCTCGACAAAGCCAGCAGCGGGCGTAATGGCGACGAGGCCTGCCACGAGGCCCGTGCAGGCGCCGACGAGCGTTGGCTTGCCGACCTTGACACGCTCGACCACGATCCAGGAGAGCATGCCCGCTGCCGATGCCGCGACCGTATTGAGGAGGGCCAGGGCAGCGATGCCATCTGCCGCGAAGGCGGAACCGGCGTTGAAGCCGAACCAGCCAAACCACAGCAGGCCGGCACCAAGCATGACGAATGGCACGTTGTGGGGACGGTAGCTCATGAGGCCGAAGCCCTTGCGTCTGCCGATGACGAGGCAGAGGATGAGACCGGTTACACCGGAGCTAATGTGAACGACATCACCGCCGGCAAAGTCGAGTGCTCCGATCATGCTGCCGATGAGGCTGCCCTCACCGCCCCATACCATGTGCGCGAGCGGGGCGTACACAAGCGGGACCCATAGGATGACGAACAGCATGAGGGCGCCGAACTTCATGCGTCCGGCGACGGCACCGGTGATGATGGCCGTCGTGATCATCGCGAAGGCGAGCTGGAAGCCGATATTGACGATGGAGGGGTAGACATTGCCCTCGGCGTTTTCGCTTGCCTCGGCGAGCATGTCCGTTACCGTCGAGAAGCAGCCGATTTGATCGATGCCTCCGAAGAACGGTATCGACCCATCGCCACCATAGGCGAAGGACCATCCGAACAAGACCCAGATGACGCCTACGACGCCCATGGCACCCATGACCATCATCATCGTATTGACCACGTTCTTGCGTCTGGACAAGCCTCCGTAGAAGAAGGCCAGGCCAGGGCTCATGAGGAGCACCAACATGGTGCAGATGAGCATGAAGGATGTTGTTCCCGTATCAAACATGTGTATCCCTTCCTTTCTTCTCCTCCTGACACCTCAATTTTTCGTCGAGCAATGTTTCCATCGAGTTTCTGGGGTGTTACTTTGTGTTAACGCTGACTTGAGATGCTCGTAATCGGGCAACCTTCTCAGTTGATATTAGAAAGGCACGAGGGAAAGATGCATGGACGCAGACGGTGTCAATGAATTGAAGCGAGCTGGACTCGAGTTGAGGCGCGATGCCGAGGGGCTCATCCTCGAAGGTGATGGCATGCGCCTGCGCGCGAGCTTCGACGATATGAAGCGACGTCTGCTTCACGGCAGGCTCAACGGCGAGCTTCTCGTGCGTGCCGCACGCGTCAAGGGCGTTGCAGCGCCGACGCTCGTAGATGCGACGGCCGGCCTCGGACAGGACTCCCTGCTGCTTGCGGCTGCCGGCTTCTCCGTGACGCTGCTCGAATGCAATTCAATCATCGCCGCGATGCTCGCCGATGCTGTCGAGCAAGCACGGCGTGACCCGGAGCTTGCGGACGTTGCCGGGCGCATGCGGGTTATCGAAGGCGACAGTTTGAAAGCCTTGCGCGAGCTTTCGACGCCGCCCGATGTCGTCTATCTTGATCCGATGTTTCCCGGACGCAGCAAGAGTGCTGCGGTGAAGAAGAAGTTTCAGCTCCTGCATCGGCTCGAGGCACCCTGCGAGGATGAGACGGCGCTACTCGAGGCGGCACGCGCTGCCCATCCGCGCAAGATCGTCATCAAGCGACCGGTCAAGGGATCATACCTCGCGGGCATTAAACCCGACTACACGTTACAGGGCAAGGCCGTGCGCTACGATTGTATCGTCATGGCGCGTGAGTCTTGACGCGGGAATAAAGTGGCGCGAGTATAGACGACATGTTTCATATGTAAGTGAGGAGTGGTCATGAGCAACGATTGCATTTTCTGCAAACTTGTCGCAGGAGAGGTTCCGTCCACCAAGGTGTACGAAGACGAATACGTGTATGCGTTCGACGATATCGAGCCCGAAGCTCCCGTTCACGTGCTCGTCGTCCCCAAGACGCACTACCATGAGCTTAACGACGAAGTGCCCGCAGAGGCTCTCGGTCATATCATGGCGGCAATTCCCAAGGTCGCCAAGATCAAGGGCGTCGACGAGTCGGGTTTCCGCTGCATTATCAATGTTGGTCCGGATTCTGCTCAGACAGTGCCGCATATGCACGTGCACGTCATCGGCGGTGCCAAGATGGGTCGCTCGACCTTCGAAGGTTCCTGGCGCGAATAGGCTCGCGAACGCAATCGAATGCCTTTCGGTGGGGCACGTGGCCGCTTGGGTCGCGTGCCCCTTTGCATGCCCTCGCATCTGCGCTATCATGCGCCAAGCATGCGAGCATGGTGGTGGCGACACCCGTACGCCTCGGGGCCGCACACGCATATGCCGTGCCCCATGTGCCATAGGGCATCACATTGCCCACGTACAGAGCTTGTATTCGAAGAGAAACGGGACTCGCATATGACGTACAAGGAAAAGCTCCAACAGGCAAATAGGGAGGCGCTGGCTGCTGTCATCGGCCTGGTTGCGACCATCATCGTATGGGCGTTGCTCGGCTTCGGCGTGGCGCAGACGGGCATAGTCGTCTTCTCCACGCCGCTTTGGGTTATCACTGGCTGCTTCGGCACCTTCGTTTTTGCCGTTGTCTTGTCAATTATCATGGCGAAGTTCGTCATGCATGACGTTGGCCTTGAAGATGGTGAAGGGGAGGGGGCCGACAATGGAAGGTAATCCCCTTACTCTCATACCCGTTCTCATCTTCCTGCTCGTTACATTTGCGGTCGTCATGAGCATTGGTAGGTTCAGGGCGTTGCAGGGCGGCAGTTTTGTCTCCGAGTACTTCATCGGAAATCGAAGCCTCGGCGGTTTCGTGCTCGCTATGACCACTATCGCAACGTACGGCTCGGTTAGCTCGTTCGTTGGTGGACCAGGACAGGCCTGGTCCGTAGGCTGGGGCTGGGTGTACATGTCGGCCGTCCAGGTGACCGCGCTCTTCCTGCTCTTCGGCATCCTCGGCAAGAAGCTCGCCCTCATCAGCCGCAAGATCGGAGCCGTCACCGTCATCGACGTGCTGCGCGCTCGATACAAATCGGATGCGATCGCGAACATATCCGCTGTCATCATCCTCTTGTTCTTCATGGCGATGATGGTTGCCCAGTTCGTCGGCGGCGCCAAACTCTTCGAGTCCGTCACGGGATACAGCTATGTCATTGGCCTGCTGATCTTCGGCATCGTCGTCATCTCGTACACGACGGTCGGCGGTTTTCGTGGTGTGGCGATAACGGATGCCATCTGCGGCGTCATGATGATCGTTGGCATCGTCATTCTCGCGGCGGGCATTCTCATTGCTGGTGGTGGCTACGAGAACATCATGAACACGATAATGGCGGAGAACCCCGGCATGATGGAGCCGTTCTCTGATGGACAGATGCCCATCGGTCTGTACGTGACGCAGTGGCTGCTCGTGGGTGTGCTCACGTTCTGCCTGCCGCAGTCCGTCGTGCGCTGCATGGGATTCAAGGACGAGAAGGCCCTCAAGAACGCCATGGTCGTCGGCACGGTCATCATCGGCTTGATGATGATTTGCGTTACCTCGCTTGGCGTGCTTTCCAAGGGCGTGCTCCTTGGTTCGCTCGACGAATATGGTGGCTCGGTGGACAACATCATTCCGACGGCGATTATGAACACACTTCCCGCTTGGCTTGCCGGCATTGCTATCGTGGGCCCGATTGCCGCATCCATCTCGACGGTATCCTCGTTGCTCATCAGCTCGTCTTCGTCCATCATCAAGGACATGTACATGCATTACAGCGAGAAAAGGGGAAGGCCGGTCGAGGATACACGTATTTCGACCCTTTCCCGCATCTTCACGTATGCCGTTGGCATCATCGTGCTCGTGATCGCCATAGCGCCACCAGATGTCATCTGGAAGATCAACATGTTCGCCTTCGGTGGTCTTGAGACCGCTTTTTGCTGGGTGTTCGTCATGGGGCTGTTCTGGAAGAAGGCGCATGCCTGGGGCGCACTTGCCTCGATGGTCGGAGGCGTGGCAGCGTACTGCATCACGATGGCGATGGGTTTCAAGCTCTTCGACCTGCATCAGATTGTCATAGGAGCAAGCCTTTCGCTTGTGCTCATGCTTGTGTTCTCGTGGCTGGGAATATGGCGAGACAAGCGGCGGGGCGTTGTCGACCAACCTGACGGCGTCTTCTTCGTCGCCTAAGGGGGCGTGGGTAATGCGACGCATGGATATCAAGACCGCACGCATGCTCAATGCCCTTACCAGCGACTTTTACGTTAACTGTGCCGCTTCCTTCGCGCAGACGAGGACGCGTCCCTGGCACGGGTGGGAGCGTTGCATCAACGCGATTCCCGACGCGCTTGCAAAACCCGAACTATCCGTCCTCGACCTTGGTTGCGGCACCCTTCGCTTCGAGGATTTTCTCCAGGCAAATACGCGTGCACGCCTGAACATATATGGTGTTGACGCCTGCCCGCAGCTCCTCGCAAAAGACCACGACGTGCATTTCATCGATATGGACATCGTGTCTAAATTATGGGATGGAACGTTTCGATCATGCTTACATGATGTGCCCGAATGTGACATAAGCTGCGCATTCGGCCTCATGCATCACATACCGGGCACGCAAGCCCGTCAGGCACTTCTCGATGCAATGCTCGAAAAGACGAAACCACAGGGATACACGATCGTCTCGTTCTGGCAATTCGAACGCGATGCACGCTTGGCACGCAAGGCGCGTACGACTACCGCTGCCGCACTTGAGCGTCATCCGAATCTACAACTCGACGAGGGCGACTGGCTACTCGACTGGCAGGGCGAACCCGAAACGTGGCGCTACTGTCATAACTTCACCGACGCCGAGATAGACGCGTTCGTCAGTCATGTAGCCGACAGGGCGCAACTCATCGACCGCTTCAACGCCGATGGTCCCAATGACGACCTCAATTGCTACCTCGTACTTCGACGTATATAGACAGCACAAGCGCGGGCGGCACGCCTTGCCTCGATGGTCGCTCCCCGACAGCCCGCTTCGCGGTCTTTACGGCTCGCTCCCTTAGACCTCGGCTTGACGTGCCGCCTGCGCGATCTGTATCGCGCTAGAATCGTGCATCATGTACGAAGTACTCGTTGACATACTCGATGCCATACGTGCCCAAGGGGAGCTTGACGCCCTTGCACTTGGCCAGATCCTCAATCGTCATAACAAGCGGGCCGGCACACGTGAGCGCAAGTATTCCAAGAAGCGCTTGCTGCCGTATTACCTCAAGCTCAAGGAGGAAGACTCGCTTGCCTGGGCGCAGCTCGGCATTGATGAGGAGCTCGAACGCCAGCTCTTCGCGACGCTGCGCATGAAACCGCGCCGTACGGCAAGTGGTGTCGCCACCATCACGGTAATCACCAAGCCCGCGCCTTGCTCGGGCAACTGCCTGTATTGTCCCAATGACGTGCGCATGCCCAAGAGCTACCTGCATCGCGAGCCGGCCTGTCAGCGCGCCGAGCGCAATTACTTCGATCCCTACTTGCAAGTTGCCTCGCGCCTACGTGCGCTTACGCAGATGGGACATGCCTGTGACAAGATCGAGCTCATCATTCTCGGTGGTTCCTGGACCGATTACCCGCAGGGCTATCAGACCTGGTTCATGACGGAGCTCTTTCGCGCGTTCAACGAGGCGCCTGTCTCGGATGAAAAGCTGAGGATTCGACGCGAACGCTATCGTATGGCTGGTATCGACGGACGTGACGAGGTTCTCGAAGAGCAAACTCGTGAGGTTCAGAGCCAGGTAAACGAAGGTCTGCTCGACTATAACGAAGCCATCGATAGCCTCTACGGTACAGAAAGTCCGTGGGAGCGTATCACATCGTGGCAGACGGCTGACCTTGTCGAGCTTGGCGAGCAACAGCATATCAACGAACACGGTGCGCACCGCGTCGTCGGGCTCGTCGTCGAGACGCGTCCCGAGGCCCTCGATGTGGCGACGCTTGCGCGATTACGTCTGCTCGGATGCACGAAAGTGCAAATCGGCGTGCAAAGCCTGCGTCCGGAGGTCCTCGCGCTCAACAATCGCCCTGCAAGCGAAGATTCCCTGCGTCGTGCCTTCGAGCTGCTGCGCATTTTCGGCTTCAAGATTCATACGCACTTCATGCTTAACCTGTATGGCTCCGACGCAGAGGGTGACAGGAACGATTACGAGCGTTTCGTGAGCGATGTCGCCTTCCAGCCCGACGAGGTCAAGCTCTATCCCTGCGTGCTCGTGGAAGGAACGGGGCTTGTAGCCAAGCATGATGCGGGGGAGTGGCGTCCTTATAGCGAAGACGAGCTCATCGCCCTGCTTGCGCACGATATATGCGCGACCCCAACGTTCACGCGTGTCTCGCGCATGATTCGTGACATATCGGCGCAGGATATCATTGCCGGCAGCAAGAAAACGAACCTGCGTCAAATGGTCGAGGCTTCCGAGATTCTGCACGACCAGGCGGTACGCGAGATTCGCTACCGCGAAATCGCCGGCGAGGAGGTCGACACCAATGATTTGCGACTCGATGAAGTCGCCTATGAGACGACGAATACGAGTGAGCACTTCTTGCAATGGGTGACGCCGCAGGGAAAGATCGTCGGTTTTCTGCGTCTGTCACTACCGCATGTGGAATATATGACCATTCATGCAAGCGTACTGCCCGAGGAGCTTGGCTGTGCAATGATTCGTGAGGTACACGTCTACGGGCAAGTCGCGAACCTGCATCGGGCCGACGGCAGTGCACAGCACTTGGGGCTGGGTAAACAGCTCGTCGAACGGGCCTGCGCCATTGCACGCGAAGCGGGGTTTACCCGCGTCAACGTCATCAGTTCCGTTGGGACGCGTGACTACTATCGCAAGCTCGGCTTCGTGGATGGCACGCTCTACCAGACGCGGGATGTCTAGTCGTCGAATCCCCACATGCGGACTTCTGGCTCGAGCCTGACACCGGAATCGGCGAAAACGGCGTTTTGCACGTCCTCGATGACCTGGCGCACGTCGCGGGCGGTTGCCGTACCCATGTTGACGACGAAACCGCAGTGCTTGGAAGAGACCTGTGCACCGCCACGGGTGTGTCCGCGCATGCCCGCATCGTCGATGAGCTTGCCGGCATAGTGTCCAAGCGGTCGCTTGAAGGTGGAACCGGCGCTGCCGAGCTCGAGGGGCTGCTTGGCGCAGCGCTGCTCGGCGAGCTCGTCCATGCGGGCGCGAATCTGCTTTTTGTCCCAGGGCACGAGCTGAAGCGTTGCCTCGAGGATGATGTAGCCCTCATCCGACATCATGGAGTGACGATAGCGCCAGTCTGCCTCGGATGCGGGAACGGTGATGACGCGCCCGTCCGGGGTCAGGCACTGGACCTCGGTGCATACGTGGGCGAACTCTCCGTCATAGGCGCCTGCGTTCATGATGGCGGCACCGCCGATGCTGCCGGGAATGCCGCTGGCAAATTCGTAGCCCGTGAGTCCTGCCGCGCAAGCTGCCTCGGCGACCTGCTCGTTCGTGGCACCTGCTTTGGCGATGAGCTGCGTGTCATCAATGCGGATATCGCAAAAGTGTTCGCCGAGACATATGCACACGCCCGAGAGGCCGGCATCTGCGACGAGAAGGTCGCTGCCGCAGCCGATGACATGCCAGGGAGCGTTTGCCGTACGGCATGCCTCGAGGACGGCGACGAGCTCGTCAACAGAGGCAATCGAGATGAAGAAGTCAACGGGACCGCCCACCTTGAAGGTGGTGTGCTCGCTCATGGGTTCGTTGGCATGGAGCCTCTTGGCATCGATTGCATCTGTGAGCATGCGGGCAAGTGTATCTGTATCCATGGAATAACCTTCGTTGTCATCGTATTGCTTGTACGCATGATACCCGACAATGTCCCAGCCATGAGCTACAATACCCGCCCGTGACCAATTTAGCCGGAAGGGGCGTCTCATGATTGCAGAGTACAAGAACGACAAGGTCGCGCTTCTCAGTGCGCTCGAGCAAGCCGATGCCAACCTGCACGCTCATGTCGCCACCTACGCCGTCATCGAGACCGAAGACCCTGCCATGCCGTTCGAGATCTGCCTCGTGCACGATTGCGGCAATGAGGATGACGCGGCCCGCCTGCTCAACGAGCGTCTCTTCGATCGCGCCTTTCTCGATTTCGGTTACAAGGAGGTGCGTGGCGAGGACAACCTCGAGGGTGTTGTCTATGCACCCATCGAGGAACTTTTCACCGACAAGGTATGCATCGGCGTCGCACCGCGCTCGATGTTCGATGACGACTTGTCACGCGTGCGCATGGCACGTGGTGCCGAGGAGGAAGAAGTCGAGGAGACCGACGATGTGATGCGCTTCGTCCACTTCCTGAAGGCGATTGACGGTCGTGTAATTGACGGCGCTCCTGCCCGCACGCTCGCTGCCGAGGATGTCGCGCAGGTATGCGGTCTTCTCTTCAAGTACGTGACGGGTACTGATGGCAGTGCGCAGTGCGTGGTGGCCTTTCAGCGTACGCAGCGTATGTGGATTCAGCAAAAGTCGAGCTACCTGCTCTTTGACGGTGCCCAAAGCGAGCCGCAAGCGTTTGCGAGCCGCTCTATCCGCGTGGGGACGACCTTCGACTTCGTGCTCTTCGGCGACAATGTCTTCTTCCGCAACTTGCGCGCGCTCGAGATACTGTTCAAGTTCAACAAGCTTGTGAGCCAACGCGCCAAGGACTATGCAGATACACTCGACGGCATCGTCGCCGATTTCGAGAAGCTCGATGAGCGCATCGACGCAAGCAGGGGCGTGGCAAACAAGCTTCTCAAGATGCAGCGCGAGGGTTCGCCTGTTGCAGAGCTTGAGCCCGAGGAGCTCGAGATGCGTGCCAACCGCATCGCGTATTACAGCCGCAAGCTCAAGTTCAACGAGGATGGCAAGATCATGCTCACCACCAATCGCGAGGTAAATGATTTCCTGCGCATGCTCAATGACGACTTCCTCGTTTCGCCACTTACCCAGGAGGAGTACGAGGCGCGTTCGAAGAAGCCCCTCGGTCGCGATAACGAATAAGCGGACAGGTGGGACAAATGACCTGTCCCCTTGTCCCACATCGGCAAAAAATGAGACAGTTGCTCAGAGCAACTGTCTCATTTTGCATCTCCGGCCGAAATGGCGAGTTCACTAGTCGATCTTGACGACCCAGCCTTCGGGACCTTCGATTTCGCCGCTTTGGATACCGGTGAGCGTCTCGCGCAGCTTGGTCATGACGGGGCCGGGCTTCTCCATTCCGCTGATTTCGATGACCTCGTCGTTGTAGGTGATCTTGCCGACGGGGCTGATGACGGCTGCCGTACCGCACAGGCCGGCCTCGACGAAGTCGCCGGCCTCGACCTCGCTCATCTTGACGGGGCGCTCGTCGACCTTCATGCCGAGCATGTCGCGTGCGACGACCACGAGCGAGCGACGCGTAATGGAAGGCAGGATGGAGTCCGTATGGCTTTGCGGAACGACGAGCGTGCCCTCCTTGTTCACGAAGATGATGTTGGCGCCGCCGGCCTCCTCGACGTAGGTGCGGCTCTGCGAATCGAGGTAGAGGTTCTCGGCAAAGCCGTTGGCATGGGCCTCGACGTTGGCCTGGAGGCTCATCGCGTAGTTGAGGCCCGCCTTGATGTTGCCCGTGCCGCGCGGTGCGGCGCGATCGTAGGCGCTTACGCAGATGTGGATGGGTACGGCGCCGCCCTTGTAGTACGGGCCGACAGGCGTGACAAGAATGCGGAACTGGTATTCGTCGGCCGGCTTGACACCGATGACCTTGCCCGATGCGAACATGAAGGGACGGATGTAGAGCGTGGCACCGCTACCGAAGGGCGGGACCCAGGCCTCGTTTGCCTTGACGACTTCCTTGACGGCTTCGATGAAGCGCTCCTTGGGGAAGGGCGGCATGCAGAGACGTTCCGCGGTCTCGTACATGCGCTCGGCGTTGAGGTCGGGGCGGAAGCAGACGATCGACCCGTCTTCGGTCGTGTATGCCTTGAGGCCCTCGAAGCATTCCTGGCAGTAGTGCAGGATGCCGGCGCATTCGCTTATGGTGATGTTGTGGTCGGGCGTAAGCTCGCCTGCACCCCAGGCACCGTCCTTGTATTCGCAGACGTAGCTGAAGTCAGTCTCCATGTAGCTGAAGCTCAGCTCGCCCCAATCCAGGTCCTTCTTCTGCGTCACGGCAATCATCTCCATCCATCGGCCGTGTGTTCACGTAGCCATTGATTCTATAGCAAATGTCCTCGCGTGCGCCCTTCTTTTGATGGACGAAACGAGGGTTTAACCTTTACTTCTCGCGGTTGTAGTTGATGAGGCATCCTGCCTTGACGATGGCGCGCTCCTCGCTTGTCATGTCGGCGATCGACAGTTCGATCTCTCGCGTGCCCGCATCGCCGATGACGAAGGCGCGGATATGCGAGAGGTCGCCATCGAGCGTGTCGCGGATGCCCGGCACGAATACCCAGTCGCCCACGTTGAGAAGCTCGACATCGCCGGCGTACTGGAAGGGTAGCATGCCCCAGTTCATGCAATTGCTGCGATAGCGTTTGGTTGCGTATTCCTCGACGATGTTGGCCAACGCCCCGAGCACGCGCTGGCAGCTCGCCGCCTGCTCGCGTGCCGAGCCGTCGCCCGGCTTACGTGCGTAGATGGTCGATCCGATCTCGATGCTGCTCGCATCGACGTTTTCGAAGCCCGTGATGCCGTGGATGGCCTCGTAGATTGCGGAAAGCTCGTCGGGCAGCTCGCCGGCCAGGCGCGCCTGCTCGAGGTCACGCACTTGCTTGGCGCGACGTACGTAGTCGGGATCGCGGCGCGAGAGCGTGAACTCGGCAAGTCCCAGGGGGTTGGAGCGATACGAGGAGGTCTCGCCGCTCGGGATGAGCTCGTCGGTCGTCGTGACCTCGTCTTCGATCTTGGAGACGATGCACAGCAGGATGTTGTCGGCCAACGGCTCTTGCACGGGCCAGTCCTTGATGTTGGGACCGTAGCGCAGCTCCTGCCCCTCATTGGCCTTACCGAATCCCCAGTACACGCGAGATTGATAGGCGCGGTCGTCGTAGTTGTAGGCGGGGATATCGCCCCAGCAATCGAGCTCGGTCGCGCTCGTGAGCTTTCCGCCGTTGGCGGCCGTTGCCGCAATCGAGCGGGCATCCATGAGCGCGACGGCGGCCATCTGGCCGTTTTGCGGCTTGGAGCCCTCGCGGTTGGGGAAGTTGCGCGTCGCGTGACGTATGGACAGGGCATTGTGCGCCGGGGTGTCACCCGCGCCAAAGCACGGGCCGCAAAACGCCGTGCGCACGATGGCGCCGGCATCCATGAGGTCGGCGAGCAGCCCCTTGCGGTCGAGGTCAACGAACACGGGCTGCGAGGAGGGATATACCGAAAGGTAGAACTCATCGTAGCCGGTCGAGGCACCCTTGAGTGCATGAGCCGCTTCGACGATGTTGCTGTAGGTGCCGCCGGCGCATCCGGCGATGACGCCTTGCTGGCATGCGAGCTTGCCGTCGCTCGTCACCTTGTCGAGCAGGCTGAAGTGTGCGCGTCCCTCGGCGACCTTCTCGGCAGCAAGCTCGGTTTCGCGCAGGATGTCCTCGAGGTTCTCGTAGAGCGCGTCGATCGTATAGGCGTTAGAAGGATGGAAGGGCAGAGCGATCATGGGCTTGATCGCTGAGAGGTCGACCTCGACGAGCGCATCGTAGTAGGCGACATGTGCGGGCTTGAGCTCGCGGTAGTCATCGGCGCGTTTGTGCAGGTCGAGCCATGCCTTGGTGTCGTCGTCGGTTTGCCAGATGCTCGACAGACAGGTCGTCTCGGTCGTCATGACGTCGATGCCGTTGCGGTAGTCGGTGGAAAGCGACGCGATGCCAGGGCCGACGAACTCCATGACCTTGTTCTTCACGAAGCCGGATTTGTAGACGGCGCTCACGATGGCAAGCGCCACGTCCATCGGTCCGACGCCGGGCTGGGGTGCACCCGTGAGGTAGATCGCCACGACATCGGGGTAGGCGATGTCGTAGGTGTCGCCGAGCAGCTGCTTGTCGAGCACGCCGCCGCCCTCGCCGATGGCCATCGTGCCAAGTGCACCGTAGCGGGTGTGGGAATCGCTGCCCAGGATCATCTTGCCGCAACCGGCAAAGTTCTCGCGCATGAACTGGTGGATGACGGCGATATGCGGCGGTACGTAGATGCCGCCGTACTTCTTGGCCGCGGACAAACCGAAGAAGTGGTCGTCGTCGTTGATCGTGCCACCTACGGCACACAGCGAGTTATGACAGCAGGTGAGCACGTAGGGGAGGGGAAAGCGCTCCATACCGGATGCGCGCGCGGTCTGGATGATGCCAACGTAGGTGATGTCATGGCTTGCCATCGCGTCGAACTTGATGCGAAGGTGCTCAGGGTCGTCCGTAATGGTATGTGACGTGAGTATGCGATGGGCAATCGTGCCCTCGTGCGCCTTGTCGCGCTCAGCAGAGGTGATGCCTAGCTGTTCGAGGCGTTCTTGCTCATCCTCCAAGACGAGCTGTGTGCCATCGATAAGGTAGGCGCCTTTGTCAGTGAGCTTAACCATGGATAGTCCTTCCGCTTCGATGCCGTCACCTGTTTTGACGTGCGTTTTTTGACCCAATCCCATACGTGTAATGGTATAGTTAACACTCGATTGTACTAAAGCGCTCTGGAATATCCTATGGAACTTGGCCAAACACTTCCCATATGGAGCATCATCCCCTTCGCGGGCATGTTGCTGTCCATTGCCATCTTCCCGCTCGTCAGAGCCGAGTGGTGGGAGAAGCACCAGCTGCTCGTCGCGCTCGCGTGGGCGCTACTGTTTCTCGTGCCCTTCGTCTTCGCCTACGGTGCCGAGGTCACGGCCGAACAACTTGCCGAGGTCGTCATCGGCGACTACATTCCCTTCATCGTGCTCCTGCTCGGGCTCTACGTCGTGGCCGGCGGCATACACGTGGGAGGCACCATCGCCGGCACGACGAGGAACAACGTCGTCATGCTGCTCATCGGCACGCTGCTGGCGAGCTGGGTCGGCACCACCGGCGCGGCCATGCTGCTCATACGACCGCTGCTGCGCGCCAACCTATGGCGCAAGTACCGCGCGCACATTGTCGTCTTCTTCATCTTCCTGGTCGCAAACGCCGGCGGCTGCCTCACGCCGCTGGGCGACCCGCCGCTGTTCCTCGGCTACCTGCGCGGCGTGCCGTTCTTCTGGACGCTGCAGCACATCTGGCCGCTGCTGCTCGTCAACACCGTCCTGCTCATCGGCCTGTTCGTCGTCGTCGACCGCTACTTCACGCGCCGCGAGCCGCGCGAGAGCCGCGAGAAGCTCGAGCTGCTGTCCCGCGCCGACGACCGCGTGCCCATCCACCTGCAGGGCTGGCACAACCTGTTCCTCCTCCTGCTCGTCATCGCGGGCGTCATCCTCAACGGCCTCATCCCGCAGCTCGAGGCGTTCGTCGACGCCGAGACGGGGATGACCTTCGGCTTCAGCGTCTTCGGGGTGCACATCGGGGTGGAGTACGTCGTCCAGATCGCCCTCATACTGCTGGCCGCCGCCCTGTCCTGGGTCACGACCTCGAGGGACGACCGCTCGCGCAACAACTTCGAGTGGGCGCCCATCGCCGAGGTCGCAAGGCTCTTCATCGGCATCTTCGTCACGATGATCCCGGCGCTGGCCATCCTGCGCGCCTACGGCGGGTCGCTCGGGCTGGACTCGCCGCTGGGCTTCTTCTGGGCCACCGGCGCCCTGTCGTCGTTCCTCGACAACTCGCCGACCTACGTGGTCTTCCTCACCACGGCCGGGGCCCTGGGCACCGACGCGGCCGGCGCGGTGGCGACCACGGTGGGTTCCGTGGACCCGACGATCCTGCTCGCCATATCGGCCGGCGCGGTGTTCATGGGCGCGGTGACCTACATCGGAAACGCCCCCAACTTCATGGTCAAGAACATCGCCGAGGGCGCCGGCGTCAAGATGCCGAGCTTCTTCGGCTACATCGGCTGGGCGCTCGCGTTCCTCACACCGGTCTTCATCATCGACAGTCTGCTGTTCTTCCTGTAGGACACGAAAGCGCCCCGGCGACGTTTGTCTGGTCCAGTCTCTTCGCATCGGTATATCGTCGTGGAGTATAATGGCATCACGGTTATATCATGAACGGGAGGCTGCCATGTATCGAAACATACTTGTTCCCTTCGACGGATCAGAACCCTCGCAACGTGCACTTAAAGCCGCCATCGAGATGTCAAGCTCGAGCGTGCCCGTCGTGATCACGGTACTCAAGGTCGCGGCTCCCATGAATTTCGACGACTCGACCTTCGAGGTTGCCGCCCGCATGGCCGGCGTTCCCAAGATCGATGCCGCCGTGTTGAGCGCCACGCGCGACAACTACAACAACGAGCATCGCAAGAGCGTCCAGACGCAGATCCAAGGCTTCTTCGCGAGCGTACCCGACAACATCGACATCCAGATCGTCATCGAGAACGGTCGACCTCAGGATGTTATCTGCGATTATGCAAACGAGCATGGCATCGATTGCATCGCCATGGGAAGGCGTGGTCTCGGTGTCATTCGCGCGGCCCTGGGTTCGGTGAGCTCGGCTGTCTTGCGTGGCGTCGACCTGCCAGTTCTCGTGGTCAAGTAGCGTACATGACGGGGCGGGACACAGATCTCACGCAGGCGCTCAATCTTGCCGGCAAAACAGGAAACCTCTACCTCTCGCCTGACGAGACCGTCGTGCTGTCTGAGGAGAATCCCCTCGATGTCCCCTTCAAGGTAGGCAAGCATTCCATTCTTCCCTCGGACGCCGTTTCTGATGGCGATGCTGCCTTCGCGCCCAAGACGCAAGATGCGCAGGATGCTCAGTCGGAGATAGCGGAAGAGGCAGGATCGCCGCGCAGGCATCGCGGACTCATCGTTTTCCTCGTTCTGCTCGTCACATGTGCGCTCGTCGCTGCAGCGGCGTGGTTCATCTACCAGTATCGTCAACATCAGGAGGCACTTGCCGCCCATCCCGTCTGGGTGCAGGTCGATGCGCCTGGGTATGACCTTGCCGATTCCAAGATTCCCTTCCATGTCGAGGGCGTGGACATGGACAACAAGGGCGTCGACGTCGTCGCCTTCGCCGGGCCAGACGGCACGGGCATCGAGCTTTCGCCCGGTAGCTACGTGATCACCGTTGCGTCTTCGCCGCTGCTTGACGATGCACAATTCTACGAGGTTCCCGACACACAACTCATGGTCGAGGTGCCTACCGACCTTTCCGAAGGTGAGGTCGTCGAGACAGACTATCCAAAGTTCGAGTTCATGTTTGCCAATCCCGCGGATATCACCGATGAGCAAATCACCCTCGCCTACGATTACGCCATCGAGTCCGGATTCGAGCAAGGCAAAGCGACAGCGTATCGAGACGCTCTCATGCAGAAGCGTGACGAGGCCGCTGCGGTGGCACAAGCTGCAGCTGAGAAGGCCGAGCGCATTGTGACGGCGACCGATGCCCTCGAGGCAAAGGCCAAGGAGTCTGGCGGTACGGGGATTGGCTACCAGATCGTCGACCTCGATGGTGACGAGATGCCCGAGCTGCTCATCGCGGGCAATTCCGCTAGCGCCATGGGTGCCGTGTGCTCCGTCTACGCCTACGATGCCTTCTCGCATCAAGTCGTCGAACTGTGCTCGGCGGCCGGTGGTGCCAATCATGATCCCGGTATCTGGTATTCGACCGCGCGTCATGAGGTTGTCTTCGCAACGATGGGTACCAATACGGAAACATACAGTTTCTATAGCATCTCGAAGGGTGTGGCCGTGCTCGAATACGACTATACGCATTCCTGGGGCCAGCAAGGCGAGGGTACCGCACCGTCTGAGAGCTTCTTCATCGGGTCTGACCAAATCACGGAGCAGACCTTTGCCGACATGGTCAACGGACTTTCTCGCTTCACGTATCTGCCAAGCCCCACGCTCTAGCGCATCGTGTCGAAGCGCGCTGTCCGCGTGTCATCACCATGACGCTCGTGCTACTATCAGCTGAAGATGATTGTTAAAACTATCGCAAGGGAGCCAGCGATGGCATTTGTCGAGTTCAGAGACGTGCGCAAGATCTACCAGATGGGCGAGACGCAGGTATGCGCCGCCGATGGCCTGAACTTCGACATAGACGAGGGCGAGCTCGCCTGCATAGTCGGCCCTTCCGGCTCGGGGAAGACCACGCTGCTTAACATGCTCGGCGGTATGGATACGTGCACCTCGGGCACCATCAAGCTCGCCGATCGTGTCGTGAGCTCCTTCACCGAGAAGGAGCTCGTCCAATATCGTCGTCATGAGATTGGCTTCGTCTTCCAGTTCTACAACCTCGTCCAGAATCTCACGGCGCTCGAAAACGTCGAGCTCGCGGCGCAAATCTGCGATGACCCGCTGCCGGCGGACGAGGCACTCGCCATGGTCGGACTTTCCAAGCGCATGGATAACTTTCCGGCGCAGCTCTCCGGTGGCGAGCAGCAGCGCGTCGCGATTGCCCGTGCCCTTGCCAAGAATCCCAAGCTCCTGCTCTGCGACGAGCCGACGGGTGCGCTCGACTACCAGACGGGCAAGGCCATCTTGCAGCTTCTGCAGGATGCCTCGACCGTACATGGCCGTACGGTCGTGCTCATCACGCATAACACTGCCTTCAAGCCCATTGCCCATCGCGTCATTCACATCCATGAGGGCAAGGTTGCCTCCGTCGAACTGAGTGACGCCCCGAGCTCCGCTGCCTCGATCGAGTGGTAGGGGAGTGCATGTAGACGGCTATGGCAAGCGCATTCAACAAGGAAGTTCGTCGGTCCATCACGCATTCCGTGGGGCGCTTCCTGGCGATTGCCATCATTTCGGCGCTTGGCTGCGGCTTTTTCGCCGGCCTGCTCATGACCTCGATCGACATGAACATCTCGGCAGATGAGTTCTATGACGCGACGAATGCGAGCGACCTGTACGTGACGGGTACGCTCGGTCTCGATGATGCCGACCTTGACGCCATTGCGCGGGTCGAAGGGGTACGCAGCGTCGAGCCGGTGCGCATGGCCGACGCATACGCCATGCATGATGACGAGAAGTACGTCATGCGCTTCAATAGCATCGACCTCGACGCGGCGCGTAGTTCGGATACGTCTGATGGCATGCATGCCATCAGCGATGATGAGGGGTACATCAACCGCCCCATACTCGTTGAAGGAAACTGGCCTACGGGGCCGGGCGAATGCGTCGTCGCAGCTGACGCCGTGCTCGACGAGCCCATGCAGGTTGGCGATGTCATCGAGATCGTCGGTGGCTCGGGGGACATTGCGGATACCTTCGCACGCACGCAGTTTGTGATCGCGGGCCTTGTGCGCTCGCCGTATTACCTCATGACCTCCAATTTTGGCTCTTCGGAGCTCGGATCTGGTGATGTCGATAGCTATGTCTTCATTGCTCCCGAAGCATATGCGGAGGATTTCCCCTATACGGGGGCCTTCGTCACGGCAACGGGCGCTGCCGACGAACTGTATCCAGGCGATGGCTATAACTCGATTGCCGATGCGCTTGTCGCACGTCTCGAGAGCATGAGCCTCGATTTCCGGGTCGCACGCCTCTCGGCAGTGCAGACCGACGCCCAAGCCGAGCTCGACGATGCCCGTGCCGAATACGATCGCGAGTATGCTTCGGCAATGTCCCAGCTCGACGATGCCGCTTCCCAGCTTGACTCTGCCAAGGCCCAGTTGGACGATGCTGCCTCCACGCTCGCCAGCAGCCGTAACGAGCTCGACGCCGCGAAGGATGAACTTGCCGAAGGTGCGGTTCAGCTCGAGGCAGCCAAACGCGAGCTTGACGCACAACAGGAAAAGGTCGATGCCGGCATGCACGAGTACGAGACGCAGGCAGCTGCGCTAGCGGCGGCGCGCTCCGAGGCCGAAGCGCGCTTTGCGAATGCCCAGGCGCAGGTCGACCAGATTCCCGATCCGGAGCAACGTGCCCATGCCCAGGCAGCGCTCGATGCCGAACGCGCGCAGACAGAAGCGCAATTCGCCGCTGCTGAGCGCGAACTCGCCGCAGTCAAGGCACAGCTCGACGCGGGAGCCGCCCAGCTCGTCGCCGGCAAAACACAATACGAAGAGGCGCTTCGCCAGGCAGATGCCGGTCAGTCGGCTTACGACGAGGGCGAAGCGGCATATGCGCGTGGCCAAGCCGAGTACGAGAGTGGCCGTGCAGAATACGAAAGCGGGCTTGCGGCCTATCGTACGAATCGCGAAAACGCCCTACGCGAGCTTGCTGACGCGAAGACGCAACTCGACGAGGCCCAGGCCGACATCGATGCCATCGAGCTTCCGGACTTCTACGTACTCGACCGTGGCAAGAACGTGGGCATGGCGGGGCATGAGGCCGACGCGAGCCGTATCGACCAGATTGCACGCGTGTTCCCGCTCATCTTCTTCCTCGTGGCAGCGCTTGTCTCGCTCACGACGATGACGCGTATGGTGGAAGAGGAGCGCATGCTCATCGGCACCTATAAAGCGCTCGGCTATGGCAATGCGCGCATATGTTCCAAGTACCTCATATATGCATTGCTCGCCAGTGGCATGGGAAGCATCGTCGGCATACTCCTGCTTTCGCAGGCGTTGCCCCAGCTCATCATGAACTCGTACGCCATCATCTACGCACTGCCCATCAGCTCCTCTCCCATCGATGTTCCCATTGCGCTGTTTGCCTTCGCCTTGAGCGTGGGCATCACCTTGCTGGCAACCTTGTTCGCCGTGCTTTCCTCGCTGCGCGAACGCCCCGCGCTCCTCATGCTGCCGCGCGCGCCTAAGGCCGGCAAGCGCATCCTGCTCGAGCGCATTGGGCCTATCTGGCGTAGGCTTTCGTTTTCGAGCAAGGTTACGACACGCAACCTCTTCCGCTACAAGCGACGTTTCTTCATGGCTGTCATCGGCATCGCCGGTTGCACAGCGCTCCTGCTCACGGGCCTGGGCCTGCGTGATGGCATCAACGACATCATCGAGAAGCAGTTCGGGCAGATCCAGCACTTCAACTTGGAGATCACGACGAATGCGGAGCAGGACTCTCATAACGCGTCCATCGTCGAGGAGACTCTCGCCAATTCGGATATCGTGACCGACACGATGAAAATCGGACGTGAAAACGCCATCGTCACGCGGGAGGGCGCCGATAAGGACATCCGTGCAGCGCTCGTCGTACCAGCCGATCTCGAACGTTTCGACGCGTTCTACACGTTGCGCGAACGTGTTGGCCATGCGCCGCTCGCGCTTGGCGAGACGGGGGCTGTCGTTACCGAGAAACTCGCAAGCGAGCTTGGCATCTCCGTTGGCGACACGATCGAGATCTACGATCAAAGCATGGTCGGGGAGCGCGAGGGCGTAGCGCACGAGGTTACCGTATCCGGCATTGCCGAGTACTACACCGGCCAGGGTATCTTCATGTCACCTGCATCCTATGCGGCCGTCATGGGCGTGCCTTGCGATTTCGCCGAGACCATCTGCATGGCATACGCTCCGCTTGACCAGCGCACGGCGCTTGCCAACGAGCTGCTCGACGTCGGCGACGTCGAGGTCGTGAGCTTCTACGATGAGGTTATCGAGACCTATCGCATGATGCTGCGCACCGTCAATGCCGTGGTCTGGGTGCTCATCATCGCGGCCGCGTTGCTCGCCTTCGTGGTGCTCTACAACCTGACGAACATCAACATCAACGAGCGCATGCGCGAAATCGCGACGCTCAAGGTGCTCGGCTTCACACCGCGCGAGACCAACGACTACATCTTCCGCGAGACCATTCTGCTCACCATCATCGGCGCGCTAATCGGCTGCGTGCTGGGCATTGGCATGGAGAGCTTCGTCGTGGTGACGGCAGAGGTCGACGAGATGATGTTCGGTCGCGACATACACCTCTTGAGTTTCGTGATCGCCTTCGCGCTCACGATCGTGTTCTCGATTATCGTCTCGCTCGCCATGCGCCCCAAGATCAGGGCCATCGACATGGTCGAGAGCCTCAAGTCGGTCGACTAGGCCCTACATCGGGATTTGGCGCACGACGCGCTGGTAACGCGTGGCACGAGCGGCGCCCACCTTCTCGATGGAGTGCTCCTTTTGCATCTTCTGCAGAATGCGCTCGAGCGTCTTTTGGCTCATCATCGGGTTGGACTCGAGAATCTCGATCTTGCTCACCGGCTCGTCGATGGACTGGAAGTACTGCCTGATGGTCTTCTCGTTGCTGCCGCGCACGCTCAAGGCGGAGGTGCGGTCGGTGAGGTCCTCGTAGCACTTGAGAATGACGTCGAGCATGTACTCGACGAAGGGCGTGTAGTCGTTCTCGCCGGTCTCCCAGCCCTGGGCGCTTTCCTTCATGGTGCCGAAGTAATCGTCCTGGGTTGCCTCAAGCTCCGAGTCGATGGAGACGTAGCGACCGACGGTGAAGTCGATCTTGTCGAACATGAGTGACGCGAGCAGACGCGACATGCGGCCCGTACCCTCGTCGAAGGGATAGATGCAGACGAAGTCGAGCAGGAAGATGATGCTCGCCAGCAGGGGACTGTAGGTTTTCTCACGCAAGGCGTTGCTATAGGCATTGCAGAGCTCGCGCATCATGGCCGGCACATCCGGTGCGCTCACGAGGTCGGTGCGGATGCCGTGATACTTGACCGGGCCATCCGATGGCATGAAGCTCGTCTGGCCATACGATGCCGCGCGAGCGCGATCGCCACCACGCCATTTGCCGACGCTCTTCACGTCATCGGCGTAGCGGAAGAGGTCGCTATGCAGCTGGAGGATAATGGCCGGAGATATGCGCAACGTGGAGTAGCTGTTGTCGATGGTCTCGAGTACGGATCGATAGCCGAGCACGGCCTTGTCGGCATCTGTGTTGGCTCGCTCCTTGCCGTCGAGCAGCTCGCGCAAATGCTTCTCGGTCACCTTGATGCCCTCGAGACGACATGAGGCACCCGCATCGCGTGTCTTGGCGATTTCGTTGAGCTTCTCGAGCGTGTCCTGACCGGTGACGGACGCGATGGGCAGGATGCCCTTTCCCTCGTGAATTTGGGTGAGCGTCGCGACGATGCTGGGGGTGAAGAGCTTTTGCAGGGTGGCGTTGTAATCTAAATCGCGCATATCGAGGCCGTTTCTATTGAATGACGGACAAATACATAAAACTGACCAAATTATATAACCTCATGTCGTTTTGGACAAATAGACTTTTTCTCAGAAGGTGCGTGGCAAATCGTTTCGTCCGAGTACAATGGGCAGCATGCATAATTCGGGTGCCTGTACGAGGGAGACCAGAATGGAACCGACGACAAACCGTGGGACGCGTTACGATGACGCCGATCACGTTGAGCTGCGGACGAATGACCAAAACGCCACGCAGGATATGAGCGAGAAGAGCTTCTTCGATGCCGAGGAATATCTCGAGAGCTTCTCGGCGCTCGGGACGAGCATGGCCCAGGGTCGCGATCTCAAGAAGAAACGCAAGGCGCTTGACGAGTACAAAAAGACGCTCGCCACGCTCAAACAGGCCTACGATGACCGTGTGAACATCGCGCTCAATCACGAGTCAATACTCGTCGACCAGGAGCACATTATCGCGGCGACCAACTCCGATATCGAACGCGCCACGCGCAATCGTGAGGATATCGAGGCCAAGATCGCCGAGGCCAACGATGACCTTGCCGATCTCAAGCGCAGGCAAGCGAAGGAACGTCGTCCGCTCGAGGACGAGCTCGACCTGCGCAACGCCGAGCTTGCCTCGGCAAAAGACGAGCTCAAGCAGGTGAAGGCCCAGCGCGACTCCCTCGATCTCTTCGATGCGGACTCGCCTGCGGTTGCCTCGACGGAAGCGGCTCACGATGCCGTGGTCGACAAGGTCAACGGCAAACTCGAAGCTGCCAAGGCCGCGCAACGCAGCGCCCAGAAGGCTCTCGATGCACGTGAGAAAGAGGAACGCTCCAAGCAGAAGCGCGCGCTCGACGGCATCAAGCATCTCAACGGCGACAAGGAGAAGGCGGAAAAACGCATCGAGGAACTCGAAAAGCGCCTTGCCGCCGCCCATGAGCGCGTCAGCTTTTGCGAGTACGTTATCGAGCATCCCGAAGAAACCGAGGCCATGGCCGCGCGCATCGAGGAGAACGAGAGGACGGCGGCTGCGATGGAAGCGCAGGTCAGCAGCCTCGAGTCCAAGCATGCGCTTAGCAAGGCGGCATCGGGGAAGGCACGTGCCGTCGTCATCGTCGCGGCAATCGCCTTCGTCATCTTCATCATCTTCCTTCTCGTCATCTCAAACCGATAGGAGCAATCTCATGGCGTATCTCCCCGTCGCACAGGAAACCACCTGGCAGCAGTCCGACAGCATCGATCTGGCCAAGACGGCCGTGCTTGTCGTTGACGCACTCGGAGGGTCGAATCCCGTCCTGCCCGTCCTCGAGGAGATGATGTCGAACAGCGCCGCCATTACGAAAGCCGCACGTGCGGCGGGCGTGCCGGTCGTATTTGTTGACGATGCGCATATTCCCGGCCTGGATCGTGAGCTCGAGCTGTGGGGCGAGCACGGTATCGTCGACACCGAGGACGCGCAGCCCGCGGCAGCGCTTGAGCCGTGCGCGAGCGATTACATCATCCCGAAGCGTCGTTACGATGGCTTCTTCCAGACCGACCTTGACCTGACCTTGCGCGAGCTTGGCGTTGACACGCTCATCGTCGTAGGCGCGGATACCAACATCTGCGTGCTCCAGACGCTGGCAGGGGCGTATTTCCGCGGCTACAAGACCGTCGTTGCCGCCGATGCGACGGCCACCTTCCTCATCGGCACGCAGGAATATGCCCTCGACTACTTCTCACGTTGCTATGACTCGCGCGTGGTCGATACCGCTCGCGTGCTCGCGTATCTTGCCGACTAGATGAGCGCCTGCAACAGCCAGGGACGGGGGACGCTTCCCATCATCGGCATCGTGCCAACGCAGATGCCCGAAGATCACATCTTCCGCGTGAATGACCACTACATCAACTACATCGTGCTTTCCGGTGGTGTGCCGCTCATATTTCCGCTCTCGCAAGACCGTCGAGTCTACGAGCGCCTATTGCCCATCGTCGATGGCTTCGTGCTCACGGGCGGCCAGGACGTTGACCCGGAGCGCTACGGAGTTTCGCCGGATGCCGATGACTACGAGAAGTTGGGCGAAATCACGCCGCTACGCGATACCGTCGAGGAGCTCATTCTCGATTTCGCGCATCGCTTCGACGTGCCGACGCTCGGCATTTGCCGGGGCATGCAGACCATGAACGTGCACTATGGTGGGACGCTTTATGTCGATTTGCCCGCTCAGTACGATGGCGTGGATTCCCTTACGCGAAGGCCCATCCTGCACTGGCAGGTCGAGGAGCCGACAGAGGCGGCCCATTACATCGACGTAAAGCGCGGATCGCGCCTGCATGGCATACTCGGAGCGGACTCTTCGGCAGCAAACTCGTTTCATCACCAGGGCGTGCGCATGGTTGCCGATGGCTTCATGCCGGTTGCGTATGCATCGGATGGCCTCATCGAGGCCATCGAGGCCATCGACAAGACCTTCATGCTCGGCGTGCAATGGCATCCCGAGTTTTTCCTCGGCGAGAAGCACATGGGAAACCTCTTCAACGCGCTCGTCGAGGAGGCGGTCCGGGCACGCATGAGCGGACGCCTGGATGCAGACGCCCAACGGGAGTTTTTCTCGCGCTAGCTAAAGCTCGTCCTTGTCAAGCGCGACGAGGGCTTCGACGAGCTCGGGCCTCATGCGCCAGATGTAATCGCCCGGACGATTGTCCGTCTCGTTGGCATTGCGCCCGATGAACATGATTGGCCACCATGAACCCTTGAAGTTACCGCGCTCCATCTCGCGTGCGACGTTGCGTGCGTAGGTGCGTAGAAGGCTGCTGTAGTATTCGCGATCGTGCAGGAACTGGTTGGCGAGTTCCTCGGTAGTGACCTCGTCGCCGTTTTCGTGGATAAACTTGAGCACCTTGATGATTTCCGGCGTGGTGAGTTCCTCATCGTTGAGGATGGTGATCCACTGGTGGATGCTCATATCTGGATCGTAGTCGATCGCGTAGGGCCACCAAGCCGAATCGTCGGCAGCCTTGTAGGAACGCGCCGCAATCTCGAAGAAGGGTTCATCGCACACGGCGGCGACTTCCTTGAGGAGGCGCACGTAGCGCGCCCCCTTCATCACGATGGGGGTGTTGATGCCGAATTGGCCATGGAGGTATTCGCGGCTCTTCTCGCCGAAGGGAAGGTAGAACGTGGGACGCATCCAATAGAGGGTGCGCGTGAGACGCGCCTTCGTGATGCCGTCTTGCTTGTGGACCGTGTCGAAGAGCTCGCAGAACTTCGCGAACGTCTCCTCGTCGCGCTCGCCTTGGTCGGCAAACTCAAGGGCGGTCTCGAAGAGGCGCCAGCAATCGTCCACGCCCTGGTCCGAGTCATCGAAGTACTGCCAGTGCTCCTGGTTGGAGCAAGGAATGCCGATGAAATCATGGGGTAGGGGGGCGTCTACGCCAAAGCGCTGCATGATGGTCTCGATCGCGCTCCTGCGGTCGACCTCGATCATGGAACGATTGAAGGCGGTGAAGAACGTGAAGGGGTCGATGTTGGTTCGCTCGTCATCGCCCGTGATCTCGGCAAAGACGCTCAGAATCTCGCCTCGGTTGTACTTGCGCGCAAGGAGCGCGTCAGCGATCGCCTCGTATGCGGGAATCCAGGTG
>ERZ836877.2305-NODE-2305-length-25192-cov-20.886223_pt1 | contig 25192 bp, 26 predicted proteins | sample MGYA00519469_ERZ836877 | MGnify/ENA primary metagenome ERZ836877 (study PRJEB31850, sample SAMEA3708809) | human gut metagenome | biome: human gut; feature: human-associated habitat; material: faeces | place: China | collected 2014 ... | reverse complement strand
ATATCGCTCAATTTTACAATCTAAAATCAGCAAGTTGAACTTGCGAAACTTAAATAATATTATTTTTTCAAGATCTTTAGACACCTTGCGATTATAAATGAATTCCCAAACTCCCCTAATTTTATCGAGTGCCCCTTTTCGATGAGTCCATGGAGTGATTTTAATAAAACTATCACCTATCATTTCAGTTTCTGTCCCATCGACTGCAGAGAATGCCTTCACATCGTGTCCATTCTTTTTTAGTAGAGATATTGTGTCGATGAAGACTTTTTCGGAACCTCCCTTAAGATAAGCATAATTGTTTATTTGAAGAATCCTCATGATTAATTCGATTATTAGTTATACTTGAATATACGATTGCCACCAGTATCCAAAATACTATGGCAAATGTCTTTACAACCAACACTTGATTCATCAAGCCTAAAAGAAATATAGCAATATAACTCCACTTAATGATTCTTTTAAAATTAAAATACTTATCTGTTATATTATATTTACTTATACCCTTATATATTAGGTAAAATATATATCCAATAATACAAAGACCAATAAGACCATGAAAAATCAATAATGCTACCCAATAAACATCTCCAAAAGCGTTCAAACTCTCAGTATAATAAAGCATGTGAACCTTTTCTGGATATGAGTTCACTTTATTTAAAACAACATGCTCGTCATTGCCTATTCCCCAAAAAGTGTCAAAGCTAAATTCAGTTATAAAATTAGGGGCAGTGATTGAAATAATACCGAGACGACTTAATTGCATATTGTCAATTACCAGAGACACTTCATACTGATATTTAAAATACAATGCAATTACTTCTATCCCAATAAATAAAATTAACATATAACGTACATAAATCTGGTTTTCAGTTAATTTAAAAAATAGAAACATACAAAATAAAGCTGTTGCGGTTGCAGATCCTGTCTTAAATATACATATCCCCATCCACAAGGAAAGTATAATAAACCTTCCTTTGCTAAGTCGTTTATCATTACACCAGATAATAAATAATATTAGCAACAAAAAACTTAAATCTATTGTATTAGGAAATACTCCTGAATAATATCCGCTTGATATTTCCCTCAAGCCTGTGGCACCCTTTCCCATTACAGGAAGAAACATCTCAGCTTTATGCCCTAATAAAATGCAAGCTGTCATAATAAGCAACATTATTATTGTTATAGCCTTTAGATGGTATAACAATTTTTCTTTTATATTATAATGATAAGACAAGGATATTATGATATACGCTAATGGCACATAACGTAGCAGTGCCCCCACATGTATAATGGAAGGGATAAGACTCCTGCTATGGATATAATTAGTAATACAGAGTAATAATAATAGTAAAATCCAAGAAAGCCAAAATATTTTTCTTTTAAAAATATTTTTCCCTCTATTGTAAAATGAAGGATTACTAATAAAAAATAGCACTAATGGAATAAAGTCAAGACAGGCCATTATCTTAAGGCCAAGCTCATCTGTGAGTCCAATTTTTTTTAAAATAAATCCTCCGAATAAAATAGCGTATAGATATACAACGATGATATTATAAACAATCTGTTTGCAATTTACATTATACATATGTCTTCAATGAAATAACGAATTATATATTGAAATTATAAAACAGTATATATAATAACAATATTGTTTAATGGAAATCTTGCCGTTTTTTCTTATTTTAGAAATACAATATTTAAATGTTTTGTAATCTTTGTTTATAAGAGCTATCGATGATATATAACCATATTGGTATGAATAAATCTGTTTTTTTAAAGGGAATTTTGATATTTCATCATCAAATGCGGATAGAAAGAACTGCAAATAATCTAATGCTTTTTGGGGATTATTTGATATTATATTTTTAGATTGATATTTATATACGGGTAAACAATTGCTTTTAATCATTTTATGATTCCTAAAGAATCTTATATATAATTCATAATCTTGATGTCGATTAAATCTCTCATCAAAACCATTTAATTCTAAAATAATATCTCTTCTAAATAATACTGTGGATGTATTGAGAAAGTTTTGTCCAGCTAGTATCAGATCTACCCTGCGAGTTTCAGGTGGATTCTTAATAAATTTAGACCTTTTCCCTTTTATAAATACTGAATCAGAATATGATGCGCCATATTCTATTTTTTTTTCTAATATTTCTACTTGTTTTGAAATTTTATCGTGACCAAGAACATCATCATCATCCAGATAGTTTATATATTTTCCTTTAGATTTCTTGAATCCAGTGTTTCTTGCTGCGGATCCATTTCTATTATCTTTATGAACTATATAAATTATCTGGTTATTGTCTATATATTTTTTAAGTAAACTAAATGTTTCTTTTTGAAAATTAGATCCTTCTCCGTTATCATCAACAACAATAATTTCAATTTGGGGATAGTCTTGATTGATACAACTGTTGATGGCTCTACATAGATTGGTTGGTCTTGCATATGTTGGAATGATTATTGAGACTAATGGAGTTCTTAAATAGATTGAATTCATCTGTATTATTATGAAATATAAGATTTTGGGATTAGTGTTAGACTCCTGCGCAATTTGAACAATGAAATAAAAGTAAGGACACCTTTATTTAACTTTATTCTTTTTAATTAAACTCATTATATCAATAACCTTAAAATATTGAATGAAAAACAATATTATAAAACCTGACAAACATGTATTTATGGAGAGAGTTATTATTTCCGTAACATGAATAATGGTGGTTAACGTCCACAGAATGACTACTATAACAATCGTAGGTATTAGGCCAGGGACGTATGGTTTGAATGTATCAATTACAGGAATACATGTAATTGATGCAAAATACCAGTTGTTCCAAAGTCCTATGAACAGCGTGATTGTCCACATCCATGCGACTCCTTCAATTGATTTTAGGACATAGATACCGATGAAAAGTCCCGAAATATTAATAATGGTATTAGCAGTCCCTATATAAAATAACTCCTTAGTCTTGTTGGCCGCTTGATAAAAGGAACCTGACGTTGAGCCACAAATTTGAAGTCCAACAGTTAGAGACAATATTTTAAATACAGGGACAGCCGGTTCCCATTGATTCCCAAAAATAAGAATTATCAGTTCTTTTGCGGAAAAGAACAGATATGCGGATATCGGGAATCCAATTATTGCAAGAATCTTGATAAGGTGGAGATATTTGTATGTCTGTGTTTTCAGATCGTCCTGATAATCTGCCAAGGCCGGATGTAGCACTGGTGTTATAACATGAGTGAGATTCTGCACAGGCAACAACATGAGCCGATAGGATTTTTCGTAATATCCAAGAGGATTCATACCGAAAATCTTTCCAATCATCAATTTGTCAAGATTTCTTGTAAAATAGTTGATCAATGAGAATGCGAATGTATAAGCTGAGTATGACGATATTTTCCTGATGGCAGGCATACAATTTCCTTTGTAAAGATGCAATGGAAATTTCCAGTAGGAAAGAAAGAATACCAAGATTGAGCTACCGACAGGATTAATCAACAGAGCATATATACCGGCTCCATAGAATGCTGCAATTACAGAAAAAATTGCAAGTATGAATTGGATGCTTAAAGTGCGTATGCCGATATACTTAAACATTTTTTCCCTAAGCAACAAACCATTGGGAACAATTGTCAGAGTTGCAAAAAGAATATTTAAGGATAGTATCTGACATATAAAGGTCAGTTTCGGAGCACCATAGAATTTGGAAATAAACCAGGAGGAGGCGAAGAATCCGGCAGACAAGAAAACACTGACATACACCGTGAATGTAAATATAGCGTTAAGTTCTTTTTTCGTAAGCTCTCTTTTCTGTATAATCGCGGAACTTATACCCATATCACTGAAAATGCCGAAGAATACTATAAAAACCATCGCCACGGCGATAGTGCCGAAATCCGCTGGAGGCAATAGCCTCGACAAAATGGCAGAGACAACCAAAGAAATCAGGATTCCTGAATATTTGGCAGCAGCGGTATATATAAAACCGGTCTTAAGGTCTTTCCGAAAAGAAGATGCCATATCTTATCAACCAAAAATATCTTTAGTAACTTTCTGCAACCGATCCCAATTTAACATGGAAATCAAAATATCTTTGTTTTTTCTTTTCAAATCCTCAGGTAAGGGTGTATGTAATTCTTTCTCGTTTAATTTTTCTAATTCGAATAGCGTTATTCCCAATGATCTGAAATGTGATAGAAGAGGAGATTTCTGTGACAGGAAGACCTTCGTGCCGAGATATAACTCTATAACAATATTTCCAACGGCTTCCTGCCTCCAGTTCCCAAACAGAGCCACCTCGGCTTTTAAAAGAAGTTTGTTGTAATCGTCAAGGCTAAGGAACTCTGTAAGCCCATAAAATCTATTCCCAAACAATTTCAGACCCTTACGGTGTATTTGATTCCTATACTCAGGTGTACCGTTGTAATTCAACGGAGCAATAATGGTTTTGTCTCTTAAATCTAATTTTTGTAAATACTTGAATACATACTCGTGATTATTTGTAAAAGAACCGGAATTACCCACCATTATGACATTACCCTGAGCAGTCTTATCCAAAAGATCTGAATTAAGAATCTCATCAATAGGATAATAAAAAAACGAATCGATATTCAATAAATTCTTTGTATAGGATGGAAAATACTTGCAAAATATATCATATTCCTCCTTACAACAAAGCATTGAGACGTCATTCTGTTTTATGAACTTGAGAAATTTGCGGTTATAAGATGTGATGTAGCCTAAACGTTGGAGGATATGTCCTATACGAGATCTAATGCTTCTTTTTTGCGAATACTTATAATATACCGGGAATCCTTTATGGTATAGCAGACCGTTATATATTTCACCGCCCCACAGTAACCAATAAATAGGAACTGTTTTTTTTACATATGATACGATGAAGTCGATTTTATAGTTTTCAAGAGCATGGACAATCACTTTGTCTATGTTGGAGAAATCGAATTTTGCAAGACGAGTATCATTATGGTCTTTAATATATAAAACGTCCTTGCGATCCGCTATGTCTTTATTGATATATGGAGAAACTTTCCAGATAACGTATATATTGTTATCAGGAAAAACAGTGTCAAAAGTCTTGATAATCCTTTTGACTATCTTTTCATCCCATAGAAGATGAAGATTCATTAAACGATGAAGATTTTATAAATTTAGTTGTATTTTTTTGACTATAGTATTAAATGGCGAACTTTACAATTATCCGTACGCCATATAGTTCCCTCGATATTATTTGATTGAATTGTCTTTAGTTTATGAAAAATTTATAGATATTATCAATAATATATTTGACTTCTTCGTCGGTTAGTTCGTAGAAAAGAGGTAGGCGCATAAGGCAGTCGGCGAAGTGGTCACAATTAGGTAGATTGAGTCCAATAACTTGTTTTTCATCTCCACATGCTTCTACTTCCTGATAGTTTACGGGACGTGAATCTGGATGGTTAGTGTAGAATCCACTTTTATGGAGACTCAGATAATGGAATACAGAGAGAATTTCATTATCTTTGAGATATTTAATCAATGCAGAGCGCTCTTCGAGGGAACGGCACACTATGTAGAACATATGGGCATTGTTAGTGGCATATTCCGGGATGTCCGCTAATTGGAAGTATCCTTTCTCTGCAAGAGGTTTCAATCCTTGATAGTATTGCTCCCATATTTCCTTGCGGCGAGTCTGAATCATGTCCATGTTTTCAATCTGGGCCCAAAGGAATGCGGATATCAACTCTGATGGGAGGAATGAAGAACCGGTGTCAACCCAGCCGTATTTGTTTACCTCCCCGCGGAAGAACTCGGATCGATTGGTGCCTTTTTCCCAAATGATTTCAGAGCGGCGTATGAAGCGTTTATCATTGATTGTCAAAAGTCCGCCTTCGCCTGCGATTATGTTCTTTGTCTCGTGGAATGAGAAACATCCGAGATGGCCTATTGATCCGAGTGGCCGACCCTTATAGTATGAATCGATTGCCTGAGCCGCATCCTCCACTACAAGCAGGTTATGTCGGTTGGCTATCTCCATGATCCTGTCCATGTCACATGCTACACCTGCATAATGTACAGGAACTATAACTTTGGTTTTGTCGGTGATGAGAGCTTCAATTTTATCCGGATCGATATTCGGATTATCTTTACAGCTGTCGCAGAAAACAATTCTTGCCCCCTGGCGCACGAATGCGAGGACAGTTGATACGAAAGTATAGCTCGGAGCAATTACCTCATCACCAGGCTTTATATCACAGAGTATTGCAGCCATTTCAAGAGCATCCGTGCACGATGTTGTCATCAATGCCTTCTTGAATCCGTAATGCTCCTCAAAGAAATTCTGGCACTTTTTTGTATACACCCCGTTGCCTGAAAGTTTGCCACTATATACTGCCTGATAGATATAGTGAGCTTCCTTCCCAGTCAGGAAAGGTTTATTAAAAGGTATCATAACTAATTGATTATATTTCTATTTTATGACCCGGGAAAATCTTATACTTTCCCCCGAATTCCTTAAGTTTTTCTTCTGAAAAAATTGCCATCTTTTTATCTGCGCCCGGGAGATTGGTGATGGTTTTAATGCCGGGTATATATGAATCCCCAGTAAATAAACAGTCTCCAATAAGCCAACTAATGCAGCTCGGATTATGTCCGGGTGTAAAGACAGCAGTTGCCTTAAGTTTGTCGCCTAAATCAATCTCTTCTCCATCCTTTACAGAAACTACATTTCTCGGATATTTGAAAACAAATGGAGTTTCGTGATAGCGTGACATATTCAGTTTGTCGCTAAACAACGCTTTCTGTCCTGCTTCATTTGTATAGACCTTCACCCCAGGATTCATCTCTACGACCCGATTCAATCCATAGATATGATCGAAATGGGCATGAGTCACTAACACAGTTTCTATATTCTCAAATCCTTCCCATTCATCGCCAGGATCCAATAATACATGTTCAATTCGATAAGATATCGAATTGAACAATGTATTGACATGACTTTGTATCATCAAGGTTCCGGATATTCAATAAGCCTGCAGAAGTCAAGATACCCGACATCTAGAATCATCGATGCCCATACCAGTCCTACTCCGAAGCCGGCAAGACAAAGCTTCAAACTCTCATTCTCCATGCGTTCGCCAAGATTATAGCATATGTTGAGCGGTACTGTGACTCCACTTGAATTACCGAAAGTCTCCACTATATTACTCGGCATTTTATCTTTCGGGATCTTGAGCTTGGATGCCAGTTTTGTGAGCATGAATTTGTTTGGCTGATGAAACATATAATATGCCACATCTTCCTTTTGGCATCCTGAATACTCCAGAATGTCGTTGATCAAAGGAGGAACTTTTTTCTGGACAAACATAAACACCTCGTCACCTTTCATGACAAGGTTGTTCTCACTTCGCCAGTTTCCGAAACTGTCCCTTTCTTCAACTGCCGTTGCAGCCGTGCTTGGTTTCCTGATGCCCCCCGCAGGAATCTGGATGGCAAAGGCACCTTTGCCATCCATCTTGATGTTGGCAAATATATCGCAAGGAGATTCGGATCTTTCCAAGATCGTGATTGCGCAACCATCACCAATAAGGGGGAAACTGTTCCTGTCCCTTCTGGATGTCTTGTGACTCAGCACTTCAGCATTTATTATTGCGACTTTTCTTATTTCTTCCTGCTCAAGAAGCATGAAGGCCTCAATCAGTCCTACCTCATACCCCGCACATCCCTGGTTTATGTCGAGACAAATCATGTCTTCCTTGAGTCCGAGTTCTCCCTGGATGACATTACTTGTCGGAGGTACGATATAGTCGGGCGTCTCTGTCACAAGAATGAGCGCATCCAGATCATTTTTGTCAAGCATATTGTTGTCAATCAGATATCTCATGCCATAAATAGCGAGATCTCCGACCGTAGTGCACTCACCTACAATCCTGTGACAGTTATATCCCATTGTTGCCTTCAGTTTCAGGGATGTCTCAACCGGGAATTCATAGTTGGACATCTCGTCGTCAAAACTGATTGAATTCTCAGGAACAACAGCGAGAATACCGGAAATGCGTTTGTCTTTGAATTTAAGTCTCATCAGTTCTTCTCACTTTTTTCAATGAGTGTGATTATGGCATCAACAGAGGAAAAATTATCCGGTATTATATCCTCGCCGTCAACAGTTATGTTGAAGTTATCCTCAAGTTCAGTCACAAGCGACACGATATCAAATGAGTCGAGCATGCCGTCCCCTATGAAATCAGAAGAGGAAGTGAAATCAAACTCCGGACGTAATCCATTGAGGATCTCGAGAATCTTTGTCTGCATATTTTAAATTTTTATGATATGTATGTGATCGAAAATAGATTCCTTTTTAAAACCAAAATGTTCATACTTGTTTATGGCGTTGATGTTATCAATATCAACCCATAGTATCTGACGGGGCGTACCCTCTCCCAAGCGGAAAAATTCATTCAGGAGCTTTGATCCGACACCTGAGTTCCTACAATCGGGTGATACCCACCAGTAACGAAGATGGATAGTGGACTTGTCCTTACTACAAAGCATCAACCCTTTTATTTCGCCATCATGGATAAAGACCTTGGCAGTCCCACCCATGGCAAGAGATTTTATCTCCTCTTCATCGGGTATACTCTCACATACCGGATTGAAATTGGATTTCAGGAGCTCCCGGACTATGGAAGATTCATTCTCCCTTATGTCCCTTATTCCATCAGTTTTCTCCGGTCTGAAATTCGTGTCTCCTGTTCTTGTCATGCGGTTGAGGGTCATCATTACCGGAAATTCGAGGGATTCTGTCTCCGAACGGTCGACTATCTCAGCCACTACGGGTGTCTTATCAATTGAGTCTTCAGCAATGGCTTCTTTTATTCGGATGGAGGCAGTCTTAAAGTCAGGTGCGATGAAAAACAGATTATTCGTACACTCTCCCTCCTTGATATAAATGACGCAATCATCATAACGCACAGAATTGAATAAACCTTTCTTAATCCAACTTCCAATCTCAGCAGGAAAGGCTGAGAGATTGCTGACAATTCCAGGAAATTCAAGCTTGATAGCTTTCCTTGCTTCTGTAACATCCGAAAAATCCAATACCTTTTTCATCCATTGACCGTCTTGTTATAGTAGGCCCTGTCGATTTTCCCATTCTGGTTTCTGGCCATTTTCTCTTCCCTAATAAGTACGGATGGGAGCATGTATGCGGGAATCTTGTCGGAGAGTACTCTTCTCAGATCTGATGGCGTAATGTCAGTATGGTTTGAATAAATCAATGTGATGCGTTGTTTGGAATGATTGTAGACGATACAACCCTCTTCCACAAGATCTGATCCGACTACGGCATTCTCGATTTCACCGAGTTCGATACGGTATCCCTTATGTTTGATCTGGGAGTCGGCACGTCCGATAAACATCACCTCTCCACGGTTGTTGAAATAACCGAGATCTCCGGTGCAGTAAATTGTCTCGGGATAGGCCGGTTGCAATGGATTCCTTATGAATGCCTCGGCGGTCTTTTCAGGATTGTTGTAATATCCGCATGCCAGTGATGACCCACGTACGCAGATCTCGCCGGTCTCTCCTTCCATACATAGTGTTTTCCGGTCTTTCAAGATAATGATATCCGTATTCCTGCAAGGTTTACCGATAGGGAGAGGCTCGTCATCGCGGAAATCCCTGTCTACAATATAGTAGGTGCAGTCAACAGTTATTTCTGTCGGTCCATAGAGATTGACATACCTGCATTCCGGCATTCTGCTTCGCCAATAGTTCAGTTGCTTGTTTGGCATGACTTCGCCGGCGAAGAAAACATCTTTCAGGAAACTGGGCTTGCGTTTGTCAAGCAATCTGAAGTTCGCGATATTGATGAGAACAAAGGGAACCCAGAAGACAAATGAAATCTTGTTTTCCTCAAGATAATCTATCAATTTGGCCGGGAATACAAATTTACTTTCCGGGATGATATCCAATGTCGCTCCTGTAGCATACATGAGATAGATGTCGAGGGTTGAATTATCAAAATAGAAAGGAGCCTGATTCCCGAGCGTATATGATTCGTCTATCTCAAATGTTTCTATAGCCCAGTCAATGTAATCCACAACACCGCGATGATTTACCACCACCCCTTTCGGGAGACCTGTTGACCCGGACGTGAAGATCGAATAAACCGGATTTGTATCAATAACATTAGTGGCATCAATAATTTCTTTTGCACGCTGCCATTCTCTGCTATTTTTGAATATCGAATCTATTTCAACGACCCGGTTACTCCATCTGGATGGTATTTTACTGGCATTCCTTGAATCCGTCACAACCAGTGGGCAATCCAATGTGGAGAGAATACTTTCCAGCCTGGACTCTGGTTGTGTTGTGTCGAGAGGAATATAGAAGTTTCCTGAGAGATTGATGCCCGCGAAACATGCTATCATCTCCTTGCTTTTATGAAGCAGGACACCAATAGGTTTTCCACTATATCCCAGTGAAGATATTGTTTGGGCAAGGTCGCAGCCATTTGAGAGAAGTTCCGCAAAAGAATAGATGCCACACTCGTCGTGTACGGCTGTTTTATCTGCAAGCCGTGCAGTAGTGTCGATAAGATAAGTAATAACGCTGTTTCTCATAATTCATAAGGCTACCATTTCGTGATCAAGTTTGAATGTCTTATCTTTGATATCATTTTTTATATCCACAAAATAATGAGGATCAATTTCAAGACATTTTTTATAATAATTTGTCGCCTCTTTTTCTCCGACTATCGACAGAAAACCATTGCCGAGCCGCTCCCGTAGTGCCGCTTTTGCCTCGACCATCAAGTCTTCATACTTATACGAAGCGTCGTTGGCAAATACTCCGTTGTAGCGGACAAACAAATCCTGATCCACCTTTCTCGTAGTTCCTCCGTCTATGACTTCACCAATAAAATGTCTGATATATCTGTAATCCACATCAAATAACCATTCAAGATAGTGCATATATGTGAGGCAATCTCCTATGCGTGGACCGAGAAACAGGAATTTGACTCCTGATTTATGGTGTATCATATCGAAAGTTGAACCATCGCTTATGGAGTGATTCCCTACATTAGTGGCAAGGGAGGTATCTTTTCCTTTAATAGCGACAGACATCAACGGGTCTTTTGAACGGATAACATCCTTTTGTTTGCGAAAGAATTCATTGAGAGCTCCCATCCTCGATTTTGAGGTTGACGGATCATAACTTTTGCCGTTACAAAAACTGAATGTAAAAGTCGGCATAACGATAGTCGGTACATTCAATGATTCGATCATATCAAGGACACATTGCAGAAGCTGTCTGTTTTTGATTTCCATATTTGGCAAGCCAAAATTTAAGGCAGAATGGATATAAAGCACATCACAGTCATGAGCTCCCATATTTGTGAGCTTATCTTTTATCAAGTCATCGCTTATCCAACTCCCATTTTCGGTCTTAAATAGATTGGTCATATTAAATAATATTTAAAGTTTTAGATGTTGACCGCCATCAATAATAAGGCTGGAACCTGTTATAAACGAGGCGGCGTCTGACAATAGGAAACAAATGGGTTTCGCAATCTCGGAGGGATCTGCCATCCGTTTGAGGGGTATCTTGGCAGTTTCGGCATCCAATTGTTCTTTTGTGACGGAAGACAGGTTAAGCATCGGAGTATCGACACTACCTGGATGAACACTGTTGAACCTGATGTCTCTTGCAGAAAATTCAAGAGCACAGTATTTCAGATAAGATTCAAAAGCCGCTTTGCTCACTCCATAGGCAGTATTACCGTTCATGAAACCATCAATCCCTAAAACAGATGTCACTCCGACTACGGAGCTCCCTCTCTTCAATATTTTGGATTTCAAAGATTTCTGGAGTAAATTTACATTTGAAAGAAAATTCACATCCATCATTTCAATAATCTTTTCTCGAGATGTGAAGGTTACTGGAAGAATCGATGTCTTACCTGCGCATAAAACCATTCCGCTAATTTTAAGATTCCTTATATTAGAAATAATTGAATCTATAAAATCCACGTCACCAAGATCACCATAAAGAAGCAACGGAGAAGGAGTACTACATTCCTTTATAGTTTTGGCGGTATCGTCAAGCTTTTCCTTATTTCTGCCAATCAATATAGTCATAGCTCCTGATTTGGCACACTCTATGGCCGTGGCTTTACCGATACCGGAAGATGCGCCGGTTATAAGAATTGTTTTACCAGATAGAGAAAAAGGATTGTAGCGAATGTCCATCGTTATCAACTATAAGAAAATGTCAATTCAAAATTCTCAAATGGGTTTGCCAATAAGAGGCATACCCATTTGAAAACTCTCGTTAGATTTTTCTTTTCACAGTTACAAAAAGATCTTCAATTGTATTCGCATTACGAATATCCTCAGCATTGAGTATCACATTATAATTTTCATCGACCATTGCTATTATAGAAAGTGCGGTGAGCGATGACCATTCGTCAAGGGTCTTGAACTCAGTGGCGGGAGTCATTTCTGACTGTTCAATTTCGTCAAACTGTTCAGCAATTTGCTGTACGAACTCAGATAATTCCATACTATTGATTTTTATATATTTTATTTATGATTTTTAGAGCTTTGCAATTCACATAGGAATCTTTTGTGACAATATACGTACGGTTGTCTCCTTCTGGTACGTTATACCTTTTTTGAATTCCCAATGCCTTATTAAAATTCAGTGCACGTTTGTTGTCATCTATTACATGGCCGAAGAGATGCTTAAAACCCAGGTCATTGAAAAGATAATTGTAGAAAAGACACGTGGCTCTGAACGAAAGATCGGAGTTTAAGTATCCATCATCCCAAATGAAGATTCCGCCTTCTCCAGAATCATATTCCTCATCGATATCTTTACAGTTGATAAGACCGACATCCTTTTTGTCAACTTCGATAATGTAATATAGGTTATGGTCATTGTTTATTCTTTGGAACCATGCCTTTTGCATTTCAGGAGTAATTTCTTCCCTAAATTCCATGTATTGTTGAATTTTGGGATCATTTCTCCAACGACGTACCAATTCAATTTTATCCTCAGTAAGACGTTTGAGTGTTACTCCATAATTTGAAATTATAGACTTGATTTTATGATCATTCATTTTGTCAGATTAAGAAATAATGCCTTATGTTGTAGAATAAAGTTAAGTTTAAGTTCAAGAGTAGTATTTACATAAACTCTGTCGTTAGTAATACAGCCGAGAGTTATAACTTTTGGCCTAACTCTAATTTGGGCGCTTGTAATTCTGTATTTGGAATATGAACAAATTAGAATTATTTACAGATTTTGCGATATAGGCATTCTTTGTTTAGTCGATAACGACTTAAATTCCAACTACGCCATAACGCTCCAACAGGACAAAGATGTGAATATTTTGCATTATCGGATCTTGCAGGTGGATCTGTTATACAGTTGTTATCCGTATTGATGTGAGAATTATTACACCAATCCTGCATTGGACATTCCCTGCTCCCAGTTATGTACATATCGATTACATAGTTGACTGCACGAAAAAATTCAACATCCATGTCAGATATAAATGGTAGTGGAAAACTAACAGGAATCTTACTGTAGTTTTTTATGGCGTTAACCATCAGAGGAGTACCAATTTTATTTACAATATCACTGTATTTATTGCATGTCCTAAACATATCAATAAAAAACGAAGGATTATTTTGACGCATGTAAATTGCGAAATCAAAAATATTGTTAATCCAAGCTTGAAACCTCTCTCCAATTGGACCTTTGACAAGCTCTCTCAGATGATCTTTAGCGATGCATATTATGGATGAAGCTGAGGTATCTGACCAAGGCTTAAATGCGTCTTGAAAATAATTGTACACGTCATACCCATCCGTTGGATATGAATATTTTGCACTTTGGATACCACTAAGCATCTCATAGATGGCTTTTCCTGGCACAGAACATTGGAGTGCAACATCACAAAGTGCAAACAACACCTCATCATTGAGCTGCTTTGATGGGCAGATTGCATCTGCAAGTAATCGTATCGAATTATATGGATAATCTGGAGAATTTGTGACGGGAAGCTTCATCAATCCTTCTGAAAGATGACTCATGCTCTCCATTACTGCAAGAGTCCCGATTTCTATGTCGGAAGAGATTCCATTGGAGAGTTTTGCATTAGCTTTAACTACACGGAAGCTCGACAGTTCAGGATAATCTTTTATTAAAGTCTTCGGTAGAGATTGATGAAGACATATATCACTTAAATTGACAATAGATGAAAGAGCATTATTTGGGATTGTACCCCAAGACTTATTTTTTACTTCTGTTGCAGCGCTGATGACTTTGTGTGTAAATGTTGTGGGTATTTCTATTTTCCTATTCTTATATGTCTCTGTAACGAATAAGCGAAGCCATTCAAAGATTGTAAAGATGTTTTCCAAGCCTTTTATTGTAGTGAAGTCCTGAAGGAAATGAGTGTATTCATGAATGAAAGTGCACAACTCTCGAGGAGTTAGCTTATTTATATCGATTGGATTAACAGTGGCGATATATAATTCGAAAAATCCAGGAGTATAATAACCTAATGTTTCATTTAAAGTGGTTATTCTCATTACTGTAAGTGTAAAATAAAGGTACGCGTTTGGGTTTTAGTGGGTCTAAGAACACTAAATGTTAAAAAATGGGTTGAATGAGTCTTGTACTATAGTAATCGCCTCTTGCGATGATCTCAAAGGAGGAGTGTGATAGTGCCAGATGGGAGCTGAGACACGACCCAGTGCATTTGATGGAAATCAGAGGCAGACTCCCTCGGAAGGGTCTTTGTGTGTGGATGCAAAGATGTGCTTCTGAGAGGAGGCCTGCCTGTTTTTTTGTTTTCAGTGGTCTGTTTCCCGTTGTCTGTTGTCTGTTGTGAGACACACGGGGTGCGGAGTAATTGCCAGTGAACCCAAAGGGTGAGGAGGGTTATTCTTAAGACTGGTTTTGGCTGGATTTTACTGGTTTGGGTTTCAGTTGCCTGGTTTCGACTTGCACTCAGGAAGTCGAGGGAGAGTCGGAATTGATTCAATACGAATCAAGGGAATTGGCTAAGTGTGTTTGCTTCTTGTTCTGAGATGAATTCTTTCAGCAGTCGAAAAATTTCAGAATCTTCGATGTCTAATTGCTGTGACGGTCCGTTTTTGGGATAAATATCGAGCAATATTATTTTTTCCTCCGTCATCGAGACAAGATATATAAGCCTGTATCCATCTCTTTTCGAAAGATGTTGCTTTTTATCCTGCAATCTAAGCTTGATTATTTTCCAACCGTCTTGCTGGAGTATCATGTCTCTATTCCGGCGTATCTCATCAATGTCTTTTCCCTTAAAGGCATTTTCTATTTCAGCAGTAACGCCCTTGTAGACGCCTTTTTTCACATCCAGCAGGCTCCGCACTCTTGTCAAAAAGTTTGAAATAGACAGACACGTAATCATTCAGATGGCTTTTAGGGCAGCTGCCACTTTCCTTGACAACCCGGCATCGACCAAACGAGTCTCTTTATGTGCAAATGATCTTTTCAAGTCTGCCGATAACTCATAAAGCGCTGAATAATTTTTAGAAAGCTCTGAAATTTCTTCGCGCATCTCTTCCTTAAAAGAGGATTTCCTACAGCATGTGTATAGCTCCTTTATGGTTGATATGAGTATATGTAGCTGCGGGGCAAACTCATTATATTGGTCGCCCGTCATATTTTCAGACTCAGAATATATGCAGTCGTATAGTTTGTCAATCGACCGATTCAGATTCGCCAGTTTGCGTGCGGAATCAAAACCTCCACCAGCCATCTCCATCCTATTACGGAAGCTTCTGGTTCCCAGTCTGACTATATTTTTCTGAATTGTCGTTGTGGTACACATATCAAATCTATTTTGTTATACAAAGATAGGTCTTTTTGATATAATAACAAAGCAACCCAGGGAAATTCTTTAAAATCCTGTTTCTTGATGTGCGTAAAATGCCTACTCTGCATAGATGAATCAGGAGGGCTGATTCCTCTGATTATAACAGGATAATTTTGTCTGCTTTGCGCCTTTGGTTGCCGTTTTCCCCGTTTTCTGTTGTCTGTTGTGAGACACATGGGGCGTGGAGTGATTGCCAGGATAACCAGGGGGTGAGGAGGTTTATTCTTAAAACTGGTTTTTTCTGGTTTGGGTTTCAGTCTCCGGTGGTTTGACGGCTGTGTACGGTAGCTGCGGCTGGAAAGCCGCAGTCCCATAGCTAACGCAGCTGTATACCTTACGCAGCTGCATACTGGGTCTTGCGGCAACCGATTGTTCGCGACTAACTGACTAATGACTGACGGACTAAAGAAGGGTTAGCGGGAGGCGGTATAAGTTATAGGTCAGAGTTGTGCGCTCTGCGCAAAGCGTCAAGGGTGAAGAGTGAAAGGTGAAGATGTTTTCCGTTGTCGGTTTTGGGATTTGGACTACTCTCGGACTATTTATTGTGGACTTTGAGGAAAGTGAGGATGCGGCGGGTGCCGGAGGTGGTGAGGAGACAGCGGGTGTGGGAGAGGGCGTGGGTGGTGCCGCGTATGTAGGCGTCGGCTTGTTTGTGGTAGCCGGTGTCGCGGAGGATCTTTTCGATGGTCTTTTTACTGTCTTTGGTATGGAGTTCGACCAGTGGATCGGTGTGGTTTTTCCCTCCGGAAGGTGTCATCTTGAAGCGGATGATGTTACCGTGAGGGTCGGTGAAGACTGTGTAGCCTTCGGCGGAGGGGGACTCGGTGAGGTGGTAGAAGCGGCAGGTCTCGCACATCTCGTCGGCGGAGAGGGAGTTGGTGAGGAGGTTGGCGATGTAGACGGGATGGACTTCGTGTTTTGTCTGTGCTGATGTGGGGAGGGAGATGGTGAGGAGCAAAAGGAGGGGTAAAAGCAATTGAAGGTGTTTCATTTATTTTGGGTTTTCCGTTTTGGGTTGTCGGTTGGCCGTTATGAGACGTAAACCTCACGCGGAGGCGCAGAGGGCTCGCAGAGGAATTTTTGGTTGTCGGTTTTCAGTCGTCCGTTTTCCGACCAGTCCGACCAGTCTGACAGGTCTGACCAGTCCGACAACGAACAACTTGCTTCGCTGTCAGGCGGGGCGGACGAGGCGGGCGTCGACGCCTACGTTCCAGCGGCCGAGGGGGGTGAGAAATTCGATGCGGTAGATGATGTTGCCGGCGTGTTCGGGGTCGGTCTCCATGCCTGTGACGGTGCCGGGTTGCTCGGGGTAGTCGCCGCCGATGATCACGACCTTGTCGTCGGGATTGAGGCGCATCTCCCCGATGGGGGCCACCTCGAAGTCGGGGGTGAAGACGCCTATGGCCTGCTGGAAGGCGTCCATCGATCGCTGAGGGATGATGGAGTAGCTGCTTCCACGGTCGCGCGAGTCGCGGAAACACCAGGCGAGGTCGTAGATGCGGCTCAGGAGGGGATAGACGTCGGAGACGCGGCTCCGGAAGAAGAGGATGTCGCTGAGAATGGGTTTCTCCTCCCATACGAGGCGCTTGCCGATGCGGCGCGCTATCTCCTCGCAAGGGTAGAAGAGCTCGGGCTGCGGCACGGCATCCCTTATCTCGGCCAGGCGCGTGAGCAGCTGGCTGAACTTCACGTAGGGGCGGAAGTGCATGGCAAACCAGTGGAGGCGGTCTTTGAATAGAGCGGCCGCCACGGTGCGCACTATGGCCTCACGGTCGGCAGCCTGCAGCTCCGCAGGGGTGCATATGGAAAGCAAGGAGAGGCCTGCGGGCACTGATCCGAGGACAGCCACCACCGAAGACCCGTCGACACCGCAACGCAGTGCCACGGATGCCCACAGTAGCCTTACCGATTGCCCGGCGTTTCCGGCCCAGGGGAGGCCGAGAGCCCGGAGACATTCCTCGGCCGCTGTGTCGATCCACGCGGCTGTCTGGCGCGGAGTGCGTTTAGTCTGGTCGAGCGGGAATATGTAGCGGCGCCGCGGTTCGGCATATCGCCGGGCGATCGCTTCGCTCTCCCCCTCCATCTCCTTAAGGTCTTCTTTCTGCAGCGCGGCTATCTGCTGAAGAGGCATGCAGCCGTTTATGAGGGAGAAAAGAAGGATGTCGAGGATGGGATTCCCGGGAATGCCGGAGCGGGATGATCCTTTCACGGCGTCGAGGAAGCGGCCGAGGGCAGCCTCCGTCACGGGACGCGCAGGTGCTTTCGGATCGAGCGTGCGTATCTTCTTCCTCATGTCGCGGAACGCGACCGACTCCTCCGCCTTCCCCGCCTTGACCATGGCACCGTGAAGTGCTGAGATCTTGTCGAGATAGAACGCGGCTGTGTTGAAGCTCATGCCCTGGAAGAGATTGTTGAAAAACCAGTTCTCGAGCAGGGGGAGGGTGATGAGGTCGGTGCGTGAGTATCTGCCGGTGATGAACCAGCGGAATGACGACAGGGCTTTACGGTAGGCCTTACGGCTTTCCCCTTCGAACGCTTTCAGTCTCGACTCGAAGAAATCGAGGGCTTCGAAAATTGCAACCGGTTTGTTGTCAGAGGTTTCCTGCATCAGGAAAATGTAACCTTTGCGATTTCTCAGAGTACTCTCATCGACCCCTCGTCGGCGGCTCCGATGCCTTGACAAGGGTTGCGCGATATGATGTCATGAGTCCGGAAATCACAGTCGTAGGCGTGATTTGAAGTTGTGGAGAACGTGCATCTCTTGCCAAGAGATGATCATTCGTGGGTGCAAAAGTAGTCAAAACTGCTGATTTCACCAAATTTCGGGGGAGTTTTTGGTTTTTTTATTACTGGATCGCCTTTATAAGGCTCGAGTTGGCGTCATCTATCAGGTTGAACCTCCGTGCCTGAGGCGTGGCGCGGATCCGGAAAATGGCAAAAAAAGAAAGGCGCAGACGATTTATAATCAATCGTCTGCGCCTTGACAGGTGATCCGCGAGTGCTTTGTTTTACTCGCGTATATCTTTGATTATTAAGAGGTTACAACTCTTGTTTGTGTGTCAATGTACCACAGTGTGTACCACATTTGGTACGTTGACGAGGACAAAATTACGCCCGATTTTGGACCTGTCAAAGCCACATCTCTAATTTTAACAATTATTTCGAGAATATCGCCTAATTAAACAATATTTAACAATAAATCTTTCTGTCTCTTCCATTATAACGCCGCTCGCTCTACCAGTGTTCGCCATCTTTGGCATGGTATATCATAGCGTTGAAATGTGGCTGTAAAGGTGGCGAGAAAGTGACGGCAAAGGTGGCGGCAAAGGTGTCCGAAATTTCGGACACTTCGGGGAAAGGGCTGGAGATAGGGAGCTGTATAGCTGACTTATGAGTGCCTGTAAAGGTGTCCCCAAAAGTGTCCCCAAAGGTGTCGGAAAAAGTGGCTGTAATAGTGTCCCCATGTGTGACGGCAAAAGCGTCCGAACAGGTGTCGGGAATATTGTCGGCAATCGCGACGGCAGATGTGGCGGCATCAGCAAAGGTGAAAAGGAGCCTCGGCGCACAGTTCGGCCTCACTTCCGGATAAATCCCACAGCAGGGAACACACCTTAATTTCCCTGTTGTCCCCAAAATCCATTTGAACCAGTCAGGGAGCGGAGCGCATACGGTACTCGCGATACCGGTTAATCGCATTATGCCATAGCCAGCATATCAGACACCAGGACACCCTCAGTATCCGTCGGATGAGTTTAAGGGATATACGGAGTATCATTACGACGGACCATCTCACTATCCGAACAAGCAGGCATAGCACTACCAATACAGGCAATAGATATATCATCAGGAGAAGAGCAAACATATTCACCGGGTTTAACAGATTAAGATACTCCCGACACCTCGCAACCGGAGGGCCAGATTATCATTACAAATGATGCTTAGAGTATGTAAATATACTAATTTTCAACAATATAACCAAATAATGCAGCAGCTATTTTTATATCATATTTTCTCATAATCCCATTATTCATACCAATCGGTACCTGATATTACAGGCTACGGATAATCGGTTAAATCCGTTCATCGGACAAAGAAGTAATGCGTATATGAGGACACCGTGTTACCATATCTTCGCAATATCGTTGTAAAGGGAACTAAAATCATCGGATACGGGTATGACTGGAAGAAACGGCTGTAAGATTGTGTTCGGAATTTGTGCATGAAACAGGAACGGCTGGTAATTTAGTGGCCTACAATCAGGCGGGAAAACAGGCTTATGGATTTTGTTAAGCAAGTTGTACTTTTCCCCGGATAAAACGGAGTTTTACCGATGGAAAAGTAACTTGCCTCCCTGTCGGGCGGAGAAAATCAGCTCGCAACTCGCCGATTTTTAATCACTGGAAAATATGGAAAAGAGAACCAACAGAATAGAGATTCTATTTACCGATACCGAACTTGAACGGCTCAAAGTCCGCTCAAAGGAGTTCAGGAGCATAAGCTCATATATCCGTGCCGCGCTTGTGGAGTTTTCCGACAAGGACGCGAAAGGCCGTATGCAAGCCGTGGAAGAGATGGCCTCGCTCTGCCGGAAATTCAAGGACGAGCTTGGCTGGGCCGGGGGCAATCTCAACCAGGCAATGAAACGCGCCAACGAACTTTCCGTAGCCGGATTGTTGAGCGAGAAATATTATAAAGAGGTACTGATACCTTCCATAGATGGCTTGAAGAAGACTATGGATAAAATCATAGTCGAACACTCCGATGTCGTAAGCAAGATAATACGCGGTGTACTGAAGAACGGATAATCCGAACACCTGATGCAACGATAACCGAATTATCATATACTCCGGTTCCATATACACACATAATCCCAAACCGTGATTTACTCTTAATCATATATTCACATGATAGCGACAATACTTCCTTCAAGCACCTGCTTCCATGCAGTCGGATATAATGAACGCAAGGTAGCCAAAGGTTCGGCTCATCTGCTGGAAATGAAAAATTTTGATGCGGTCGAAATGATGGGACACTATACCCCCGACGACCTCGTGGCCTATCTTGAAAATTACTCTTCCAAAAATCCGAGAATCAAGAAAGCACAGTTCCACATGGCGTTTTCATGCCGGGGACACGAAAAGACGGAACAGGAGCTTCTGGACTTCGCTCATGAATATCTCCGGGAGATGGGATATGGCGAAGAAGGACAGCCCCTGCTGGTTTACGGACATACCGATACTGATAACACACATATACATATAATAACATCACGCGTGGCACCGGACGGCAGCAAGATAGACCATAACCATGAACGGGTAAGGTCGCAACGTGTGGTCGAGCGGTTGCTTGGAAACGATATTAACGAGAAAGCACGCAGGGATATGGAAGAAGCCCTGTCATATAAATTCACATCCATCACACAGTTCAAGGCTCTTATGAACTCGCTCGGTTATGAGTGCTACGACAATGAGGGAGTGGTATCCATAAAACGTGGCGGTGCCGTATGTCTTAAAATACCATTAGAGGAAATCAGCTCACATTACCGTTCAACGACATTCGACCGTCAGCGCAGAAGACAGCTCCGCGCCATATTCGCCAAATACCGAGACCTGACCGCCAACAAGAAAGAACTCGCCGACGAACTGAAAAGAAAATTCGGTATCGAGCTTGTGTTTTTCGGAAAGAAAGATTCTCCATACGGTTATATGATAATCGACCATAACAAGAAAGCTGTCATCAACGGAGGCAAGATATATCCGATAAAGGAGCTGCTGGATTTTGCGACACCTGATGAACGGTTCGCAAGAATAGACTCACAAATCGACGCCCTGTTAGCCAATGATCCAAAAATCACCATCGGCGAGCTTAACGACATACTGAGCCGCCAGTACAAAGCCTATGTGAAACAGGGGCAGATATGGCGAGGCAGAGACAGCCGTCCTCTCCGCCCCCATATGTGGGAGGCTCTGAGACGCAACAACCGTATTCAATGGGTGGAGTCATTCGCTCCGGCAACGGAAGCGGAGCGGGACTTCCTATGTTCAATCGGCAAGGTGACTGTGTCCCTCATGGTGGAAATCAACGGAACAAGGACAACACAATACAATAACCGGCTATCAGATCTGAGGAGCATATTTGACAGCAGCACAGGTTATATACGCCGTCAGACACTCCGCAGTGCAGGATTTACAATCCGGGATATTGAGGGAGAAATGTATGCCTTTGACATGAAAGCCCGCGTCCTTATAAATCTTGAAAACGAGGGTTTCGATATAAGACGTCTCCAGTTTGTCAAAAATACCGTCGAGGACAAAAAGCAAAACGTGGCGGTCAGACGAAAGCCCGGCTCAGGAATAAGGAAGCCGCATGACGTGGAGTCAGGTCAAGGCCAGAACAGGGAATGGGAAGTAGGCTACAAAGGGGACTATGACAGGATAGATGATGAGTCCTCGATAAAACGATAGCCTGTTTCCGTGACTTCTATCCGGTGACACTGTGTGCGTGATAGCCACTATATTACACGCTTTGATAGCCATTTCAACACAATATCGCATTATCCGATGATGAAAACTGTTCGGAATTTCGGGTTTAGCAATCGCCCCATGATAATTTTGCTTAAAAACCAACCGACAGTTTCTATCAATGGAATCAACCTGTATAATCACATTCGCCAATCAGAAAGGCGGTGTAGGCAAGACAACGCTGTGCGCCCTTTTCGCAAGCTACCTTGTGTCAAGGGGGCACAGTGTGACCGTGTTCGACACCGATCCGCAGCAGTCCATCGTCAAGAAACGCACAGCGGACACCACCACCTATGCCGGAGTGCCGCTGCCCTATAACGTATATCCTTTCAGCATGAGCAACGAGCCGGCTCTTATCGCGCTGATCGAGAACCTGCACAACTCAGCCGCCGTGGACTTCGCCCTGTTTGACTCGGCAGGCAGTCTCAACGACCAGGCGTTGCTGGCACTTTTCGCCAATACGGATTATTTACTGACTCCGTTCCACTATGACAACCTGACCGTACCATCCACCGCTGTATTTGTCGCCATGATAGTTGAATTGAGACGCAGCATCGGAAATGCCATGAAAACGGTACATTATGTAATACCCAATCTTGAAGAACAGGGTGTCGGCACCAAAGAGGAAAAGGAGCTATGGCAGCTCGTGAACAAGAAGCTGAGCGAACACGTGCGCATAGCACCGACCGTTTATAAACGTCAGACACTACGCCGTTTCAGCACAATCTCAGGCATGGACGACCAGATGCTCGTAGTATCACCGGCCTTCGACCATATTTACAATGACATATTCGGCATACCAAATACAGAAGAAGAATGAACCAGGACATCCCATACCCCAAACTGAACGACCTGCTCGGAGGACTCGGCAACCTTGTTCCCGGAGCGGAGACCATGCCACCGGCACCGGAACAGCATACCGTTCCCGAACCTGAGCCGTCGCCCGACAATGACGATGACTGGGAGCTTTTCAGAAAGAATCTTGCCCTGTATAATTTCAGGGAGAAAAAAGATGACCGCATGATATGCAAGCTCGACCGCGACCTTGCTGACTCCCTCGATGCCTGCGACATCGACCGCAAATGCCGCTCCGATATTGTGAACGCCATAGTCAGGACTTTTGTAAATCGGTATCTTGACAGGCTGCGGCAATTCAGGAAAAACAACAGGTCATTACTCGGCAACACATAAAAACTTACTGGATATGAGAACAATCAAATGGTCTTATGATATGCTTCGCACATTGCGTGAGATGTATCCACACGACACGAATACACGGATAGCAGCCGCTATCGGTGTGGGTACGAGGTGTGTGGTGGCGAAAGCAGCCGAACTCGGACTTGAAAAGGAACGTGACATCAGACGCAAGGAGGCTGAGAGAATCCTTATGGAGAATTACGGCTCTCATTCCCAGTCCGAACTGTCACGCCTGACAGGATTGAGTCTCCGCACCGTCAAACGCATGGCCGGACGTTTGGGACTGAAACGCGATGCCGATGATGCCTCACGGTTCATTTCCTCCAGACGCAAGGAGATAATACGTCGTGAGAGACTGCGCCTGAGGATAGGACTTGACCCGATAACTAATGTCAAGGTCACAGGCAACCGCCGACGGGCAATCCTACGCAACCGGCTCAAACAATACGGATATGTGGTCATGCGTGGCAACGACACCGTATTTTTCAGTCCGGACATGGCTCGATGTTCAAGACACGAGGACAGAGGCGCATCCCTCGGCCTTACTTTTCTTCCCTTGCCGCAACAACAATCATTCACAACAAAAATAATCTGATAATTATGTTCGGAACTATTTTTACCTGCCTGACAGCCGTACTCATATTATATTATGCAGTCCTTATCTGTATGGATCTTTTCATAAAGCCTACGGAAGCCGCCGATGAATCCGGCACACCCGATGAAGCTGAGATCGACATATCCGATGAAGCAAACTCATTCAAGGCAATCGAAATCAAGCGCGGTCAACAGAGTGCCAAGAAGCCGGTCAAGGCTCCGGTCGAGAAACCGACCCTCTCCAAGCCGCTGATGACAAATTATCTTCCGGTTGAACAGCTTGCAAGAAAAGCCCGCAACATCACCAGTTCTGAAGATGCCTCCCTCGCCGGCCTCGGAGAAATCATCATCAAATGTGAGTCCGCTGCCTGACATCGACTGACTTACTGCTAACCATATTCGTATCACCTAATCCCTCTCTCCCCGAACCGATGCCTTTATTGAACTAAGTTGTCTTTACTGCCCGACACTGCCTTTAACGCCCGATAACCTTTTCAAGAACTTATCAATCAGCGTATATGCAGAAAATCAAATCAAAGTGTCAGCGTGCTATCTCACGCCTCGGCAACTCAGCCTTCGCCCGTAAGGGTATGCTTGCTATGGGCGCGGTGATGCTCACCGTGTCCGACATGATGGCCGCCAGCAAGGGTGCGGCAGGCTTCACGAAAGCCACACAGGAGGTAAGCTCCTACCAGACCCCTGTCTCCAATCTCATGAAGGCTATCGCCGCAGTGATTGTCCTCGTGGGTGCCTTCAACGTCTATTTCAAGATGCAGAACGGCGACCAGGATGTCAAGAAGACCATCATGCTCACCATCGGCGGCTGTATCGCCTTCATCGCTCTGAGCGAGGCTCTTCCGCTCTTCTTCAAGTAAGCAACAGCAGATCCATACAGTCATGGCGATATACAACGACGGCTATCCGGTTTACAAAGGG
>ERZ836877.2303-NODE-2303-length-25202-cov-3.334394_pt1 | contig 25202 bp, 18 predicted proteins | sample MGYA00519469_ERZ836877 | MGnify/ENA primary metagenome ERZ836877 (study PRJEB31850, sample SAMEA3708809) | human gut metagenome | biome: human gut; feature: human-associated habitat; material: faeces | place: China | collected 2014 ... | reverse complement strand
GCCGATTTCCTGTGCCATATAGCCGCCACAAGGCGCAAATATCTGGTGCGTTACGGGGAGCAGAACGTATTGCACAGGCGTGCGCGCACCGTCTCCATGATAAGAAAATCCCCGTTGCTGATGCGGGTTCTCGGGCGCCTGGGAAACGCCCGCTGAAAAAGCGGCATACCGCTATTTCACCATGGCGAGGAAAGATGCCGGGATGGGGGTGGAGAATTCAAGCAGCCTGCGGGTGATGGGATGCACGAACGAGATAGTGCGCGCATGGAGCGCCAGACGGTGGATAGGGGATGTCTTGGCGCCGTAACGGCGGTCACCCGCTATGGAATAGCCCAGATCATGCATGTGCACGCGTATCTGGTTCTTGCGGCCGGTCTCAAGCTCCACTTCGGCCAGAGTGTACCCGTTGGCGCTTTTTATTGTCTTGTAATTGGTGACAGCGAGCTTACCCTCGGCGGGATTCTCGGTGGAATACACCAGATGCTGCGAGTTTTCGGCAAGATAACTGCGCACCTCCCCCTCGGCAGGATTGAGTTTGCCCTCCACCACACACACATACTGGCGGTGGCGCACCATATTGTTCCAGTTGTGCTGCAGATGCTCCTTCACCTCCACACTCTTGGCCATTAGCATCAGGCCGGAAGTATGCTGGTCGAGGCGGTGCACGATGAAGAGCATGTTGCGCGGATCCTTGTCTTTCAGATACTGGCGCACGATGCTGTATGCTGTCCCCTCCTTTATCTTGTCATTGCCAACTGAGAGAAGGCCGTACCCCTTGTTTATCACGATGATATCGTCATCCTCATATACAAGCTGCACACGGCGGTTATAAAACGTGATGAAAGCGCGGGTGAGGTTCACCTTCACTTCATCGCCGCCGGCGAGAGGGGCGTCGAACTGATGTTCCACCCTGCCGTTGACCATCACCTGGTCATATTTGAGCAGCTCCTTCACGTTGGTGCGCTTGCGGTCGGGCATCGAGGCCATGAGAAACTCAAGCAGCGGCCTGGGCTCCCGCACGGTGAAAGTGAGGACAGTATCGGGTGTGAAGCGGCGTTTTTCCGCTCCCGGTTTTACGGCAGGTTTTTTCATCGTTTATGACGTTGTTATGTAGCTGTTTAATAATCCCGGCAAAGGGAGCCATTATTTTTTGCGGGCGCGTGGACGCTTCGGCTTGGCATCGGCCGACGAAACGATCTCCATGCACTCCTCACGGGTGAGAGCCGAGGGATCCTCCACAGTCTTGGGTATCTTGTAGTTGCCCTTCTTATAGGAAATATACACACCGTAACGGCCGTTGAGGATCTGAAGATCAGGATCCTCGTCGAAAGTCTTCACGATCCTGTTGGCCTCGGCGGTCTGCTTCTCCACAATAAGCTCTATGGCTTCCTCGAGCGTGATATGCGCGGGAGACATATCTTTGGGAATAGACACGAATTTTCCGTCATGCTTCACATAAGGGCCGAAACGGCCGATCGCCACCGTCACGTCCTTACCTTCGTACTCACCGATATTGCGCGGGAACTCGAAGAGTTTGAGCGCTTCCTCAAGTGTTATGGTGCTCACCGACTGCCCTTTGAGCAGCGATGCGAACTGAGGTTTCTCGTCTGTGTCACCACCCCCGAGCTGTATCATCGGACCGAAACGGCCGATCTTCACGGAAACAGGTTTGCCGGTAGAGGGATCGGTGCCGAGCACCCGCTCCCCTACCTTGTGCTCCATGCGCATGTTCATGGCGCTGTCCACTGTGGGATGAAACTGCGAGTAGAATGTCTTTATCTCGTTGTGCCAGGGGAGCTTGCCCTCGGCTATATCGTCGAATTTCTCCTCTATCCGCGCCGTGAAATCGTAGTCGAGGATATCGGGGAAAAACTCTGTGAGGAAAGCGTTCACCACCTCGCCGATATCGGTGGGTATGAGCTTGCCACGCTCAGAGCCGACTGTCTCGCTGCGGGTTACCGAAGAGATCTTTCCGTCGCGCAGGGTCAGCACCTCATAGTCGCGGGGGGTGCCGGCCTTCTCCCCTTTCTCCACATATTCGCGCTGCTGTATGGTGGAGATGGTTGGGGCATATGTCGACGGACGGCCAATGCCGAGTTCCTCCATCTTTTTCACAAGCGACGCCTCTGTGTAGCGGGGTGGCTGCTGTGTGAAACGCTCTGTGGCGGTGACACTAACCGGCAGCATGGCGTCGCCCTTCTTCATCGGCGGGAGAAGTCCCTGGAGGTTGTCATCGTCCTCGTCATCGCTGCTCTCCATGTAAACCTTAAGGAAACCGTCGAACTTTATCACCTCGCCGGTGGCAGCGAAATGCTCCTGACGTGCGGAGGTGGCGATATCCACCGTGGTCTTCTCTATCTCGGCGTCGGCCATCTGAGAGGCGATGGTACGCTTCCATATAAGCGAATAGAGGCGTTTCTCCTGCTGTGTGCCGTCGATGGTCTGCAGATTCACATATGTAGGACGGATGGCCTCGTGGGCTTCCTGCGCCCCCTTCGATGTGGTATGGTAGTGGCGCACTTTCAGGTAGCGTTCTCCCAGTGTGGAGGTGATCTCCTTCTCAAGGGCGCTTATGGCGAGGCTCGAGAGATTCAGAGAGTCGGTACGCATGTAGGTGATATGTCCAGCCTCATAGAGCCGCTGCGCCACCATCATGGTCTGCGAGACAGTGAAACCGAGCTTACGGGCGGCTTCCTGCTGCAGCGTAGAGGTGGTGAAGGGGGGAGCGGGAGATTTCTTCACGGGACGCACGGTCACGTCGGTCACACTGAAAGCCGCCCCGATGCAGTCGCTGAGGAAACGTTCGGCAGTGGCCTTGTCGGGAAGACGGCGCGACAGTTCGGCGGTCACCACAGTGCCGTCGGGAGCCGTGAATTCGGCGTTGACCCTGTAATACTGTTCAGGCACGAACTGCTTTATCTCGTTTTCGCGCTCCATTATAAGCCTCACAGCCACAGACTGCACGCGTCCGGCCGAAAGAGCCGGCTTTATCTTTTTCCAGAGCACCGGCGACAGCTCGAAACCGACAATGCGGTCAAGCACACGACGTGCCTGCTGTGCGTCCACTAGGTTGAGGTCGATGCTGCGGGGGTGCTCGATGGCATGAAGAATAGCCTGCTTAGTGATCTCGTTGAAGACTATACGACGGGTATTTTCAGGCTTCAGGCCGAGCACCTCGTAAAGATGCCATGCTATAGCCTCCCCCTCGCGGTCCTCATCGGAAGCGAGCCAGACCATTTCGGCCTGCCGGGCGTTTTTCTTCAGTTCGGCCACAAGCGCCTTCTTGTCATCCGGTATCTCATACTCCGGTTCGAACCCTTTGTCCTTGTCAAGGGAGAAATTTTTCTTCCTCAAGTCGCGGATATGGCCGTAGCTCGACATCACCGTGAAGTCGGGGCCGAGAAATTTTCCGATAGTCTTCGCCTTGTGGGGAGACTCTACTATGACGAGGTTCTTAACCATGGTGTTTCTTTTGAGTATGGATTGGATAATCGGGGACAAAATTACAGAAATTTTGCTTATCTCACAAAAACACTGCAATGAGCGTTCTTTATATGACAACAACACAACCGCCAAAAAGTGCAGCGGCGTGGCTCTTCGCAGAGTTCATATGCCCCTGCAGGAGCTGTGGGCAGTGTCCGGTCAATCGTGTGACCAGATGAAACGGTAATTGAACCGCCTGTTGGGCGCTGTGTCGCCGGCTGTGCAGAGATCCGTCACATCACGGAGCGACTGCGGATTGTCGGCCCATTTGAAGTCGAACACGATGCTCTCCCCCTGCAGGCCGAGGAGTTTCCGGGGAATACTGAGTTCAAGCTCGTTTCCCTCCACAGCATAGTGAATGTCGGCAGTCTTCACCCAGTCGGCCTTTGCCTCATCGTAGCGCATGAGCGTCGTTTTCCGGTTGCCTGACACCTGCCGGTTGACCACGAAGTCATACCCGTGCCACCCGGTGGAACTGTCATTGTCGCTGTCTATGAAAAGAAGCATCCAGTTAGGATCTGTGGGGGAGGTAAGGGCACTGTCGGTCAACGCATAAAAATATATATCATGCTTGCCTACGGCGACTTTTGCCTCCACAATGTCGTTGCGGCCGGTGGTATCGGCATAATGGTGCCCGGCGTAACCGTTATGGTCGCGGTGCCATACGTCCCCTCTGGTATCGAAATAATATGACACCACATCCTTCCAGTCGTCGAAATGTCCGTCGACAGCCATCCGCCTTGTGCCGGCATGCCTCGGGATCGGGCGGGAGCCTTTGTAGCGGCGTATGTTCTGTGCCATCTGCATGTAATAGTTGTCGGAACAGATACCTTTCGCCGGCTGAATGGTGCGGTTGAACTCGGCGTTGTACTGGTCCACGAAATAGAATGTGTTTTCATTACGTCCGAGGAAAGATGCGGGGCCGTGGGGCTTGCCGTCGGGGAAAAGCCCGGCGGTATACTTCCCTGCTGTCCACTCGTTCCAGTCATTGAGGTAAATGAAATCGGGATCGACGGAGAGGGCCTCGTCCCATCTGTCTTGGAAATATATCCCGTAAGCCTCGGGATGCTCCACGGTTTTCCCAAGCCAGGGCACATACGCGCTCTCCACCAGATCATATTCGTTCAGCGGCGGCTCCCCGGTCTCCAGACGCCAGCATTTGCCTGTGACCGACATGGGATGCTGCCCGGCAGTGACCGCCATCTGCTCTACGCGCCCGCGATGTGTGGCCGCACGTTTCAGCGGCTCGCGCCTCCCCACGGCAGGATCGTTCATCTCATAGCCGAAACACCAGTTGTCTTCAGTGCCGGCATAAGGCTTGCCGCCCCATTGGTCGTAACCCCACCACATATTGCGCATCGTGAAGAAATCCTTCACCTCGCGGGTATAGTCGCGGTAGAATTCATCGGCATAATCGGGATCGCCGTAATGCGGATGGGACGGATCTGTAGCCGCCTGCGGGTCGTAGTTGGGATTAGGGTTCGCAACTCCTCCCCCGTTGGCATCGAGTTCCGGCCTCATGTTGCAGAGGAGCAGCGGCTTGCCATCCCAGTAGAACCAGAGGTCGCTGAATTTCCCCTCACGGTAATAGCGCTCGAAGATCTCCTGCGTGCGTGTGATCACCGCACCGTTGTAGCTCCAGAAACAGACTTTCGGCACCGGGTTACCCTCGTTTTTCATCTCCTCGAGGGCGGTGAAAAGCTCGTCCCACTCTTTCCAGTAGCACACGGCATTGGTGACATCAAGTATTATGACATCAACTCCGGCATCGGCGAGCATGGAGATATCCTTACGTATCACATAACGGTCGGCGCTGAGGAAATATCCGGTTTCCGGCTCCCCCCAGTGGTAGCTTCCCATATTGCTCGGCGGTCCCCACAGACCTGTGGCATCGGTAAGCCTTGCCTGCGGATCAGCCTCGAGAATATCGGTCACATCCCGGTAACCGGCGGGGGAATCATACAGGAATTCCTCATGCCAAGTGATATAGAAAATGCCGACAGTGCGCGGCTTACACTCCCGGGAGGTATCTGCCGACGGCTCCGGCATAGTGCGTCCAAGGCCGTCTGTGGCCACCCAGGTGTCAGACATAAGATCGCGCGGCGAGGCTGTGGCGCACCCGAAGGCAAACGACGCCAGCAACAATGAGCGCCAAAGTTTTTTCATGGTAAGGTATATGGTATGATGATGGCATTCAGACTTCGTGACGGAGAGGATAGTTGTTTCTCAGAGCCTCAAACGAAGATTTGTCGGCACGCAGCCGGGCGGTATCCACGAATGGATCGTAAGAAGCGGTTATCCGCTGTGCAAAAAGGTCGGGATCGTCAGCGGTGCCCGCTGCGGCGGCTGACGGAGCAGCGGCCTCTGTCGCAGCGGCAAGCGCCTCCTGCCCTACGAAACGACGCAAAGCGGCCACACATGCGGCCGACGCTCTCTGCTTGCCCTCGATGGAGTATCCGGCGATATGCGGAGTGGCGATGGCGGCAAGCTCAAGCAGTTCGGGAGAAATGGCGGGTTCCCCTTCCCAGCAATCCATCACCGCAGCCTCCACACTTCCCTCTTTCAATGCCTCCACAAGAGCCGGGTTGTCAACCACCGGGCCGCGGGCGGCATTTATGATCACAGGCTTACGCGAGAGGGAGCGGAAGAAATCACGCGAGGCCATATGGAACGTCCGGTCCTCACCCTCACGGATCAACGGGGTATGGAATGTGATTATGTCGGCCTCACGGGCTATCTGATCAAGGGAGACAAACGGCTCGGTACCCGCCTCAAACGGCGCACCGGTATTCCATCCTCCATCCCTGCGCTGACGGGGAGGGTCACATGCGAGGACACGCACGCCAAGATGTTTCGCCCATTCGGCGACAATGCTCCCCACATGTCCCAGTCCGACGATACCGATGGTTTTTCCGTGCAACGACGGAAACAGCCTCAGAAGAGACGCCCATACATACTGTGCCACCGCCGGAGCGTTGCATCCCGGGGCGCTCACTGTAGTTATGCCGTTGGCGGCACACCAGGGGAGATCGATATGGTCGGTGCCGATGGTGGCAGTAGCTACAAAGCGTACGTTGGAACCGGCAAGCAGAGCCGCGTCGCAGCGTGTGCGTGTGCGCACGATCATGGCATCGGCATCGGCCACCGCCCCAGGGGTAAATTCATCCGGGGCAAGCCTGACGACCTCCCCGAGATCATCAAGTGCATCCCCGATAAATGGTATATGGGATTCAATGAGTATTTTCATAAGGCAGAAAGTGGGTTAGAAGTTAGAAGTAAGAAGTAAGAGCATGAGAAGTCAAGCAATAATACTATTATTATAGAACATATTATAGAACATTATTGCTCTAGTAAACAGAAGATTTCTTGCTTGACTTCTCATGCTCTTACTTCTTACTTCTTTTTACTTCTTACTTCTTTATTTTCATATCCCCCACACATACAATGCGATATAGCCGGCCATTATCAGCAGGAGGGGGATATAGGTGCGGCGCTGGCGGCGGTAGGTAAAGAAGTGGGCTATCTGGTAGGCTACCAGAACGTTGAGCAAGGGGATATAGAAAGTGAAATTGTTGAAGTTCAGGAGGGCGAATATCGCGGTGGCACAGAAAAGCAGTGTAAGGAAACCGTTGAAAGCCCTCACACGCGAATTGTAGCTCAGGATTTTCAGAAGGTTGGCAACCACGAAGATTATACCCAATACGATGGTGATGCCGGTGGTGACAAGAGCCTGCACCATATCGGCCGAATCAAACATCGACCAGGCAGGAGTGAGAAACGACGTCTGAGGCGTCTGCAAAAGCGTCTGAGGCTCCACAATTCCGAAACCGAGTACAATCCATGCCGGGGTGATAAGTCCAAGCAGAGAGGCTAAAAACGTGCGCAGACCGAAAATGCGCATCTGCACGCATCCCAGAAGGAATACCGGCACATAGAGCAGGCAGGCTATCTGGGTGAGAGCCTCGGCTCCGAGCAGGCAGAAGATAAGAAATACCGACCTCTGTCCGCGATTGTCGGAATACACTGAAAACAATGTGCCGACGCACAGCATCACTGTCAGCACAAGCATTGACCCGCCATAAAACTGGCCGAGCAGCGACGGTAGCGCCACCTGCATGGCCAGAAACATGGTGGCCACAAGCGAGGTGAGGCTTCTGAGCACATTGAAAGCCCTGTTGATATAGACCGTGAGCAATGCCACGGTAAGGCTGACGGCGAGATTCATCACTGCCGAAACAGGACCGAAACTGAACCAGAGATTGGCACTGGGAAGCCCCCATCCGAGATTCCCCACTATGGGCGATACAGAACCCCGCTGCCATGCGAACAGACAGCAAAAGCATGCCACAGCCATCATCAGGGCTGTGGCTCCTCTCTGGTGCAGAAATGAGGTGATATGTTTTTCAGACAACATGGTGGGCGGGGATGAAGGAAATTAAGAAATTGAGAAACAAAGAAATTTAGAAAATCAGAGGGATCAGAGATATCAGAGGAATCAGAGCCATCAAGTTTCTCAATTCCTCTATTTCTTGTTTCTCTATTTCTTAATTTCTAAATTTCTTTTTTCTATTCTTGCCTGACTTCTAATGCTCTTGCTTCTTACTTCTAAATTTCTTATTTCATCAGATCGCGGCCTATGTCGCGGCGGAAATAGCTGTCAGCGAACTCTACCTGTGAGGCGGCGGCATAGCTGCGGGCAAGCGCGTCGGGGATGCTGTCGCCATAAGAGGTGAGTGCTATCACACGACCGCCGGAGGTAAGCAGACGGCCGTCGGCGTCGAGCTTGGTGCCGGCATGGAAGGGGATAGTCTCTGTCACCTTCTCGAGACCTGTGATCTCAAGACCCTTGCGGTATGAGCCGGGATAACCGCCCGATACCATCATCACAGTTACCGCGGTGCGGGGATCCACCTCCAGGGGGGTGTCGCCGAGATTGCCGGCTGCAGCTTTGGCCATCAGCTCCACAAGATCTGATTTTATGCGGGGCATCACAACCTCCGTTTCCGGATCGCCCATGCGCACGTTGTATTCTATCACCATCGGCTCACCCTCCACGTTGATCAGGCCGAGGAAAATGAAGCCGCGGTAGTCTATGCCACGCTTGGCCAGCCCCTCTACAGTGGGGCGTATTATGCGTGTCTCAACCTTCTCCATGAAGGTGTCGTCGGCGAAAGGCACGGGGCTTACAGCGCCCATACCGCCGGTATTGAGACCTGTATCACCCTCGCCGATACGCTTGTAGTCTTTGGCGACGGGAAGAATGCGGTAACCGCCATGGCTGTCTGTCAGCACGAAAACGGAGCACTCGATACCTTTGAGGAACTCTTCGATAACCACAGTCGCGGAACTTGCGCCGAACATGCCTGAAAGCATCTCCTTGAGCTCGCGTTTCGCCTCCTCGAGATCATCGATGATAAGCACACCCTTTCCTGCGGCAAGACCGTCGGCCTTGAGCACATAAGGGGGGCGCAGTTCCTCGAGAAAACGGTATCCATCCTCAATGGTGCCGAGTGTGAAGGAGCGGTAGCGGGCGGTGGGTATGCCGCACTCTGTCATGAATTCCTTTGCGAAATCCTTGCTCCCCTCCAGGCGTGCACCCTCGCGCGACGGACCTACGACAAGCAGCTCCGGCATAACCTCGCGGAAATAGTCTGTGATGCCTGCCACGAGCGGATCCTCGTTGCCTACCACCAGCATCCCGATGCCGTTTTCCTTTACAAATGCCTCTACAGCAGGGAAATCAAGGGGTGAAAGCGCCACATTTGTGCCGTAAGCACCTGTGCCTCCGTTGCCCGGAGCTATGAAAAGATGGTCGCAAAGCGCACTCTGAGATATTTTCCACGCCAGAGCGCTTTCGCGCCCTCCGGAACCAAGAAGGAGAATGTTCATACGAGTTGACTGTTTGGGTTATAGTGTGATATGATGTGTTTAATACCGGTTTATTTTTCCTTGCGCTTGCGCATGGGAGGAAGCGAGGGCTGTTTGCCCACGATGCTGCGCAGTGCCTCCTCGCTGCGGCGTGCCGCAAACGGGTTCTCGCTATGCTCCTGGCGGGGAGTGGCGGGGAAATTGCGTTTACGGTCGTCGGGGCGCTCATCGCGGAATTTGCGGAATCCACCCTGCTGACGGTCATCAGACCGGTCGTCGCGACGCGACGAGAAATTACCCGCAGATTTTCCACCCGGCCTGTAGCGCTCCTCGAGTTTGTTGCGCGGCTCTTTGGCCTTGTTCTCGCGGCGCTCACGGCGCTTGTCGGAGAAGTCGCGCTCACCTTTGCGGGGTGCGCCGTCGCGCCGGAATTCACGGCGTGCCTTGCCGAACTCCTTTCTCTTCTCGGCGCGTCGCTCGGCTTTCTTGTCGTCAATCTCACGCAGGCGGTTGCCCTCGCGGCGGAAGCTCTTGTAGTCGCCCTCGAAGATGATGTACTCCCTCAGCTCACACTCTATGGAGCCGTTGAGGATGGGGAGCTTCACGCTTGGAGCAAGACCGATCTTGTTGACAAACTCGTTTTTGGCGGCGATGATCCAGGCGTGGTAGCCCTTGAATACGTTTTTCAGCTTGTTGCCGATAAGCGAGTAGAGATCCTCCATGTTCTCGGCTGTGATACGCTCGCCGTAAGGGGGATTTGTGATGAGCACACCGTCGGCGGGGGCGTCGAACCATTCGCTGAGTGGCTTTGTCTGAAGCTCTATCATGCGTCCCACACCCGCACTGCGGATATTGCGGGAAGCGATCTCCACAGCTTTGGGAGATATGTCGGCGCCGTAGATCTTGTATGCAAACTCCCTCTCGGCGGAATCGTCGTTGTACAGACGGTCGAAAAGCTCGGGATTGAAGTCTTTCCAGTTCTCGAAAGAGTAATGCTTGCGGTAAATGCCGGGATTTATATTGGCGGCGATCAGTGCGGCCTCGATAAGGAATGTTCCCGAACCGCACATGGGATCGACCAGGGGTGAATCGCCGCGCCATCCGCTGCGGAGGATTATTCCGGCGGCGAGCACCTCGTTGATGGGCGCCTCTGTCTGCGCCACACGGTAGCCGCGTTTGTGGAGGCTTTCGCCGGATGAGTCAAGCGAGAGTGTCACATCCTCGCCGGCGATATGCACGTTGATCATCACATCGGCATCCTGCAGGCGCACGCCGGGACGCTTGTCGGCGCCGTAGCGGTCCTTGAACCAGTCGACAATGGCATCCTTTACGCGATATGTGACAAAACGGGAGTGTGTGAACTCGTCGCTGAACGCTACCGTATCGATTGAAAAGGTGCTGCCCACCGACATCAGTTCCCCCCAGTTGAATTCCTTGGAGTGCTCGTAAAGCTCGTCGGTATTGCGTGCTGTAAACTTGTAGATAGGTTTGAGGATGCGCAGCGCCGTGCGGCAGCACAGGTTTGCCTTGTAAAGCATCTCGAGGTCACCCTCGAACGAAACCATTCTTCTTCCGGGCTCAACGTTTATGGCCCCGAGGTTACGCAACTCCTCAGCAAGAACATCTTCCAGCCCCTGGAAGGTTTTAGCCACCATTTCAAAATTTTCAGTCATTGTCTGTAACAGCTACTGTTTCGGGTACAAAATTACTAAAATTTTTCCAAACAGCGGGAATTGTGGGGGATGTTACTTGCTCTTTACGGCCTTAATTATGTCATCCGAAGATATCTGCATCACCGGCACTGAATCTTCGGTAAAGGTGACTGTGGAGATATACATCTCGCGGGGATGCACGGTGCCGGGGCGCTTGTGGGCATGGAATACGATGCGCATGTTGCCCTCTTTGTCGCGGAACATGGCGCTGTGTCCCACCCCTTCGAGACGTCCGTATTTTTCGGTGACGGGGAACTGGAATATCGGGTTGGCCTCGTACTTGGTCCAGGGTCCCAGAGGTGAGGATGCGGTGGCCACTCCGATGCCATATTCAGGGCAGGTGTAGCCGTTGCCGGAGTATGTCATGTAGTATGTGTCGCCGTGGCGGGTGACAAACGATCCTTCGTTCACACCCTCGAACTCCCATTTCTGGCTCTGCTTTATGCAGGGACGGAGTGTCGACGGCTTTATGGTGAGGAGATCCGGCTCAAGCTCGGCAACCCACACGTTGAGGCCGTCGTTGAAGCGGTCGAAAAACAGATAGGGGGTGCCGTCGGTATCGATGAAAAGCGAATTGTCAATGGCTTTCTCGGCAGGGAACATCGGCTCCTGCGCACGCTGCACGAACGGTCCCAGAGGGGAACGCGCCTCGGCCACACAGATATGCTCGGCCGCCGTGTAGTACATCAGATACCTGTCGCCCACACGGTATATCTCGGGCGCCCAGAACCAATGGCCGCCATATGAATCCTTTTTGGAAAGAGCCATACCCGCAGGGGACCAGTTGACAAGATCGGAAGAGGTATAGACCTCTATGCCTTCGTCGCTCATCGTGCCATAGGCATAATACGTGTCGCCGTCGAGCATTATGAACGGATCGGCAAACTCCACGCCTTGCGGCTCATCTACAGTTTTCTCCTGGGAAAGGCATACCGGCGCGGCGAGCAGCCACACATATGCCAACGCTCTTTTCAGATTCATGATGACAGAAATAAGGGTGCTTAACTTCAAAGGGATCTCAGCCTGACACCAGATCAGGCTTCCTCCGCTGTAAAGTTACGCACTTTCCGTTATTCTGCCGAGCCTTTGGCTTCAATTTTTTCGTCTGTACCGGCGGAAGAGGAGGAGAGGGAGTTGATCGGCATCGGTATCTTCACCCACAGGGCATTTGGCACAAGCCGCCACAGCCCCACAAGGATATTCCACCGCCAGTCGATCACGGCCACCCTGGCACGCCGGCGCAAGGCACGCATGATGCGGGGCACGGCATAGGAGAGCTGCATGAGCATCGGATAATTCTCGTGTGGATCGAGAAGAGGGGTGCGTATCCATCCCGGCCTTATATCGGTGAAACGTATGTCGAGCTTCTGTATGGTGGCAAGCTGGTTGAGCGCGCGCAGGTATGTCTGCTGAAATTTTTTCGAGGCCGAATATGCGGCGATATGGCCCAGACCGTTGGTTCCTGCCACAGAGGTTATGGCCGCGATCTGCCCCTTGCCTCCGCACTTGTCACGGAAATAGCGGAAAGCGGCGTCGACCATGCGCGTAAACCCTACGACATTTGTCTGCATGGTGGCGATCTCTTTCGACGGGAGCAGATTGTCGTTCTCATATCCGATTCCTGAGATATGGAAATAAACATCCATCCCTCCCATTTTCTTAATGAGGACGTGCATGCGGTCTGTAGCGTCATCTTTGGTGATATCTATATGCTCCCAACTTATCCTGCCGGGGTATCTGGCGGCAAGATCCTTCATCACGTCGTCCTTGCGGCCGGCTACTCCGATAGCGTGTCCCTCCCCGGCAAGTCTCTCAGCCACGGCCAGACCGATGCCCGAAGTTGCGCCCATTATAAATATCTTCTTCATAATCAAATTATTAGACTATCAATTACGACAAATGCGATAAGTACCTGTCCATAAAAGGAAAACGCAACAGCCACCACGGTTGTTGCGCTTTCATTACTAAAAAACCCAAACTAATAAAAATCTTTGAATATCCGGGAAAGGGTGTTACCGGCGTATGAACCGGATGGTGGCGGCTGTACCGCCTGAAACTACACGCGCCACGTAAAGTCCGGGAACGAGAGCGGCGGTGGAAACGGTGGAGTCACCGTGGCCGCTATAGGTGGCGCGGGCGATGCCGTCGGCGGAATAAACCTCCACAGTCCATGCGGCCTCTGTGCCGAGCACCGACAGAATGCCGTCGGCGGCTACTGTCAGACGCAGACCCTCAGCTGCAGGGAGAACCGCAGTGCCCGCACCGGGATTTTTGGCACCGATCTGGTCGATACATGCATAGGCCGGAGCGAATGCCTGCTTGGTGCTCTCGCGGTCGAGGCGCAGACGATGTACCTTGCCGAGGGGCGTGAGGTCAACATATTTCCAGTCAGAAACGATGTAAGGCTCCTCTTCGCTGAAATCGATAAGCATAACCTCTACTTTTCCAATAACCTCGTTTTCTTCGTTCAGTCCCTGGATCACGAGCTTGTAATAGTCCTTGTCCTCATGTGTGAATTTGGGGCAGAAGCCGTCGCCGTTGAGTGCCGAGTTGAGCAGATAGGCGGCGTTGGTGACATACATGCCGGGAACTTCCAGTCCCTCCTCGGCATGGGTCACATAGATGCGTGTGTCCGCATAGTCCATGAATGTCAGGCCATAGTTGGCGGTATTCTCTGCGCCGCCCCCTATGACGTTGCGGAACTGGTGCTGCAGTCCCTCGAAGTCGGTGCTGGTCTCGTTGGCGAAAGAGTATCCGCACCAGTAGTTGTATTCCGGCATGTAGGAATTGGTGAAATGGAGCGAGCCGCTGAACAGTGCGTCAAATGCTCCGGGATCCTCCACGAGTTTGTCGCCCGGCCATGAGGATTCAGCCTCGAGAGGCAGATCGTCGAATGTGGCAATCGTCAGCTCGCTGACATTAACGAATACGTTGGCTTTGTCTGTAGCTGTCTGACCGTCGGCAGAGGTCACAAACAGACGGTATGCCTCGGGCACTGTAGCCACAACAGAAAGGGTGGCGTCGGTGCCTACTTCCTCACCTTTGCTTGTTACCCAGCGGTAGGTGTACGGAGCCTCGCCGCCGTCGACATACGACTCTATCGTGAGGGTCTGACCCGCCTCGTAAACAGGAATGTCACGGTTGTCATCATTGTCCCAGTCAAGCATCACCATCAGCGGATCGGCAGCCTGGGCACCCATAGATACCGCGCATGCGGCACAAAACAGAGTAAAAATCTTCTTCATATATTAAATTTTAAACAATTTATATTCAGCATCGGTAATAATCCGCACTACGATAAAAAAGGCGGAAACACTCCGGTCATACCGTGGTTTCCGCCTGCGATCAATATCAGTTCGGGTAAAATTAACAAGCTGTCAGCAGCACATCCGTTCCCGGGCAGAAACGCCGGGATTCATGTGGTGGAAACAGCCGCCTTAATCCTCGAAGACAAACTGCAGGAGCGCGCCTCAGGCAACCGGTAAAGGCGCCGTGGCGACATTGAAACCATTCCGGAAAAAACGGGATAGTCCGCGACAAGGCAGGCAGGTCTTCTGACTCGTCTCCTCCCTCGGTTTCTTGCCTTCCCAAAGCTCTCCGCTCCAGTGACACGCTGCCATTATACAGCTACGGAAACCGAAAGATGCAAAACCTCAGCCGCCTCTGCGGAGGGTTTTGCCAGAGACACACAGCAGCGGGACTGTCAGGGATTCTCACCCTGTTCCCTTTTAAAGCGAGGCCACGAACGGGCGCCGCTCACCTGTTGTCGGCTGCAAATTTACTAAAAAAAGTATGGCCACCAAAACCGGCCATACTTTTTATATACAATACCTGAAAAAATGCGGATCAGTACTTCAGCAGGGAGGTAACCTCAGCGTCGGCGGGGAGATTGGCGCGGCCGTTGAGGGAGGTAAGCTCGATAATGAAGTTGATGTAGATCTTCTTCGGGTTCATGCTTTTCACGAGATTGTAGGCTGCGGCCATAGTGCCGCCGGTGGCGAGCACATCGTCGTGGAGCACCACGATATCATCCTCGGTGATCGCGTCGCGGTGTATCTCGATGGTGTCCTTGCCATACTCTTTGTCGTAGGTTGCCTTAAGGGTATCGGCGGGCAGTTTGCCCGGTTTGCGCACCGGCACGAAACCTGCGCCAAGCTCAAAGGCGAGTATCGATCCGCCGATGAAACCGCGGGATTCAATACCCACCACTTTTGTGACACCCTTGTCGCGATAAAGCTGTGAAAGGTCCCATCCGATTATGTGGAGAGCGCGCGGATCTTTGAAGGCTGTGGTAAGGTCCTTGAAGAGCACACCTTTCTGCGGGAAGTCCTGCACATCGCGGATCTTTGATTTTACGTATTCCATTTTCAGTTGTTTTGTTCTATATATGTTTTTTGAATAATCGTTTGACGGTTCGGCGGTTGCGAATGTTCCACGTGAAACAATCACATTCCGTTTCACCGGCCGCACTTAAGGAGGAGGATGCTTATGTCAGCCGGGGACACTCCGGGAATACGGGAAGCCTGGGCCACGGTAGCGGGACGGATGCGCTGCAGTTTCTGGCGGGCCTCGGTGGAGAGGGAGAGGATCCCGGAATAGTCGAAACGGTCGCCGAGACGGATAGCCTCGAGGCGCCTGATCTTGTCGGCGATCATATCTTCCCTCTTGATGTATCCTTCATATTTCAGAAGTATCTCTGCGGCCTCCACAATCTCCTCACGCCTGTCGGCGGGAAGAGCCTCGATACGGGCATCCAGTTCCGGAAGCTGCCGCGCGAGGAGAGCGATTGTAAGTTGCGGGCGCAACACGAGCGATTTCAGTTTGCACCCCTCCTTTACGGATGACAGCTCAAAGGGGGTATCCACCCATCCGTTGTCTTCGTTGATGCGGGCGAACGCTTCGTTCACCACAGCGGCCTTAACGGAATATGCGGAGATGAACTCCATCAGCCCGTCGCGCAGAGTGCGTTTCTCCTCCAGCAGGCGGAACCGCTCCTCTGTAGCAAGCCCCATGCGGTATGCCTTTTCAGTAAGACGCATGTCGGCATCGTCCTGACGGAGCAGTATGCGGTACTCCGCACGCGAGGTAAACATGCGGTACGGCTCATCCACCCCCTTCGTCACAAGGTCGTCAATAAGCACGCCGATATATGCCTCGTCGCGTCCGAGCAGAAGCGGTTCGGCAAGACCGAGGGCGCTGACAGCGGCATTCGCACCGGCCACAAGCCCCTGTCCGGCGGCCTCTTCATAACCGGTGGTACCATTGATCTGCCCTGCAAAAAACAGTCCGGACACAAGCTTTGTCTCGAGCGTATGGCGCAACTGTGTGGGATCGAAGAAATCATATTCTATCGCATATCCGGGGCGGTATATCTGCACGTCGGCAAGCGCCGGTATGGTCTTCAGCGCCTCGAGCTGTATGTCCATGGGGAGCGAGGATGAAAAACCGTTCAGATAGTATTCCTGCGTGTCCTCACCTTCCGGCTCGAGGAACAGCTGATGCTCGTTCTTGTCGGCGAAAGTGACGATCTTAGTCTCTATGGAAGGACAATATCGGGGACCGATGCTCTGGATCTGTCCGTTGTACAGCGGTGAGTCCGGCAGTCCGCGGCGGAGCACCTCATGCGTCTTCTCGTTGGTGTACACAGTGAAACAGCGCCTCTGGCGAAGCTCCCTCCCAACGTCGGGAAGATATGAAAAGTGGTGGTTATCGGCTTCAAGTTCCTGGGGCACAGTGAGATCCCAATGCACGGAACGTCCGTCGATACGCACCGGTGTGCCCGTCTTCATGCGGTCGGCCACAAATCCGATAGATTTCAGCTGCTCGGTAAGGCCGTAGGATGCCGGTTCCGATATTCTGCCACCCTCCACCATGGTGCGGCCGACATGCATCAGACCGTTCAGGAAGGTGCCGTTTGTCAGCACCACCGCCTTTGCGGTGAATGTGGCTCCCAACGCCGTTTTAAGCCCCGTCACACTGCGCGAAGCCTCCGGGCGGGAATGTTCCACATCCGCCGTCGCCGGAGCGTCTGACGGGCATTTATCGGCGTCATCCTCAAATATGAGTTCTGTCACCGTATCCTGCCAGAGCGATAGGTTGGGAGTATTCTCGAGTATACCGCGCCACAGGGCGGAAAAACGCATGCGGTCGGCCTGTGCGCGCGGGCTCCACATGGCCGGTCCCTTCGAGCGGTTTAGCATGCGGAACTGTATGGCGCTCCTGTCCGTAACAATCCCCATATACCCTCCAAGGGCATCTATCTCACGCACGATCTGCCCCTTGGCGATCCCGCCGACAGCGGGATTGCAGCTCATCTGGGAAATCTTGTTAAGGTCCATCGTGATAAGGAGGGTCGAAGCCCCGAGGCGCGCGGCAGCAGCAGCAGCCTCGCAGCCGGCATGACCGGCTCCCACCACTATTACATCATAGTCGAATCTCATTTCTGAAACGTATTGTCCTGAATGCTTCTTAAGAGGTCAAGGGCACGGTTCTCGTTCATTTCCATGATCTCGCGCTCGCCGGGGCCCTTGTCGTTTATGCCGCACAGATGAAGCACACCGTGGATTATGACACGGAGCAGCTCATCGTCGTATGTCACCCCCTGCAACTCCGCATTGGAGCGCACTGTATCGAGCGAGATCACCATATCGCCGCGCAGAAGTTTGCCGCGGCAGTCGTCGAAGGTGATTATATCCGTGTAGTAGTCATGCTGAAGGAACTCCCTGTTTACACGCAGTATCTCCTCGTCGTCGCAGAACATATACGTCAGCGTGCCGACGATACGTCCGTAGCTGCGGGCGACTTCGGTGATCCAGCGGTCCATCAATCCGTAGTCCAGTACAGGCAATTCCACACCTCGTGAAAGCCATTGAATCTTGTCATCCATAACTTTTGGTTAACCTTGCAAAGATAATAAAAAACTGTCAGCCGAAAAAGATGTAGGCGGCCAACACCCCGGCCACCGAGCCGGCCATATCGGCAAGCAGCGCGTAGCCCACGGCATAGCGGGTTTTACGCACTCCGACAGAGCCGAAATAGACAGCCAGCACATAGAACATCGTATCGGTGCTACCTTGTATGGCCGCGCTCACACGGCTCACGAACGCATCGGGACCATACGCCGCCATCAGGTCGATCATCATGCCGCGCGAACCGCTGCCGCTCAGAGGCTTCATCAGCGCTGTGGGGAGCGCTTCCACCCACCCCGTATCAAGCCCGCAGAACGCCACAGCCGAAGTGGTCCACTGGGTAAGGTAAGTCATGGCTCCGGAAGCGCGGAACATACCTATGGCCACAAGTATCGCCACCAGATAAGGGATGATGGTGACAGCTGTCTTGAACCCGTCGCGCGCACCCTCGATGAAGGTCTCATACATATTGATACGCCTCCTCAGCCCTGCACATAGAAACATTATTATCACACTGAACAACAAGAAGTTAGCTATAAACCCGGAATATTTCTCAACACGGGCGCCATCCATGCCCGAAAAGAGCCAGACAATGAAAGCAATCACAGCACCCATGCCGGCAAGCCACCCCAGAAGCACCGGATCGGTAAGGCGTATACGCTGCTTGAGGCAGAGCGCCACTATGCCTACGAAGGTTGAGATAAAGGTGGCAAGCAATATCGGCAGGAATATATCGGTAGGATTGGCAGCCCCGGCCTGCGCCCTGTACATCATTATGCTTATAGGGATAAAACACAGTCCCGAGGCATTCAGGATAAGAAACATTATCATGGCGTCGGTGGCAGTATCCTTCTGCTTGTTGAGTGTCTGCAGCTCCTGCATGGCTTTCAGGCCGAGAGGAGTGGCAGCATTGTCGAGGCCGAGCATATTTGCCGATACGTTCATGAATATCGATCCCATTGCCGGATGTCCTTTCGGCACACCGGGAAAGAGACGTGTGAAAAGCGGCGCGATCATTTTTCCGAAAAAGTTGATCACTCCGGCACGCTCGCCGATTTTCATCAGCCCGAGCCAGAGGGAGAGGATGCCGGTAAGACCGAGTGAAATCTCAAAGGCTGTAGCCGCCGAACTGAAAGAGGCCGTCATGATCTCCGACCACACCTGCAGGTCTCCCATCACGAGCGACCGGAACAGAGCCATTGCAAAAGCCACGATAAAAAAGGCTATCCAGATATAATTGAGTACCACTTTCTATGTTTTAACAAATTTTTACTTATCGATTTTTTTTACGCGAAACAGGCCGACATTGCCCAAAGCAGCCTTTCGCACTATTTATCAGAACATTACATTAAATATTGCCTGATTTTAACGCTCCGAGAATTAAAAATTCAGATTTATCCGGGAAACTGCCCGCAAAAAAGCGCATCAATCCGGGGAGTCAGCTGACGTAATTCGGATCATCGGCAACCGTCGCCTCACCGAGGAGCACTTTCGTAGAGGATGGCTCAAGGGAATAAGAGGAAGAGGCGATGTTAATGTTCCTGGGAGCCACATCCGAATCGACATCCCAGAGACCGCAAAGAAGATCGAAAAGAAGATCATTCGAAAACGGACGGCGGGAATTCTCTTTCAGCGCCGACACAAGACCGGGATGCTTTCCGGCATAGTCAGCACTGGGAACCACGGCAAGGGGTATGCGGAGTTTTCCGAATCCGTCGAACACCGGAGACCGGCGCCTGTCAGGCATGTCGGCGTGGTCGGAGCAATAGACCATCCACTGCAGGTTCAATCCCTCCGACGCCCGGCGGTGAATCTCGGCGAGCACCTTGTCGGTATACCGGAGCGAGTTGCGGTATGCTGGCACATATCCGTCGGCATCATCCCCTTGAGGTGCGAAATACTCCTCCGACGCGGGATAGCGGTTTGAGTAAGTGAAATGCGATCCGATGAGATGGAACACTATCAGCTTGTCGGCCACAGGATCCACTTCATCGAGGAATGGAGGCAACTCGCCGTCGTAATTGCGGCGGTTGACAGTCTGCGATGTCCAGCTCGCGCGGTCGGCAGTCTCGGCCACAAGCGTCACCGGAGTATCGTTCGCACCGATATGCCCCTGGTTGGAGAACCAGTACACTTTCAACCCGAGCGCATGCGCCACATCCACAACCGACACAGCATCCACAAACCCCTTGCGGTTATACTGGTTCATCTCAGTCAATGCCCTTGTGAGGGTAGGCACGGTCTGGAAATGGCATGAATACGCGTTGTGAAACAATATGGCATCCCCTCCGGCAGCCATGCGCGACAGCCACGGGGTGGTGCCTTCGTCGGCAGGACGGCCCGTAAATGCCTTCATATAATCGCGGGATGCAGACTCCCCGATCACCAGGATATATGTGCGCCCCCGGCGGACGGTTCCATCAGGGGCACCACTCCCCTCCCCTACCGCACTGAAGATGCTTGAAAAAATTTTCAGACCCTCCATGCGGCGGCTGCACGCATCGGCATAGCCCGCACATTCGCGCGCATGCTCCCTGTCCTCGAAATACAGCCGGGGCAGTCCCGAACGACGGAACGGGGAATGCTTGCCGTGGAACATCATCCACCCCATCCCGACGCAGTATGCCATCTCGCCGAGCCGCCGGCTCCAGTTGAGCCCATCGACGGGAGAAGCATCCACAATATTAAAATAGAAACATCCCATTACAGACAGTATGAGCATCACAAGGCCACCAATTACCGCCCACCCCGGAAAGGAACGCAGAAACTCGAGCACTTCGTTGACATCAGTATCGAGCACAAGTTTCAGCCCGTCGTGATCGACCGAAGCATGATATATGGCGAAATAGGCTACCTGAAACACCACGAGAATGAGCAGCGGCAGCTCCACCGCCGCGAACACACACCCGGTAAGGGCGCCCCATGAAGGGAAAACCGACGACAGACCGAGATACGCCCCCGAGAGGAAACCGAACAGATACATCCCGAAAGCGAAATCCATACGGTTGTCTATTTCCACACGATTACGCCTGTTGGCCACATAGTCAAGCAACGGGAACACTATCATCCACAATCCCGAAACAACCGCGATCAGCGTAAGGGGTACGTTCCATCTCACATGCCCGGCGATAATGAACGGTAGCGCCGCCAACAGCGACGCAATGCCGAAACGGGTGAGCTGCTGCCCCTTCGCACTGCGCGACAACCCCTTCGACAGCACCCTGTACAGAACCGTAACCGACAAAAACAGAAATACAGCGCCAATCAGATATGCTATATAGACCATAAGTAACTCAATATTCAAAAATCCATGCAGTAAAGACTTCTTTATGCAAAGTTACTTAAAATACCACCTCCATGGCAAGTTAACCCAAAAATAATCAGTAAATTTGCAAATTATTTGACACTAAAATGCGCATAATTTCAACCCTGCTACTTTATCTCGTCTGCCTGTCAGCCGTCGCACAAAGCGATATAACGGCACAGATCCAGCCAATATCCGCCCCCACAGACACAATCATCATCATAAACTCACCTGACACACCGGCTCCCGACGATATATATGAAGATGAGAGCGTGGTAATAGAACATGACGAATCCACCGAAATCGCCATGCCGTCGGATCTGCCGGACTGGCTGATATCGGAAAACATCAGCAAACAGCTTGTGCGGCTCGGCGACACATCGCATAAGGCGGGAATAGCGGAATTTGCCGTCCCTGCCGGTATCTTCGCCGTCTCGGCCATGTTCGTGCGCACGCCATGGCTCGTGCACTGGCGCGAAGAAGTGCAAAAGCATGTATCACAGCATGGCCGGAACAAGACAGCTGTTGACGACTGGCTGCAGTACAGCCCTATGGTTGCCGCCTACGCCCTGCATTTCTGTGGGATGAAAGGGCAGCACAACCTGCTTGACCGCACCATACTGCTGGCCATGAGCTATGCCACTTTCGGCGTGGTGAACTATGCCCTGAAGACCGCCTTCAAGGAGAAACGCCCCGACAGCAACGCCCGCAACTCTTTCCCCTCGGGACATACCGGCACCGCATTCATGGGTGCCGAATACCTGCGCCGCGAATACTGGGACACCAACAAGTGGGTGGCCATGTCGGGATATGTAGTAGGAGCGGGAATAGCCTATCTGCGCATACACAACGACCGCCACTGGATCAACGACGTGGTGGGAGGCGCGGCATTAGGCTATCTTTCCACCACATTCGCCTACTGGATATATCCCAAAATATTCCGTAAACGCACACGCATGCACCGCGATGTGCTGCTGCAGCGCATCGCGCCGGTACCCGATAAAAAGGGTACCGCGGCTCTCACCTGGACCGCCTCCCCCTTTGTCGGAGGCGGCTCTTACGGCGTGGCCGCAAGCATAGCATTCTGATACATGAGCAAGCAATGAGCACCAGACAGAAAATAGTAATAAACGGGAACTATGAACCGGTGCGCCCTCTGGCAGAGGCTGTCACAAGCTACGGACAACCGTCCGTAGCCAAGATTGTCTACAAGGGGAGGCGCAACACCCTGTTCTACATACTCCCCGGCGAAGATGCCGGAGGGGGAGCGGTCAACAGTCTGGATTTTCCGGTAAATGTAAAGGCTTTCCGGATCCCCCCGTTCCCCAACGGATATGTGTACCGCGCCTTCCGCCCGAGCAAGGCCAAACGTTCGTACCTCAACGCGCTGAAGCTCCTTGAGATGGGATTCCGCACCCCTGCTCCACTGGGCTACAGCGAGATCCACACAGGGCTGCCGCTCGGAAAACATGGCGGCATATGGCCGAAAATGACACGCAGTTTCTATTTCTGCGAGCAACTACCGTATGAGAATCTCAGATCGTGGGAAGAATTTCCCGAGCGCGACGCGCTGATCGCCGCTTTCGGTGCCGAAATAGCCCGCATCCATGCCGCAGGAATATGGTTCCACGATTTCTCCCCGGGCAACATACTGCTGCGCCGCGACGGGAAAGGGAACTATGAGTTCTATTATGTGGACCTGAACAGGATGGAATTCGGCGTGCACGACATGTCGAAACTCATGCAGATGTTCAAGTCCATATCATGGCACGACGAATGGACAGCCGTACTCGCCCGTTCCTACGCCGAGGCGGCAGGAAAAAATCCCGCCGACATATCGGCGCAGGCGGTTGCCGCGGCCCATATGTGGCGGGAAAGACATGGTGTCAAAGAGAAGATCAAACGCCTTGTAGGAAAGGCGTAATATCCCCATTCGCTGTTGTCAGTATTTGAAACTTGAGCCTCCCAGGAACTCGCGCAGGAGGCTTGTGGGGGGCACTCCCCTGTCGCCTATCTGTTTGAAATAGCTCAGGAAGCGGCGCAGACGGTATGCCTCGGCATATTCGGGCACATCGTTGGGCACATCGCGCAGTATAGCCTCCCCGTAATCCTTCATCACTCCAAGCTCGAATATCAGCGAGGAATTGAATGTGCTGTCGGCATTTTCCTGAAACGGGAAGATCCATTTCTCCTCGCCGCGGCGCACGCTCGGCCACCGGCGGATGGTCTCCACAGCCGAGGTACCGCGATATTTATGGTCGCGTATTATGCGTCGCAGCAGACGGTTGTCGGTGGTGGGGATCCAGTTGTGGTCATCGATGGAAAGTGTGGTCAGCGCCGACACATACACGCGGTATTTCATCTTCTCCTCTATGGCTGCCGTAAGTTCCGGATTCAGTCCGTGGATACCCTCTATCAGCAGTATGGAATTGTCGTCGAGACGCATCTTGTCCCCCTTGTAGACACGGCGTCCAAGCTCGAAACTGTATGTAGGCAACGCCACTTCCTCCCCCTTGAGCAGCGCGTTGAGATCGGCGTTGAACTGTGCCAGATCCAGCGCGTAAATCGACTCGAAATCGTAGTCCCCGGTCTCGTCGCGCGGAGTGGCGTCGCGGTTCACGAAATAGTTGTCAAGCGATATGATTCTTGGAGAAAGAAGGTTGGTCATCAGATATATGCCGAGGCGCTTGGTAGTGGTGGTCTTGCCCGACGAGGAAGGCCCGGCGATAAGCACTATTCTGGCTCCCCCTTTGTGGTAACGCGCCGTGATCTCATCGGCTATGGCGGCTATCTTCTTGTCGTGGAGAGCCTCGGCCACATTTATCAGATCGGCCGAACGGTTCTGCTCCACAGCCTTGTTGAGCTGTCCCACATTGCGTATTCCGAGCACATCGTTGAAGTGGAGGTAGTCGATATACGCCTCATACATTTTCTCCTGGGGCACAGGCACCGCAGGCACCGAATGGTCAGCCTTGTCGAAAGCCATAAGCAGGAACCCCTCCTTGTACGGAATCAGGTCGAACACATCAATGCATCCCGTGTCGGGAGCCAACGGACCGTAATAGCTGTCAACAACCCCGTCAAGACGATAATATGTGGTATAAAGCTCATGTATGGTCTCGAGAAGCTCCACCTTGTCGTTCAGCCCCTCCTCCCGGAAACGGCTGATGATGTCGGCTGTGAGCCGCTCCTTGCGTTCAAACGGCACACAACGCCCGGCAAGCGAGCGCATTGCCTCTTTGAGGCATGCGGTGATCTTCGGCATCCGTTCAGCGGGGAGGTTCTTGCGTCCCTCAAAAAGGCGGCAATAATATCCGTTGGCGATGGAATGTTCTATGCGGAGACGCAGACCCGGATACTCGTGTGCCACAGCACAATAAAGCATCATGCAAAGCGAGCGCACATATACCCTCTGTCCCGACCGCGACTCCACAGGCAGGAACTCAACCTGTTTCGGCCCGAATACCTGGTACTGCATCGGCTCAGTCTTATTGTTGACATGCGCGCATATAGGTTTAATACCTTCCAGGCGCGGTGCAAGCATGGCGGCAAGCTCTCCAAGCGTCTCGCCCCCCTTGATCGGCACATATTCGCCGATATTCTTACAAAAGATTTTCAATGTCGCACTCATGGAATAGATTATAAATTAAAGTAAGTAACTGTTCCAAATTATTTGTTTACGGCTCGGGGCTCTTTCATTAGTTGCTGACCGCAAACTGTTTACCGAATTGTCTCTCAGGGGCACCCATCGACTCGAGTACCCTCTCCATAGCCTCGCAGAAATAGCTTCCTTCGGCGAGACGGCCGCTTACACGCGCCACATTTTCCTTCATACGTGCATATGCCTCGTCTGATAGGGATCTGAGGCGTGGAGCTATCTCGGCGAGTGAGTTTATCGTGATCCCTATCCCCTGCTCTTCCACAAAC
>ERZ836877.2300-NODE-2300-length-25225-cov-4.915971_pt1 | contig 25225 bp, 24 predicted proteins | sample MGYA00519469_ERZ836877 | MGnify/ENA primary metagenome ERZ836877 (study PRJEB31850, sample SAMEA3708809) | human gut metagenome | biome: human gut; feature: human-associated habitat; material: faeces | place: China | collected 2014 ... | reverse complement strand
ACTCGCAGCTGCACCTCATCTTTAGCCTTTTGACTCAGTCACATAGTCCACTATGCTCCTGAGTCGGCAAGGCTAAATCTGAGGCACATCTGCGACCCTGGCGTATATATTTTTTAAGGAACGATGCCTATAGGAGGACAGACCATGAAAATCGGAATCCCAAAAGAGATCAAGAACAACGAGAACCGCGTTGGTGCGACACCGGCGGGCGTTAAGGAACTCGTGAACCACGGCCATGAGGTCTATGTGCAGGACCATGCCGGCGAGGGGAGCGGATTCAGCAATCGAGAATACGAGGATGCCGGCGCCAGGATATTGCCGACCATCGAGGATGTGTATGCCACTGCCGATATGATCATCAAGGTGAAGGAACCGATAGAACCTGAGTATGGACTGATCCGCAAGGACCAGGTGCTGTTCACCTATTTCCATTTCGCGTGCGACCGGGCGTTGCTGGACGCCATGCTGAAGAGCGGCGCCGTGTGCATCGCGTACGAGACCGTTACATATTCGGAGACCGACCGCCGACTGCCGTTGCTGATACCCATGAGCGAGGTGGCCGGCCGTATGTCGATACAGGAGGGCGCACGGTTCCTGGAGAAGCCCCAGGGAGGCCGCGGCGTGTTGCTTGGCGGCGTGCCGGGCGTGAGACCCGCCAGGGTGCTGGTGTTGGGTGCCGGCGTTGTGGGACGTAACGCCGCGCTGATGGCTGCCGGTCTCGGTGCCGAGGTGACAATAGCCGACATCAATCTTGACGTGCTGCGTCATTGCGCCGAGACGATGCCCAAGAACGTAAAGACCCTGTATTCTTCGCGCCACAACATCGAGCAGGAACTGCCCGACACAGACCTTGTTGTAGGTTCCGTATTGGTGCCCGGCGCCAAGGCTCCGCATCTGGTGACGCGCGACATGGTGGGCCTGATGCGTCACGGATCGGTGATGGTGGACGTGGCCATCGACCAGGGCGGATGCTTCGAGACCTCGCATCCCACCACGCACAGCAATCCCGTATATGAAGTGGACGGAGTGGTGCAGTATGCCGTGGCCAACATTCCCGGCGCCGTGCCTTACACCTCGACCATGGCCCTGACCAACGCCACGCTGCCGTACGCGCTGAAATTGGCCGACCTTGGCTGGAAGGAAGCCTGCCGTCGCAGCTACGGCCTTACCCAGGGCGTCAACGTGGTGGACGGCAAGATCACATTCAAGGCCGTGGCCGAAGCCTTCGACCTGGAATACACCCCGCTCGCCCTCTGATAGAACAGTAACCGGCTTTCATACAATATTACGTTACCGGCCACGACGCTCAGCGCCGTGGCCGGTATTTGAGTATTGCAGTGTTTGTCGGTTGCTAAAACAGCATAATGCTCCAGGGTTGGCTCGAAAGTTGGAAAAGAGCAATTTATTCATTATTTTTGCACTGCCGTTATTATCCTGTCCCGGATGAAATCACTCTCAATGATAAAGTGCTTGTATGGAATTGACTCAGATATTACGAACTTACGGACCGCTCGGCGAGGACTGTCTCGCAGATTTGAACCGGGTTGCCAAAGTCGCCCGATTTAATGCCGGCGACTACCTGATTCGTCAGGGTGAGGAATGCAAATCCTTTTATTTTGTCCGCGACGGAATTCTAAGGGTGTGTCACCGGACACCAAAAAAAGAGGACACTCTGTTGTTCGGTACGGACGGTGACATTTATACCCCCTTGCAATGCTGGATAGGACATGAGATCTCTGATTTTTCTCTTATTCCCGTCATTGAGTCGGAGGTTTACAGCATACCATATACCGACATTAATGCCTTAATGGATAAATACCCTGAATTTGTCAAATGGATGATGTTGCTGTGCGCGGGGCAGTTGCGGGCCTTGGAGCTGAAATACATCATGTTCTGCAACCTCTCGCCCGAGGAGAGATTAATCGAATTCATGAGCAAGAGCGATTCCAGACTCGGGCTTATGACGGGTAAGACCATTTCGCGCAAGGTGCCGTTGAAGATGATTGCCTCCTGGCTCGGCGTACGCCCCGAGACGCTGAGTCGCATCCGCCGGAAACTTGTGAAGCAAACCGACATCTGAAAGTATCAACATCTGAAAGTATATTGATAATAAGCCGCCGGAGCGCTCATGTCGAGACTCCGGCGGCTTGTCATATCGGTTAAGAAATCAATTTATTATATCCTGGTACACAATCTTCGAGGCATTGCTTCCCTGTCGCATTATGACAATCTGACCTGCACGGGGTCTGTCAATACGATTGCCTGTCAGATCATAATATTCAACCGGAGCGACTTCGTCCCGGATGCCGGAAATGCCGCTGTATCCCGGGAACACGATACGCCCGTTCATGGAGACAAGTGCATCGTTATCGTCCGTCCATCCATATCCACCGTAAGGATCGCCTTGTATACCGAAACATGCGGCATACATGGTGAATAGCTCACCCGTCTCTACGTCCTCGGATTCCATGGAGCCAAGACTGAGCACTCCGTCCTCATATCGGGAATAGCAAAGTTCGTCTCCTATCACGGCTATCACAACCCCGGGATCCATCTGGAAAGCCCCGGCTACTGCCGACAGCTGATCCATGCAATAGAACTGTCTGATGCCCATTCCCTGATTGGCGAATCCCGCTCCGGAGGCAGTGAACAATACATGTTCGGGGTCAGTGATGTCGAAGGTGATGTATCCGTTGCCTGTGTAGCTGTTGAGCTGCACCGCCGGCGATTTCCCCTTATATGGGTCAACGAGACGATACAGGTTCGGGTTTTCATCATTGCGCTGCATTTCCACGCCATATCCCTTATCGGCTTCTTCCTGCATGGACAGGCCGGGCAGAAGCCAGGGATCATACAGTGTGGCCTCTCCAATGCCTGTCCAGCCCTGGTTGGGATCCTCGTCGGGGTCTTTCTGCTCCATCGAGGATATGTTGAACAATTCGGCTACCCCGACCTGCTGTGTATACTCCGCATCGGTGTATAGAATCCAGCCGAAACCGTGCAATTCGGGGAACAGGATCGTGCCGTTATTGTAGGTCACCGAATAGGGCGTGTAATCAAGAGTCTGGGATGACGCTACATAAGCGATAGGCCGGAACGCCATATAACGGGTTCCCGCATTGGTTGTTACCTGGCCGAGATATTCGGGATTGAATGTGATGGTGCTGTTGGAGGCATCCCACTCTCCTTTTACAGGTCGCGTAAAGTAGATGCAGTCCAAGGTGACGATATTGTCGTCAAGCGTCACGGTGCATTCCTCGGTGATGTCGCCTTTGGAATCATCGAAGTACACATCCTCGATGTGGATGGTGTAGACTCCCTCCACCGTGTTGGCACCGGTGGATTCGGAGGCGCGCAGCCTTTGGTCAAGGCCTGACGGCACGACCTTCTTCAATTTAAGGTTAGCTCCCGAAGCATGGGACACGAGCCTGGGATTATCCCGAAGCTCCGGCTGTCTTGCCGACATGCCCAGGGTCATGGCTGCTGTAAGAATAAATACGAAAATTTGTTTCATAAAGGAACTTTTAATGAATATGTTGATTCTTTTTGCAATATTAACGCCCTGTGATATTCGCAAATTGTCATAAAAAGACTTGATTGTAATCAAGAAATGTGTCGATGGGTTTATATTTGTGACAAAATGACAAGTGGAATTGGGAAATATCGTTACCTTTGCATCATATATTATATCGGGCCTCATTCAGGACCCTGCTGACAGAAATCAAATAAACCCAATAAGTAAGCCTATGAAAAAGTTACACATCTTATCGTTAAGCGCGTCGGCAATGATGTTTGCAGTTCCTCTCACCGCCGTTGCGGGATGGGGAACCGTGAAGAATCCGGCCGAGGTGTTGTCATCCAAAGTGGAAGTGTATGAGCCGAAAACCGCCTTCACAACCGACGGCAAGGCATTCGTATGTTGGCAGGAACCAGGGCAGTCGGGCGCCGAACTGTTCCTTATGCTGATTGACGAACAGGGCAACAAGGCCTGGGAAAAACCCATGCAGGTGGAGAACTTCCCGCAGGCATCCTATTCCAAGGACTATTCTATGGTGACCTCAGCCGATGGAGCTGCGGTGATAGCATGGGCCGATACCCGCGACGATGAATCCGGTACGGGACACCGCCCCGTGCTCTACAAGATTTCACAGCAGGGAACACATGTATGGGGCGAGAATGGCGTTCAGTTGAGCAACAACTACAAATACCCGCCCATGCTCACACGTCTGGGCGACGAAATATATGCCGTAGTCTACAAAGCTGATGAAAACAAACTGCCGATTCTGGCCCGCCTCAACGACAACGGCAAGTTTGCCACAATGATGGATGATTTCTCCGGTCAGATCGCCGCCGGCGCAGGTACGGACTTCATACGCGTTTATGCTGTTTCCGACCAGGGAACGATGGCTATGCGATACACATGCGACTTCGACGAGGTCTGGAAGGCTCCGGTAACCTTGTCGACCGACGAATATTCCGGCTTTAACAAGTTTCCTTACAGCATCGCTCCGGACGGCGACGGCGGTGTGGCCGTGACATTTGTCCGCAATTTCGGTGATTACCAGACTATGCCCGTGGTGCAGCATGTGGACAAGGATGGAAACAACACATTCAGCCAGGCTATGGATGTAGTGACCGAGGAACTTTACTCACGTGACAACACATTGATTGCAGTCAACCCCGGGAGCAAGACTATAATGACAGCATATTCCGTAATGCGCGGTCAGTATGCCTTAGGCGGTCAGGCTTTCTCGTTTACCGGTGATTATCGCTGGGGTGATGAAGGCAAAATTCTGTCGACAAAGGATGATGTCTCGGGATTTTCCTATCGTCCGCTGAGAGTGGAGCCATACCAGAACGACACCTGGATGGTGGCATACGTCGATGTGATTGAATTCGGCAAGAAACAAGGCTATATGTGCATAGTCAACAGCAACGGAAATGTTGAACGTAACGTGAAATTCGGCAACGAATGCACCTTCGACTATCCCGCCACCAACTTCTCCGACGGCAATCTTGACGTGCTTTACTTCAACGAGAACAACGTGGACGGCGCCACTGTCTATACACTGAACAGCGTGCGTGTAAACGTAGGAGAAACTTCAGGAATAACCGGCATGGCGGCTCCGACGGGCAATGCTTCTGTCTACGACCTGCAGGGACGCAAAGTCTCGCTCAAAGAGGCCGGTCATGGCGTATTCATCCGCGTGGATGAGAACGGCAACGTATCCAAGGTAATGAAATAAACAACGGGTGTCATGAATATATTAAAATATTTCCTGACAGTCGCGTTGTTCGCCGGTATCACGGTCTCCGTATCCGCGGAGATCGTGACGGATACCTGGAATTTCAACAAGCCGGCCACAGGAAAATACTCAGACTTTTATCTTAGCACTGACAGCAGTAGCCCCGATTATTATGGAAATTACCTGCCTGAAGGCTGGATGATTCTCGGGACAAACAGCTATGGCTGGAAAATCAGCCCCCGCAAGAACGGAGTGGACAATCTGCCATGTCTGGTAGCGCTTGATTACAATAATAAAAGCGTAGCGATGGTATTCTTTGCCCACAAGGGCACTCTCGGTTTCAATATGAAGGCCCGTTCCTCCACATCTACATATTCGGTTATCAGGCTGTTTGAAGCCACTCCCGACGACGACACCTACATTGCGGGCGACCTCTCGGTCATGAAAGAAGTGGAGGACCTTTCAGCAACCGATTACAAGGTAATCAATATCGAGGTCCCGGCCGACGGCTACTATGCACTCACGATCACGGGACAGCAATACATCAACGACATCTCCAATTCCTACGAGGCGACAAACACGCAATTCAGCGCCGGCGGGTTCGTGACCGACGAGGCGCAGACCCCTGTGGCCGGTGTCGCCGTCAAGGTGGGCGAAACCGATACATTGACCGATGCCGAAGGAAAGTGGAGTGTCACCGGACTTGTGGCCGGATCATATACGGCAGAGTTCGGCAAAACCGGATATGTGTCGCAATCGGTTCCTTTCGATATCACGGATGCCGACAAATCCGATATATCCGTCGTACTGAAACCGGTCATGCTCTCGTTTACTGCCCGGGTAACGAGCGGGGGAGAAGCGCTGACAGATGCCACGGTCACCTTGACGGATCCGGACAGCGATGTAATGACTGTTCCTGAATCCAAGACTCCCGGCGTTTATGTACTGGACAATATCAACGCTGTTGTGGCAGCCGATAAGCCTTACACCGTTTCGATCGATCATCCCGGTTATAAGAACGAAAGTGCTACCGTGGTCTTCGACTACACGAATGTCGACAACGCATACACGCTCACTCAAGTGGAGACCGTATTGACCGGCACCGTAACCGCATCCGACGGCAATACGCCTTTGAATGGTGTGGAAATCTCCCTGGCAGCGTCGGATGACGAGACCGATAAATATACATCCACAACGGATGATCAGGGGAAATATGTCATCTCGCTGAAAGGAGTCATCGCCGAAACGTATAAGCTCACGGCCTCCCGTGACGGCTATGCTGATTACACCACCAATGTCGGCAATCTGAAATATGGAGATGAAAACACCCTTTCGTTCAGTATGAATATCACCTTGCCCAGCGGGGTGAACGACATTGATTTCACACCGCGCCAAGCTGATATTTTCACAATCGATGGCAAAAAGATAAAGACTGGCGACACTCTCGCTCCCGGCATCTACATCATTGACGGCAAAAAAGTAATGATCCGCTGAGAGTGTGTTTACTTTTAAATCAAATTAAGATTGAGAGGATTTTTTGAGATGATTTTGCAAGCCAAGGAGGGAGCGGTGCGGGCACCGTGACCGACGAGGCTTGGCAAAATCAGCCAAAAAAGACCTCAATATTAATTTGAAGTTTAAATAATCACCCTATTCATTAGTTAAAACGGTATAAAAGTAAACACACTCTAAGATAACGCATTGAATTTAGTCTCAGTTTATTAACTTGCATTATTCAGGCCCTGTTCCTATGGGATTATTCCTTAAAGAACAGGGCCTTGATTTTGTCGTAACGTTAGTACCGGAAGCGGAACCATTTGCGACGGCGGCTGGTGCCAGTTTCGTCGCATGAGGTGTCGTAGTAGGCGTTGATAAGTTCGGCGATGCGGTCGTGGCGCACGCCGAATACCTGTTCCAGACCGGCGCTTTCGATGAAAGTCCGGGAATCCTCCAGCATCGAGTCGAATCGGGAACGCGCGGCGGTCATGCCCGTGCCGTTGCGCCGCTGCAGCCATTCCAACATCAGCTCCGGAACGTAGATCAGCAGGTCGGCGATTTTCTCCGGGTCGGGGCCGAGAGTACGGAAATTCTTGACAAGAGTCTTGATTTCCGTCATGTCCGGCTTGCGGCGCGGCTTATCATGAGGCAGGAAAAATAGTTTATGTATGCGATCCTTGACGCGTTCCAGTTCCTTATCCTCGTCGGGATTGGCCCAAAACTCAAGAAAATCCTTCGCATCCTTGCGGCAGGCATACAGATCCATCAGCAGGTTCACGAGCCCCTCCTGATCCAGCTCCTTCAGCGCCTTTTTGACCGATGCTTTCGACATATCCCTTACTATGAATCCACTACTATGAATCCACTAATATAACAAATTATCTTCAAATCCGGTCGGAAAATCCATGTCACTTAGCTAATAATTCCGAAATCAGGGGTATATCTCGCATAAAATTCGTAATTTTGTACTGATAAAACGATTACGATGGCACAAGAAATAGCCCCTAACCTCGAAAACAAGCTCTATGATGACGTCTGCAACATCATAGAGCAAGCCCGTTATCGGGTAGCCGTGTATGTAAATTCCGAGGCATCCATGATGAACTGGAATGTCGGCAAACGAATCAAGGAAGATGTACTTCTCAACAAACGGGCAGATTATGGAGAACAGGTTCTTAAACGTTTGGCTCAAAGATTGAGAGCCAGATATGGAAGCGGCTGGGGTTATCAGAAACTCCAACATTGTGTACGCGCCGCGTACACTTTCAGTGAGGAAGAAATAATGTACGCAGTGCGTACACAATTAAGCTGGACACATTTAAGGTCATTGATGGCGGTGCCGAATGCTCTTGCACGTCAGTTTTACATGGAAATGTGTCGCATAGAACACTGGTCAACACGTACCCTTGATGAAAAAATCGATGCGCAGTTGTTCGAGCGTACAGCCATCAGTCGCAAACCCGATGAAGTGATAAAGGCTGAATTGGAGAAATCGAAGGAGAAAAACGAGATACAGCCGGATATGGTTTTCAGAAGCAGTTATTTCCTTGATATGCTTGGGCTGCCTGATGTATTCAGCGAAAGTGAACTGGAAACTGCCATACTGAATCAGATTCAGTTGTTCCTGAAGGAGTTCGGTTCTGATTTCGCATTTGTAGACAGGCAAAAACGGATACCTGTTGACGGAGTGGATTATAAACTGGATTTACTGTTTTTCCACCGAGGGTTGAAGCGGTTGGTGGCGATTGACCTAAAATTGGGTAAATTCAAACCTGCCTATGAAGGGCAGATGCTGTTGTATCTACGCTATCTAAATCGACATGACCGCAGGGATGGCGAAGAATCGCCCATAGGTCTGATCCTATGTTCTGAAGGCAATACCGAACATATTGAGTACCTTATGCTTGACGAGGATTCACCCATAAAAGTAGCTCAATACTACACCAAATTGCCGGATAAAAAATTATTATCTGAAAAATTGCAAAGGGCGATTGCGGTTGCTAAGGAGCATTATCGCCTGAAAGAATCTCAAGGAGAATAACAATCATGATATGCCCGACGTGGAGAGGACGAAATAGTCGTGGAACGGAAATTCTTCACTAATGTTTTGATTTCCGTCATGTCCGGCTTGCGGCGCGGCTTATCATGAGGCAGGAAAAATAGTTTATGTATGCGATCCTTGACGCGTTCCAGTTCCTTATCCTCGTCGGGATTGGCCCAAAACTCAAGAAAATCCTTCGCATCCTTGCGGCAGGCATACAGATCCATCAGCAGGTTCACGAGCCCCTCCTGATCCAGCTCCTTCAGCGCCTTTTTGACCGATGCCTTCGACATGTCAAGGCATCAGTTGTCGGGCTGCAGGAATATGTCGCCGGTATTGAAGTCTATACGCCATGAATGGTCCGGAATGGATTCCCAGTCATATTTTTCAGCCATATCCGACCACCACTGCTGGAAGTCTGCCGATGTCCTGCCCATATCTGTAACGAGTTTTTCGTAGAGGGCTTCATTGGAGGGATCAATTATTTTGGCCAGTTCCACGAGTCCGTTACGACGCTCATGAAGTTTCTGTATAGTTGCGCTCTCCTCGGGTGTTACCTGGCCTACCTTCTTTTCCATATTTTTTTAAGTGAGATTAATTATAATTTCAAAGCTTGCAGATGTCAAAAGGATCAAGATAGTCGATTTCAGGGATGTCACGATCCATAAATGCCGTTGGGTTCAGTTTGCGGGTGGCCTCTATGAATTTCCGGCTTGCGTTTCGTTCGAGATGCGAGATGACGCACTGCTCATGCCCGGGGGTGTTGACCTCCCACGTGTCAGTTTTGTTAAGCCATACGCAACGTCGGCAATGCCAGGCATCGCAGGCGCAACATATTGCAGCACGGTCAATGCCGTACAGTTCACTGTTTCCGATTTTCAGTCCGTTGTCAATGTCTCCGCATGGCAGGATATTGTCGTAGTAAAAAGCCGGACATGCGTAGAAATTGCCGTCAGGGGCAATTGTGATACTTGAATCGCCGGCACCGCAGTTGTTCATGGAAGACAACATCACGCGGTCCGACAACAGATTGAGCTGCGAAGATCCTCCGTAGGCATATATCTCCGCCATACGACATGCCATATATTCCAGATCATCCTTGTATAGGGCCATGTCGGCGTCAGTCGCCTTATGTGCATCTGTCAGCACCACGTTGATGCGTCGCGCTGACTTCAGTTTATTCATCAGAATATCCCGATTCTCATGCAGTTCAGCCAGGGAAGTCCGCAAAATATAAACCGAATCGTCGTTCATGTCAAGCGAAGGTATGCTTTCCCATCCTGACACGATTTTGACATCCGCGTTTTCAAGTCGGGCGGAGCCTATGACGGAATGGTCCGTCATGTCAAGGACTTCCGCATATTCCGCCGGCAGCTGATAGTCCGGCATGATCACCTGGACGGTCAGGTTTTCCACCATGGCATAGCGGATGGCCTTCTTCAGCACGTCCAGCGGCATCAGGCGACTGGAAGTCCTGTCAGGATAATAACAGAACGACGGTGCATTGTCGTCAAGCAGAATTATGAGGTATTGAAGCATTTGCTTGTCAGTTTGTTTTCGGCAGGGATTTGCCTTCCTTCTCCAGTTTGCGGTATAGTTTGTTCCAGTAATAATTATTGGCGCGTACCCTGGCCTTGTGCAGGAGGCATATAGCTGTGGCGCGCTGGTATATGGTGTCGGTTTCAGCAGCGTCATAGTTCTCGCCCTGACACCAGGCGCAACCGGAAGCCACCTCACATTCGATGCATTTCCGTGGGCTTTGCATCTGTCGTGTCAGTGTAAGGAATGGCCGCAGTTTGTTCTTGTCTATGCCATCGTCGACATTGCCTATGATCCGGGCTTTTTTCGACCTTAGTGAATACTGCGCAAAGCGTGTGCACGGATAGAAGTTACCGGCCGCGTCAATTGACAGCATTCGGCCGGCCCCGCACCAGTTTCCCTTTTCTATGTCCGGCATAGGCTTGCCTATGTCTTCGCTGAAAAATGAACATACATAGTCAAGGTACATGTCATTGTCGATGATGTCGTCGGCCAATGACATCAATTGCTCCTGGAACAATCTGTCGTCGCCCTCCTTCCATACATTCTCGAACACGGCATTGATGTTGACCTCGTGAATGCCCAGCGAAAACAGATGCATTACGCTTTCGCGAATATACGGGATGTCGGCACTGCTCACCGTCACTTTGGTCGCTTCGTCGGGAAACTGATCAAGCCAAAGTGGTATGTTGCGCACCACGTCGTCGTACGATCCCTTCCCGGATCCTTTATAAACGCGGTTCAGGTCGTGCTTGAACCGGGTGCCGTCTATGGTGATACCGATGCTCAGATGCTCGCGGTTCTTGGTTATGAACCTCTGTACCTCCGGCGAATCGTAATTGATGCCATTGGTCGAGAACGAGAATCTGTATGAGTCGAACCAGTGATGGTTGCGCCTGAAAGTCTCGATCTTGATATAATCGCATATCCGGTCAATCAGTTCAATCTCCAGAAACGGCTCGCCTCCGATGAAATCCCATTCCACTGACTCCTCAGGCATTTCCTCCTCATGGTCCAGAATGTAGTCAATCGCCTTTTGCGCTACTTCAAACGACATGCGTTCATGACTGTTCTTGCCTACAAGATAACAATACTTGCAGGCAAGCTGACAATCCTTGGTCACGATAAAGGTGATGCATTTCGCCTCCCCTTTGCCCCAGCCTTTGTCGCTTTGTTTGATTTCCGAAATATCCGACATCAGCGAACGTGTCCTTTACAGCTCTTTTTACAACCCTTGGTGCATTGTGTCAGGCATGATGTATTGCAGGATCCCTTGCAGCCGCTCTTGCACTTGTCCTTGCAGGTGTCCTTGCAACCGGTCACACACGACTGCGTGCATTGGGCAGAACAGGATTTTCCACATCCCGAGCATCCTGACGAGCCTGAGCCCGAACTGGATGATGACTTGGCACTATCTATGCAGCTTCCCTTGCAATTGCTGAAGCAGAAATGATAGCAATTCGATTTACAGCTGGAATCGGCCTTATATACTATTCCCTTGCATTCGTTCATGCAATTTTTGGAACAGCCGACACATCCTCCTTCCGGTTCATCATTTCCCCCGCCTCCGCATGAACTCAGCAGACCCGGGCCGATTGTGACCATGGCGACCATTGGCAAGATGGTGCGGGCTGCCTTGCGGAAAAAACTGCGGCGCGACATCAAGGTCTCGTCGTCTTCTTCTCTTTTGCTCATTGTAAGTTGTTTTGTCGGAATATAAAAATAGTCTATTCCGTCTATTTTTCTGCAAAAATAATAAAAAAAACAGTATTACGAATCCTTTTCATATAAAATTTTTAAGGAACAATACTTTATGTAAGGCTTGGGACAGCCGCGCAACTGGAATGACGACGTCCACGTCGTCAACATGCAGGCGGTGAGGACACCGCCTCTCCAGTCGCCGATGCTACTGTTCTACTGTTCTACTGTCAAGTTTATGTGCGGGAGGTGGAACACCGACGCTCCGGTTTTCGGGGCAATCTGTAAAAAAGATTATAAATTAGGTAAATAAGGGAAGTGTGTTTGGGAAATTTTCGCTAAATTTGCGGAAACTAACCGAAATCAGAATGTTGCGACGTATTCGAATCATACTTGCGGCCGTTTTCATAGTGTGCATCACTATGCTGTTCCTGGATCTGTCGGGGTTCTTCCACACGTGGTTCGGATGGATGGCTAAAATTCAGTTTCTGCCGGCATTGTTTGCCCTGAATGCGGGCGTGGTGGCGCTTCTTGTGGCGCTGACTCTGGTGTTGGGTCGCGTCTATTGCTCGGTGATATGCCCGTTGGGCGTGATGCAGGACTGCATATCATGGCTGAGCGGCCGCCGTAAAAAGAAGAAATACAGATTCTCGTATTCTCCGGCAAAGAATTGGTGGCGCTACACGGTGCTCGGCCTGTTCATAATCGCCATGATTGCGGGCGTAGGCTCGTTCGTGGCCCTGCTGGCACCTTACAGCTCGTACGGCCGCATAGTGTGGAATCTGCTCGGTCCGGTGTATGACGCAGGCAACAACCTGTTGGCAAAGATAGCCGAGCATTTCAACAGCTATGCTTTCTATGAGAAAGAGGTGTGGATTCGCAGCATTCCGACCTTTATCATCGCCGCCGGCACGTTCGTGGCTCTGTTCATACTGGCGTGGCGCAACGGACGTACATATTGCAACACCATCTGTCCCGTCGGCACCATTTTGGGCGCACTCTCGCGCTTCTCGCTGTTGGGTATACGCATCAACAAGGACAAATGCGTGGAATGCGGTCTCTGCTCGCGCAAATGCAAGAGCTCGTGCATCGACGGCAAGAACCGCAGGGTGGACTACAGCCGCTGCGTGGCATGTATGGACTGCATCGACACCTGCACTCATCATGCTATAACATACGGTATGCGTTGGGGCAAAAAGGTTACGTTTCCCGATGATGGCGGGAAGAAAGATGAAAAGAAACAGGAATCCGGGGCCAATGAAAAGACGGAGAAGATAGACGAGAGCCGTCGCGCCGTGCTGACCGCCGGAACGATTGTCGCCGCCTCGGCACTGGTGAACGCACAGGCCAAGAAGGTGGACGGGGGCCTCGCCGAGATAGTAGACAAGAAGGTGCCGAAGCGAAAGACGCCGATAGTGCCTCCCGGTGCCGTCAGTCTAAAACACTTCAGTCAGCATTGCACCGCCTGTCAGCTGTGCGTGTCCAACTGTCCGAACAACGTGCTGCGTCCGTCGGGCAACGTAATGACGCTGATGCAGCCCGAGTCGTCGTACGAGCGTGGTTATTGCCGCCCGGAATGCACCAGATGTTCGCATGTATGTCCCACGGGAGCAATCCTGCCGATTACACGCGAGGAGAAAACCGCCATACAGATAGGCCATGCCGTATGGATAGCCGACAACTGCATCCCGCTGACCGACGGCGTGGAGTGCGGCAACTGCGCCCGTCATTGTCCCGCCGGAGCCATCATTATGGTACCGTCGAAGAAGGATGATCCCACGTCGGTCAAGGTGCCGGTGATAAACACGGCACGATGCATCGGTTGTGGCGCCTGTGAGAATCTCTGTCCCGCACGTCCTTTCAGCGCAATATACGTGGAGGGCTACAGTGTGCATCATGACATTTAATCCAGACATCAAATGAAACTATTCCATAATAAGAAGCATGAGGTGTCGCGCCGCGATTTTCTGAAGATGATGGGCACGGCGGGCATGGCCACCGGACTTGCTGCCTGTGGGGTGCAGAACCGTAAGAGCGACGCGACTTCCGAAACCTCCGAAACCCCGAAGGGCCAGATGACATACCGCGTGAATCCAAGCACAGGCGACCGTGTGTCGCTGTTGGGATACGGCATGATGCGCCTTCCCTCGGTCAGCGGCAAGTCGGCCCGCGAACAGGGCGACGAGATTGATCAGGAACAGGTGAACCGGCTGGTGGACTATGCCATAGAGCATGGCGTGAACTATTTCGACACGTCGCCGGCCTATTGCAAGGGTCAGTCCGAACATGCCACCGGCGTTGCCCTGAGCCGTCATCCGCGCGACAAATATTTCATAGCCACGAAGCTGTCGAACTTCGCGCCCGAAAGCCAGACGCGCCAGGCCTCGATCGACATGTACCGTAACTCGCTGAAGGAACTGCAGACCGACCATATCGACTACATGCTGCTGCACGGCATCGGCATGGGCGACGACGGCATGGAGGAGTTCGAGAACCGATACATGAAGAACGGTATCCTCGACTTCCTGCTTAATGAACGCAAGGAGGGGAGGATTCGTAACCTCGGATTCTCGTATCACGGCGACATCAAGGTGTTCGACTATCTGCTGTCGCGTCACGACGAATATAAATGGGACTTCGCGCAGATCCAGCTCAATTATCTGGACTGGAAACACGCCAAGGCGACGAACGAACGTAATACCGATGCCGAATACCTGTATCACGAGCTGGAGAAGCGCAACATACCGGCAGTGATAATGGAGCCGCTGTTGGGCGGACGCTTGGCCAAGGTGCCGGATTATGCCGTGGCCGACATGAAGCAGCGCGATCCCGACCGCAGCGTGGCGTCGTGGGCGTTCCGGTTCGCCGGAAGTTTCCCGGGGGTGCATACCGTTCTGAGCGGAATGACTGAGATGGAGCACCTGAAAGACAATCTCAGGTCGTTGGCTCCGTTAAAACCGTTGACGGACGATGACTTCGCATTCTTGGAGCGTATCGCCACGAAGATGGTGACCATGGACACGATACCCTGCAACGACTGTAAATACTGCATGCCGTGTCCATACGGCATCGACATCCCCTCGATTCTGCAGCACTACAACAAATGCGTCAACGACGACCATCTGCCGCAGGATGTGGGCGATCCCGATTACCGCGAGGCCCGCAGGGCGTTCCTGGTGGGTTACGACCGCAGCGTGCCCAAGCTGCGCCAGGCCAGCCATTGCATCGGATGCGGCCAGTGCGCGCCTCATTGCCCGCAACGCATCGACATCCCGGCCGAACTGCACAGAATCGACCGATACGTGGAGCAACTGAAACAGAATTTTCCAAAGAAAGCATAATAAAGTGAAAAGAGTTGAAAGAGTTTAAAAAGTTAAGATAATTCCAAGACGCGACATTCGGAGTTTGTACATTTATCTTGAACTTTTTCAACTTTATAAACTTTGTAAACTAATTGATAATGACGAATATATTAGCATTTATAGGCGGACTCGGAGTGCCCGAGATTCTGCTGATAGCACTGGTGGTGCTGTTGTTTTTCGGGGGCAAGAAGATACCCGAGATGATGCGCGGCCTCGGCAAAGGCGTGCGCTCGTTCAAGGAGGGTATGAACGACATAGAGAAGACGGTTAACGACGACCCGACCAAATCCACCGGCGAGGAAAAAGCGAAAGAAGAGGGAGAGGGGAAGTGAGCGCCGAGAAATGTCTGACCGTGTGGGACCACCTTGACGAGCTACGTGACGTAATAGTCCGGAGTCTCGTGGTGACGGTGGTGTTCGGCATCGTGGCGTTCTTTTTTCGCGACCAGGTGTTTGCCGTGATACTTGCACCGCGCGATTCCGGCTTCGTCACCTACCGGTGGCTGTCGGCCCTTGGCGGCATCTTCTCGCAGGGAGGCACCGAGCAGTTTGACGTCAGGCTGATCAACACCGGGCTGGCACAGCAGTTCATGATACATGTCAAGATGTCGTTTGCCGTCGGAGTGCTGCTGGCGTCGCCATATATACTGTACCAGCTGTTCCGTTATGTGTCGCCGGCCCTGTATGCCGACGAGCGGCAATATGCCACTAAAGTGGTGGGCGGCGGCTACCTGATGTTCATGATCGGGGTGGCCGTCAGCTATCTGTTGGTATTCCCGCTGACATTCCGGTTCTTGGGTACATATCAGGTTAATGCTGACGTCGAGAACATGATCAACCTGCAGTCGTACATCAGCACGTTGCTTACCATGTCGCTGGCCATGGGGATAGTGTTCGAGCTTCCCGTGCTGTGCTGGCTGTTCGCCAAACTCGGTTTTCTGACCGACGGCTTCATGCGCCGTTACCGCCGTCACGCCATAGTGCTGATACTTATTGTGGCCGCCGTCATCACGCCCACCTCCGACGTATTCACGCTGTCGGTAGTGGCGCTCCCCATGTATCTGCTGTATGAATTCAGCATCCTGCTGGTGCGCCGGTCGACGCCCGGTAAGTCCGGCGAGGCGGATGCCAATAATGAAGACTCGGGCCTCTCATTACTTTAAAGGGAATGAATCCATAGTAATTGTCACCTTAAAAGGGACGATTTAGCTGATTTTGTCTCCTTGAAAGGGATTTTTCCTTTTTAGTGCCATTTTTCAATTATTGAGTCCACTTTTTAAAGTGCACTCAATAGAATTACATAACCGACAAAATTTGACTTGAATAGAATAAAAACGACTTAACCACAACGAACATGATAGACCGCACACACAAAGACACCGACCGAGAGATAAATACATCATCGACCACCACCGGGGCTACGGCCTGTCGGACGACTGGGATTATCTTGAACGATGCGCCGAATCCGAGCGCGTCAAGGCCTGGTGCCACCAGCGCTGGCAGTAGGCCTACAACGCCGATGAGAAGATCGCCTTCAGCGGGGTATAGACAGGAGTACAGTAGGAACAGTGGTCCGCAGAATCGGTCCTCCCATCTCTTTGTTATAGGCCGAAACATTATAATATATCTGAAATATAATATTGTTTCTTTCGCACCATTAGTTTTTCAAAACTTTTTAATTCAGCATCTCCATCACCGTTGTCACCAAATTTATCTGTTGCATAAAACCGTAGATCCGAATACAAGTATAAATCCCGTATAGAAACGTCTGCATCTTCAAAAAAAGATTTTATCGCAGATACACTATTTGTATCTTTTGTAAATATACATATAGTTTTCTTCGGAATATTGGAATTATATTCTGTCATAATAGACTTAAAATACTTATCAAAATAATCCATATCATTACCGCCAAAAGATAATCCATAGAATATTACAGTGTCAGATGTTTTTAAGTCCTCAAAGAGATTGTTAGATTTAAAACCATCTTGATGCGCTTTAAGAAAATAACGTTGAGATTTAGGGACAGCATTTCTATCATTTACGCCTAAAACTATGTCTGGATTTTTGGTAAACGCACGTCCATGGATATGGGTGACTTTAGGATTCATCCAATTGAAGTAATGAGAGAAGATTGAACCAGTATCGGTATAGTTAAAAGAGTAGATAACCGTTGCGCAATCTTTCTCATATATTGCCTTAATGACATCGATAAGGTGTTGTGAAATTCCCTTCATTCCCGGCTGAATTAACACCTTAACATTTGAAGAAAGATACTTTGTAAAACTTGCCTTAAGGGTGTCAAGAAACATTTTATCTTTTTTGATAATTTCTTCTGAAACCCTTCCATTTGGACTATTTTCTTCCTCCTTGCGGCATAAAGCATAATCCTTGATAATGCCCTCTATATCTATCCATTGAACTTCTCCACTCTTGTGATCTATATGTTCTTGCGTGAACATATGGACTTCATTTTGGAGACACCGTTCTCTATGCACATTTGCTGGGGTTGGTGTAATAGGCCAATAGTCACTGTTTACAAAGTCTCGATATGAAGTCTTCAATTTGAGAGCTAAATCAAAGCCATTGCCTATGATTAAAGTCGTGTTATTCATAATTAGAAATCTTCAAATTCCGAAAAATTGGAAGGGAAAAATCTTGTGGACGCGACATTAACTCGTTTATAAAAACGAGTCATAATATCAGAATAATTATAAGAAATGCACGAGAAATTTTCATGCTCCCGAATTTGTTTTTCAATATTTCTTATTGGAGGTAAAATTTCAGTTTCAAGGACATCGGTAAGCTTCTCATTGAAATGTGGTAAATCCGGGCAATTATAATAAATACCATCCGAGTTTATTACAAATCCCGGACCAAATGATTGGGTGCAAATATTTCGGCCAAATTCTACAAGTTTGTGAAGAATGAAATCATAATTGGTGCTATTATAGTATAAACCATACAGCAGCGCCTCATGCATCTTGATGAAGGCTTCTAAATCTCGACCAACGTTACCTCCTTCACCACTTCGTCTAAGAGCATCTAAAATGGCAATACCCTCTTTAACGCTTGCATGAATAGTTTCTACATGAGTTTCAAGACCAGAATGTTTACTTTCAAGATCAGCAACATCTTTTTCCCATTTTGATAATCTGTTGTCTATATCATTACGCATTGAGCGCAAATCAGATTTTACATCAATTGCATTAACAACCTGAAAACCGATTATTAATGCAGTCGCTATCCCGATAAAGGCAGCGAAAATGCCCATATAAGTTTCACTACTCCATACAATATTTGGCTCAACCCTCACAATGTAACATATAGTAAGCACCATGAGCCAAATAAATATTATAATATTTATGATTTTACGTAGTTTATATTTAGCAATAATATTAAACATAGAATATAAAGATTTGAATATTAAGAGATGTAGTATATTTAAACATGGCTATAGGTCAAGATCGTATCATGTATAGTCTTGATGAGATTGCTATAGTCTTAGCAAGCCTTGGCATAAGCCTGATTTCGTTATTTCCCAATTTTGGTCATTTATTTAAAGGTAATTAACATAAGTCTCTTGATGAATTGATTATCAAGAATAACTAATTATAATTAGTAATACAATTATTTGGAAGAAGACTTGTACTTAGCCGGCTTCTCACATACCATCCCCTCGAATAGTCCATGAAGTTTTGTATAAGGCCGAGTTGGACAAATATCCTTTCGATCAGAAAAAAGTCCTAATTCAGCGATTGAATTAAATAATCTAATTAATGATCGACCGATAGCCCAAGCAAGATTTACAGGAACTGCATTTCCAATTTGTTTGTATTGTGCTGTTAAGTTGCCGCAGAATTGCCAGTCATCAGGAAACGTTTGAATACGAGCATATTCACGGACAGTTAGAGGGCGTGTTTCAGTAGGATGACATCGCTCTGTCTGCTTTTGAGCAGGCGCACAAGTTAATGTTAAACTTGGTTCATCCATTGATAGTCTGCGAGCCATGCCTGTTTTACCACCTCCAAGATTATAACTGCCCTTCATATATGCACGAGCGACTTCTTCCGGCAAGTTACGCCAGTCTCCCCCTTCCGGCACAAGTTGCATAACCTTATATTTCGATTCGGGATATGTTTGACCCTCTGAGAATGGAACATCAGTGTCATAAAGATCGCCCGCAAAGAAAGCATCTCTAAGAGTCCTTATAGAAGGGCATACATCCGGCCATTCGAATTCAACAAAAGGAGCTATGTCGTTGCGTATTGCAATAAGAATTAGACGCTCTCTCTTTTGAGGAACGTTATATTGCAATGCTCGTAGAACTCTAGGTTCTATGAGTGTGTAGCCTAATTCGGCAATTACATCTTTTATTGTTTGTAGAGTTCGACCATTATCATGTTCAAATAAACCACGAACATTTTCACACATAAAGACTTTGGGCTGAATTTCTTTCACAGCACGAGCCAATTCAAAGAATAACGTACCACGAGTTTCTTCAAAACCCAGACGCTTTCCTGCATATGAGAATGCTTGGCAAGGGAAGCCTCCAGACAAAAAATCAATTTTCCCATAATAGGGAGTAAAGTCTATTTCGTGTATATCTCCCTCAATTATATTCCATTGAGACCTGTTGGCACGAAGCGTCTCGCACGCACTGTGGTCAAATTCATTCAATAACAGATGTTTAAACCCGGCTTTATCCATACCAAGTGCAAGTCCTCCAGCTCCTGCAAATAACTCAACAGAAGTATAAGTATGTGTTGGAGTAACATTGGCTTCTTCTTCCCACTGGGTATTTAACATTGCTGCAATCTCAGGAACAAATTTAATATCTTCAAGAAAGAATACTCGTTTCCCATCAGATTGTGTATGCAATGGATACTTCCCACTGCGGATCCAAAGTTCCACAGTGGATCTAGAAACGCCAAGCAGGTCGGCAAAGTTATTTACTGATATGAAATCTGAATGCATCCTATTTTGCTGTTAGTTGTTCAAAGCCCTCATATGTAGAGAAAGCTAACAGATACAGGGCTGTTAATAAATCAGCATGTTCCTTGGTGAGTTCTTCGTAAACAGTATTTTTCAGAGCGAGGGTTTCGTTTTCGCTAACTACGTCCTCAATAATCCGAGGAAGGACCATACATAGGTTATAGAAGGCTTTAGGATCTCCGAAAACAAGTTCATAAAACTTATCCATCGACATACGACGAATACGGTTGTGCGAACGCGGTTTCTTGTCAAGAGTTATACGCCAAGTGTCATCTTTGGATTTAGCCGAAATAGCCTCAACAAGATAGCATGTAGCCTGATCGTCATCAAGCAACTTAGCTTGCATCTTCATATAGGTTTTCTGCGAGGATGCAGAATTCATCGTGTTGTGCTTATTTTTAAGCTCAACATAAATATGAAGTTTATCGTTCTCAACATCAAATCCTTCAGCAGGAACAACCCAACCGTTACCTGCGTATCGAAAAAGGTTCTGATGAAAATAGCCTATGCGATTTGTATTGCTTTTATCAATCTGTCGAAAGCATTCATCTTCAATAGCTTGCTGAATTGTTTTTCCATAAACTTTTGAATCGAACGTTAATTTGATTGGGTCAACAATGTTTTCATTGAATTGAAGCAATGTGATTTCTCTACGATATGATTCGACCGTTAGTTTTACGTGCTCGTAAATATCTTCGTCAGAAATAAACCCAAGGTTATAATGGTTCCTCATTATTAAAATAAAGAACTTACTTATAGACTGACAGGTGACCAAACCATTTGCGGCTATAAGGGAGTCCTTGATATGTTGAATTATTAGATGATATTATATTGAACGGTCTTTGTCAGCGACGAGCGCAGATTTAGATACAAAGTTAAGAATTTTTTTTGACAGGAGCGCAATTTAGAAATATGTAAATTAGCTAACAAATATCAATAAGCTTATATTCAATATTATAAAATCATTGAGAGAATCCGTAGTCGCTCTCTGGCTCCGCTGCCAATGGCATTATGTAGGTTTCGGGATTATAACCATACAGTGGTTTTTGCTTTGTTATGGTATAGTAAAGCCGATTCAAATATTCTTCTCGACCGGTGACTTTGCGGATGTCGCACTCCCAGACGCGGATCACTCTCCAGCCGAGAGCCTTCAATTCCGCTTCGTTGCGGTTATCGCGGGCAATGTTGCGTTCTATCTTAGACTTCCAAAATTCTACATTTGATTTCGGTATATGGAAGTATTTGCATCCTTCGTGACCATGCCAAAAACATCCGTTAACAAAGATAACAGTCTTATATTTAGGCAGGGCTATATCGGGTCTTCCGGGCAAGTTCTTGACCTGTACGCGGAAACGCAGCCCTTTGGAGAAAAGATACTTCCGAACAATCAGTTCGGGCTTTGTGTCTTTTCCCTTGACAGCAGCCATGCACTTGTGGCGTTGCTCAGGAGTCATTACATCTGCCATATCCGTCAGGTCATTCCAATGGTTGATTCGATATACATAACGTATCATCCATCCTTGCAAGTTCAAAGTTACAGATTATTTTGGAATTACCAATGGATTGCGAATCATATCCATCAATATCACAATAAATAAAATAAAAAAGGATTCAGTCGGTGCAGTTGCTCGGTTAGGCATCTACTCACATTGTTTGCTTTTGCTGCCGGTTATGAGAGAGGCCGGAGTTTCATAATTTCAACATACGATAGTCAAAATATTAGTCCTCTTTTTTAAGAGGCTTTGTTAATAAATGTATTTTCCGCGCGAAACCGCGAAGCTCGCAAAGATTTCGCTGAGACACCTTGTTTCCGCTGAGCCGTCGCACTTAAGGAGACCGCAAAGGCAATCCTGCAGCCTCTCAATCCGGACGGCCTTTGCGAACTTCGCGGCTTTGCGCGGATTAACACAGACTGTAATTATTTTTGCTTCGTATGCCAAGATTAGGAACATAATCCTAAAATTTTAAAGAATATGCCTCAAGGAACCGACTCAGATTCCAGTCAGACAGCGGAAAGTTGAATAATAAAGGAATTTTTTGTAATTTTGCGCTAAATTAGGGAGTTGCGATGCGAAGTCGCACTTCGACAACCATTACAATCGAATATGAACGAATTAGCCACCAAATACGATCCGCGGGACGTAGAGGACAAATGGTATGCCTACTGGATGGAGCACGGACTGTTCCATTCCGAGCCTGACGAGCGCGAGCCTTATACCATCGTTATCCCGCCGCCCAATGTGACAGGAGTGCTGCACATGGGCCACATGCTGAACAATACAATACAGGATATATTGGTGCGCCGAGCACGAATGCTGGGCAAGAACGCCTGCTGGGTGCCGGGCACCGACCACGCCGCCATCAGTACGGAGGCCAAGGTAGTGGCCAAATTGGCCGAGGAAGGCATAAAGAAACAGGATCTGAGCCGCGAGGAATTCCTGAAGCATGCGTGGGACTGGACGCACAAGTACGGCGGCATCATCCTGAAGCAGCTGCGCACACTGGGCGCATCGTGCGACTGGGAACGCACCGCGTTCACCATGGACGAGAAGCTGTCCAAGTCAGTGATACGGGTATTCAACAAGCTGTATGAGAAAGGCTGGATCTACCGTGGCGTCCGCATGGTGAACTGGGACCCCAAGGCACTGACCGCACTTTCCGACGAGGAGGTGATATATAAGGAGGAGCAGAGCCATCTGTTCCATCTGCGCTACAAGGTGGAGGGCGACGAGGACAAGTATATCGTCGTGGCCACCACGCGTCCCGAGACCATCCTGGGCGATACCGCTGTCTGCGTCAACCCGAACGACGAGCGTTACGCCTGGCTGAAGGGGAAGCGTGTCATCGTGCCGCTGGTAGGCCGCTCGGTACCCATCATAATGGACGATTACGTAGAGATGGATTTCGGAACAGGATGCCTTAAGGTGACTCCGGCTCACGACGTGAACGACTATATGCTGGGCGAGAAGTACAATCTCCCCTCGATAGACATTTTCAACGACAACGGCACCATCTCGGAGGCAGGCGGCATGTATGTGGGTATGGACCGCTTCGATGTCCGCAAGCAGATAATGGAGGACCTGAAGGCCGCCGATCTGGTTGAGAAGGTCGAGGACTACGTTAACAAGGTGGGTCACTCGGAGCGTACCGACGCAGTGATTGAGCCGAAGCTGTCGATGCAGTGGTTCGTCAAGATGGAGGAACTTGCCAAGCCGGCCCTCAACGCCGTTGAGACCGACGACATCAAGTTCGTGCCCTCCAAGTTCAAGAACATCTACCGTCACTGGATGACGAACATCAAGGACTGGTGCATATCGCGTCAGCTGTGGTGGGGTCACCGCATTCCGGCCTGGTATCTGCCCAAGGGCGGCTATGTCGTGGCCGAAAACGAGGAGGAGGCTCTGCTCAAGGCCATCGAGAAGACCGGCGACAGCTCGCTGACTCTCGCGGACCTGAAGCAGGATCCCGACTGTCTCGACACCTGGTTCTCGTCGTGGCTCTGGCCCGTGTCGCTGTTCAACGGCATACTGGATCCCGACAACAAGGAGTTCAAGTATTACTATCCCACCACCGACCTGGTGACCGCTCCGGACATCATCTTCTTCTGGGTGGCGCGTATGATCATAGCCGGATATGAGTTTGCCGGCGACAAACCCTTCAACAACGTCTACTTCACCGGTATAGTCCGCGACAAGTTAGGCCGCAAGATGTCGAAGTCGCTCGGCAACTCGCCCGACCCGCTGGAGCTTATAGAGAAATTCGGCGCCGACGGCGTACGCATGGGCATCATGCTGGCCGCACCCGCCGGACACGACATCATGTACGACGACTCGCTGTGCGAGCAGGGACGTAACTTCTGCAACAAGATCTGGAACTCGTTCCGTCTGATCAAGGGTTGGGAGGTAGCCGACATAGAGCAGCCGGCCAGCTCGGCCAAGGCCGTGGAATGGTTTGAGGCCAAACTGCAGAGCACTGCCGCCGAGGTCGAGGACCTGATGGGCAAGTTCCGTATCTCCGAGGCCCTGATGGCCGTGTACAAGCTGTTCTGGGACGAATTCTCGGCATGGTATCTCGAGGTGATCAAGCCTGCGTACGGTTGTCCGGTGGATAAGGCCACGTACGACGCTACGCTGCGTTTCTTCGACATGCTGCTGCGTATGCTGCATCCTTTCATGCCGTTCATCACCGAGGAGCTGTGGCAGCACCTTGCAGAGCGCAAGGACGGCGAGAGCATCATGTACGCCAAGATGCCTGTGGGTACCGAGGCCGACGCCAAGATTATCGCCGACTTCGAGACTCTGAAGGAGACCGTTGCCGGCATCCGTACCATCCGCAAGCAGAAGCAGCTCCCGCAGAAAGAGGCTCTGGAACTGAATGTGAAGGGTCCGCGTAACGCCGACATGGACAGTGTGCTGACCAAGATGGGCAACCTGACCGCCATCGTGGAGGTAGAGGAGAAGAAGCCCACGGCATCCGCGTTTATTGTGGGCGCAACGGAGTACAGCGTTCCGCTGGAAGGCAAGATCAACGTCGAGGAAGAATTAGCCAAGCTGAACAAGGACCTGGAATATTACACCAAGTTCCTTGCCGGCGTGGAGAAGAAACTGGCCAACGAGCGCTTCGTAGCCAATGCCCCCGAAGCCGTCGTGGCCGTAGAGCGCAAGAAGAAGGCCGACGCCGAGGAGAAGCTGACCGCCATCCGCGCCGCCCTCGCCGCCCTGAAGTAAGTCAGTAAATCACACAAACCCTATACAACAATCGGGTGCACCTCCATCAGGCGCGCCCGATTGTTCTTAGTTCGCCCGACATGGGCATAATCTAACGGGTGAAAGTCCCGAGCGCACCCCG
>ERZ836877.2293-NODE-2293-length-25286-cov-7.833498_pt1 | contig 25286 bp, 23 predicted proteins | sample MGYA00519469_ERZ836877 | MGnify/ENA primary metagenome ERZ836877 (study PRJEB31850, sample SAMEA3708809) | human gut metagenome | biome: human gut; feature: human-associated habitat; material: faeces | place: China | collected 2014 ... | reverse complement strand
AGCAAAAATACACCAACCTGTGATTTCACATATGTTATTAAACAACCTCTTATAGCCGCTGTACCGGACAAGGCATGCAGCATGCAGGTATGAATTTCGTTTTGAAAGAAAGTTATATAATAGTTATATACGAGACCGCACATAAAATAGCCGCAGAAACAAAACAAGAATAGAGACCGATATAATGTGCAATTCAATGAAAATCGTTACTTTTGTGAAAAATACCATAGATTTGCCATGACACAGTATAATTTCGACGCCATCATCGACCGCCACGGCACGGCAGCTGTCAAAATCGACCGCCTCGATGCAGTCTTCGGGCGTCACGATCTCACTCCTCTCTGGATTGCAGATCTCGACTTCGCCGTATGTCCCGAAATCACAGCCGCTCTCAGCCGACGCCTCTCTCATCCGGTATTAGGATATTTCGAGGCATCCGACGGCTACTGGCAGGCCATCATCGACTGGAACAAACGCCGCCACGGATTCTCGATTTCGCGTCCCGAGCTGGCTTTCGTTCCCGGCGTTGTAAAAGGCATAGCGCTTGCCGTAAACTATTTCACGCGCGAAGGCGACGGAGTGGTCATCCAGCCTCCGGTCTATACACCCTTCCGCACTGTTGTGGAAGGCAACGGACGCCGCGTAGTGGAGAATCCCCTGCTGTTCGACGGAACCACATACCGCATGGATCTCGACGGTCTGCGCCGGATCGTGACCGAACAGAAGCCCAAGATGATGATTCTCTGCAATCCTCACAACCCGATCGGCATACAATGGGACATCGAGACTCTCGCCGAAGTGGGCGCTATCGCCCGTGAGGCCGGAATGGTGGTGGTAAGCGACGAGATTCACGGCGACCTCATGCTCGAAGGCCGCAAACATATTCCTTTTCTTTCGGCCGGACCCGACGCCGAAGCCGTAGGCATTATGCTCGGCGCGCCGTCGAAAACCTTCAACATACCCGGCCTCGTCAGCTCCTGGATGGTAGTGAAAAACCGGGCCTTGCGCGAACCTTATTATAAATGGCTTGAGGTAAACGAATTCACGGCACCCGTCATGATCTCGGCCATCGGAGCCGAAGCCGCCTACCGCAACGGCGAGGCTTGGCTCGACCAGATGCTCGCCTATGTGCAGGAAAACATCGATTTCGTCATCGATTTCGCAGCACGACGCATACCGGGCCTTAAGGTGATACGCCCGCAGGCCTCTTTCCTCCTCTGGCTCGACTTCCACGGGCTTCATATGTGTCATCGCGAGGTAATGGATCTTCTTCTCGACAAAGCCCATCTCGCCCTCAACGACGGCACCATGTTCGGTCCGCAGGGCGACGGCTTCGCACGCCTTAACGTCGGCGCACCGCGATCCGTACTCGCAGGCGCGCTCGAAAGCCTTGAAGCAGCCGTGTGCTCCACCGTCAAATCATAACTCCTTATGGATATCCGCATTCTCCCGCCCGACGGCATTCTTGAAACTACAGTCGATCTGCCGCTCAGCAAAAGCATAAACGCCCGGGCCATAGTCATGGCCCATCTCTCGGGCAGTGCCACCGCCCCCGTTGCTTGCGCCGACACCGAGACGCTCGCCTCCATCCTCGCCGAGCCTCGGCTCGAAGGTACAGTCGACGTAGGACCCGCAGGCACGGCCATGCGCTTCCTTACCGCCGTGGCCGCCGCCACTCCCGGCACCTCGTGTGTACTCACCGGCAGCGAGCGAATGCTGCACCGTCCCATAGGCCCGCTCGTCGATGCTCTCCACGCCCTTGGGGCCGATATTAGCTACGAAGGCGAAAACGGCTTCCCGCCCCTGCGCATCGCAGGGCGCCCTCTGCACGGAGGCCGCATAGCGATCGATGCCTCGGTAAGCTCCCAGTTCATATCGGCTCTCATGATGGTGACACCTCTGATGGAGGCGCCGCTCGAAATCGAACTGAAAGGAATGGTCGGCTCGCTGCCATATATAAAGATGACTGCCGAAATGATGCGCCGCCGAGGCGTGCGCGTCGAGACCGAACCGCTCCGGATATACGTCGACAACACACCATACCGTAACGCAGACCTCAACGATGCCGAGCCCGACTGGAGCGCCGCGGCCTTCTGGTATGAAATAGCCGCCCTGAGTGCCGGATGGGTCACTCTTACGGGACTGCGCGACGATTCTATTCAAGGCGACAGCGGCGAAGCCGCCCTTTTCGAAAAACTGGGTGTACTGACCGAGTTCAACGGCGAAGGCGCCGAGCTATCCGCCACTCCCGAGCTATTCAACAGTCTCGATGTCGACATGTCGGGCATGCCTGATGCCGTACCGGCATTGGCTGTTACGGCTTGTATGGTGGGGGTTCCGTTCCGCTTCAGCGGTGTAGGAGCACTTCATGACAAAGAATGCGACCGCCTCGAAGCTCTCGCAAGAGAACTCGGCAAACTCGGCTTCCCGCTCGAAATCGAAGTCTACGGCACCGTCCTGACCTGGGACGGACGACGACGCCCCGTACACGAACTCCCCGTTTTCGATACCTATGGCGACCACCGCATGGCGATGGCGCTCGCGCCTATCGCCATATTCGTGCCCGGAATCGTGGTCCGCGACGCCGATGTCGTCGCAAAGTCATATCCCGACTTCTGGAATCATCTCAAGGAGGCCGGCTTCACGCTTCTCGATCCGTCCGAACCCCTACCCGAAACCGCCGAGTGATGTTGTCGCTATATCTCATCGCAGCAATAGCAGGAGTCGGCGCACTTCTCTACCTCGAGCACCGCAGCTACCTGCGCCGCAAAGCGGCCGAAGAGTATACGGAAAAGCCCGTAGAGACACCCCAAGAGAGCGCCGGAACCGAGGCCGACAGCGAAGAATGCTGCGGCATGCATATCACATGCGAGCGCGATTCGCTCCTTGCGGCCATATCTGAAAAAATAGAATACTACGACGATGAAGAACTCGACCGCCACGCCGGCCGCCAGCCCGAAAGCTACTCGGACGACGAGATCGAGGAATTCCGCGACATCCTTATCACTATGAGGCCCGAAGACATCGCCGGATGGGTCCGCAGCCTACAGCTCAGAAACATAGCTCTGCCACAGGCCGTGCGCGACGAACTTATCATGATAGTAGCCGAGGCACGCTCGGCCGCAGTCCACAATGCTTGAATATTTCGAATACTCCTTTTTCCGGCAGGCCATAGCCGGAGTGGCGCTCATAAGCATATGCGCCGCAATAATAGGTACATATATAATATCGCGTCGAATGGTCGCCATATCGGGCGGCATTACACACGCATGCTTCGGAGGCCTCGGCCTCGGATATTTTCTCGGGATAAGCCCGGTGCTCACGGCAGCTGTCTTCGCTGTCGGATCGGCACTCGGCGTCGACTGGCTCTCGCAGCGCTTCCGCGTGCGCGAGGATTCGGCCATTGCCGTGGTATGGGCTTTCGGCATGGCCCTCGGCGTGCTGTTCGTGTTCCTCACACCCGGATACGTGCCCGAACTCAATTCTTTCCTGTTCGGAAATATACTGACCGTATCCACAGGCGACCTATGGGCATTCGGAGCATTCGCCATAGTACTTGGAGCTTTCTTCGCATGGCAATACCGCAACATAGTAGCCACGGCCTTCGACCGCGATTTCTCAGCCGTAATAGGTCTTCCGGTGCGTATGATAACGATAGTCATGACCGTTCTGACAGCCGTATGCATTGTCCTGACCATACGTCTTGTCGGCATTATGCTGCTCATGTCCATGCTGTCGCTGCCCATCATCACTGCCGAGGTATTCTTCCGCCGCTTCGGCACCGTAATGGCGGCCTCCGGAGTCATTTCGCTCGTCACCTCGCTTACAGGCCTGTTTCTGTCGACTGTCATCGACGTGCCCTGCTCCGCCCTCATCGTCCTCACGATGGTCGCAGTCTTTATCGGCGCCCGCATCGTTGCCGCTTTCAGATAATAGGAGCTTGTTTAGAGGGTGTCTCATAATATCTGTTAAATCACAGATTGGTGTATTTTTGTTTAAATTGCACATTGTGAAGAGGGAGCATAGCGGTGGCTATGTGACCGATGAACGATGGGCAAGTTAACAAAAAGACGCCAAGATGGTGCTAATGTTAAAAAATGCCCGTTTTCATGTCAAATCAACATATTAGCCATGGAGGTATCAAAGGCTTCGCCTCCAAAAATTCTGAGTGTCTTTATCTCTTCGCCTCAGTCACATAGCCACCGCTATGCTCCCTCGCCTCAGATATAAATCCATCTCAGAATTTTTGGTCTGTGGTTTAACAGATATTATGAAACACCCTCTTAATAACCTATAAAAAATCGGCGTTCCCCGCACAGGAGACGCCGATTATTCATATCTACGGGACAGAGTCCGATTACTGCATGCCGCTGACAGCCACCGACGGATCGATTTTCGCAACCAGACCCTGGAGCACCTTGCCCGGGCCGAGTTCAACGATCTCGGTGGCACCGTCGGCAATCATGTTGCGGACGGTCTGTGTCCAGCGCACGGGAGCGGTGAGCTGTGCCACGAGATTGGCCTTGATCTCGACAGGATCGGTGTGTGGAAGTGCGTCGACATTCTGATATACGGGACATACGGGCACATGGAACTCTGTTGCCTCGATGGCGGCGGCGAGTTCGGCGCGTGCTGGCTCCATGCAGGGCGAATGGAAGGCACCGCCTACCTTGAGCTTGAGCGCACGCTTGGCGCCGGCGGCCTTGAGAGCCTCGCATGCGGCGTCGATAGCGCCCACCTCGCCCGAAATGACGAGCTGTCCGGGGCAGTTATAGTTGGCGCAGACGACAACGCCGTCAATACCGGCACATATTTCCTCAACCTTTTCGTCGGGGAGGGCAAGCACTGCGGCCATAGTCGACTCGGTAAGCTCGCACGCCTTCTGCATTGCCTGGGCGCGGGCACTGACCAGACGCAGACCGTCCTCAAAGCTGAGGGCGCCGGCGGCTACAAGTGCCGAAAATTCGCCGAGCGAGTGACCGGCCACCATATCGGGACGGAATTCGTCGCCGAGGCTCTTGGCCAGAAGTACGCTGTGGATAAAGATGGCGGGTTGGGTGACGGCTGTCTTGCGCAGATCCTCGTCGGTTCCGGCAAACATGAGGTCGGTTATGTTGAACCCAAGTATTTCGTTGGCTTTTTCAAAAAGTGCGCGGGCCTCGGCATTGTTGTCGTAGAGTTCCTTACCCATTCCGACAAACTGCGCTCCCTGACCCGGGAATACATATGCTTTCATTTCTGAGTGGTTTATAAATTACCTTAAAAACAACGCAAAGTTAGGAATTTTCGCCGAATTATCACTAACTTTACGTTCAAATACAAGCATACAGATGAACACTACGCTTTTTATACCATTATTTCTCGGCAATCTCAGAGGCTGGGAATGGATTATCATATTTCTGGTGATTCTGCTGCTTTTCGGCGGTAAAAAAATCCCCGAACTCATGCGCGGTCTCGGAAAAGGCGTTCATTCCTTCAAAAAAGGCATGCAGGAGGCTAAAGAGGAAATGGAGCGTCCCCTTGACGACGAACCCGCTCACAAGGAAACTCCACGCGGCAAAGACAAAGACTGAACCGCACAAACGACGCCGCTACAATCTCAACACCGGCATGGCGCCCACCGTCATGCCCCGATCTCTCCTGATATCCTAACCTAATCTCCTGACCTAAATGGCGCAAGCCGAAATGACATTCTGGGATCACCTCGACGATTTGCGCCGGGTATTGTTCCGCATATTCATAGTTGTGGCCGTGCTCGGTGTGGGCGCTTTTGCGGCCATGCCATGGATATTCGGCAACGTCATAATGGCTCCGTGCAATCCAGGATTTCCCACATACCGCATTTTCGACTCGATAGCGGGCACAGATACCGCCGCCGGATTCAGTGTCGATGTGGTGAGCCTCGAACTGGCGTCGCAGTTTTTCATCCACATGTCGGCCTCATGCTGGGTAGCCTTTGTCATCGGTTTCCCTGTCATAATCTATCTCCTTTGGGGATTTATAGCGCCCGGGCTTTACGAACATGAGCGACGGGGCGTCACCAAGGCTTTCATATTCGGTAATATAATGTTCTATCTCGGCATGGCCGTAGGATACTTCCTCGTGTTTCCTCTTGCCGTGCGCTTTCTTGCCACATATACGCTCAGCGAGACTATACGTCCCGTCGTGTCGCTCGACTCCTACATGGACAACTTCTTCACCATTCTCCTCATGATGGGAGCCGTGTTCGAATTGCCTCTCCTGGCATGGATCCTCGGCAAGATGGGCCTCCTTGACCGCCGCTTCTTCAGCCGCTACCGCCGCCATGCCATCGTTGTTCTCCTCATCATCGCCGCGCTTATCACGCCCACCGGCGATCCCTTCACCTTATTCTTAGTATTCATACCAATCTACGCCCTGTGGGAAGGCAGCGCACGTCTTGTCCCCGCAGGCTCTCCCGACCATGACTAAACACCGCCGTATCGGCCTTCTGCCGCAGATAGCCATCGCTATTGTCCTCGGCATAGGCGCCGGATTCATTATGCCCGCATGGGCTTCACGCTGCTTCGCGACCTTCAATTCGCTCTTCAGCTCGTTCCTCGGGTTCACCATACCTTTGCTTATCGTAGGCTTTGTGGCTCCCGCGATAGCCGATATAGGGCGCCGCGCAGGCGCAATGCTCCTCGCGACCGTCGTCATAGCCTATCTCATGACATTCGGTTCGGGCGCCCTCGCCTACCTCACCTCGGCTACACTATTCCCATCGATGATAGAACCCGACAGCTATATTGCCGCCGAAATGGCCGCTACCGGCAGTCCGGCGCCCTACTTCACCGTCGACGTTCCCCCGCTCATGGGTGTCACATCGGCGCTCGTACTGGCGTTCGTACTCGGCTTCGGCTGCGCCATGCTACCCTCTGCAAAGTCACTCAAGGACGTTCTCGACGGCTTCCGCGACATCATACGCCTCGTCATCGACAAGGCAATCATACCCCTGCTGCCAATCTACATCTTCGGCATATTCCTCGACATGACAGTAAGCGGCAAAGTAGGCCCTGTACTGCTAACCTTTGTCAAGATAATCGCGGTCATATTCTGCCTTCACGTCGGCGTCCTCATACTCCAGTACTGCATAGCCTCGCTCTTCTCTCGTAAAAACCCCTTCAAATGCCTCTGGACAATGATGCCGGCTTATTTCACGGCTCTGGGCACACAGTCGTCGGCCGCCACAATTCCCGTGACACTCGAGCGCACAGTCGCCATGGGTGTAGACCGGGATGTGGCCGGATTCACGGTTCCGCTCTGCGCCACGATCCACATGTCGGGCTCGACACTCAAGATCGTATCATGCGCCCTCGCCCTGATGATACTTCACGGCATGCCATATGACTTCGGCATGTTCGCCGGATTCATAGCCATGCTCGGCATCACCATCATAGCCGCCCCGGGAGTTCCCGGAGGCGCAATCATGGCCTCCCTCGGCCTCCTGACCTCAATCCTCGGATTCTCCGACGCCGACAACGCCATGATGATAGCCCTCTACATAGCCATGGACAGCTTCGGCACCGCCTGCAACATCACCGGCGACGGCGCCATCGCCCAAATCGTCGCCCGCCTCTTCCGAAAGAAATAAGCTATTAAATAAAATAAGCGGGTGTGTAATAATAATCTTTATGAAGCAGTAGCCGATAAAAATATTATGACACACCCACTTTATTGGTTTAGCCCGTATAATCAATTATAGCTATAGGTCAGCGGGAAAGAGCGTCCCATGATCGTAAGGTGCTCTGTTTTTATGTAACCTTCTTCGTCAAGAACAAATTTGATTCCTACTGTCTGTTTGTCGGTTTCCACACCGTCGCTTGTATAAGACTTTTCAACTGTTGTGACAGATTCCGGAAGATAGTCGGGATATTTGCCCAGCAAACCGGCCCGGAACAAAAACGCATACATATTGCCCCAATACCATATTTGGCGTTGCTTTTGCACACTACTGTTATTACTATACGAAAAGCTAATTGTCGACTGATAGCGGTGATCTGTATCATGATCATCTGTAAAAATACTTAAAAGCTTTCCGCCGTCCCATTTGAAATTGAGTTCCGCGCCGTCAGAAGCCAGCATACTCTGAACATAGCCATTATTGTATTTCACCGTGCAGCTTCCTTCATCGTCGTTGAAATGCGTGATATAGCCTTCAGAGTTTGTCTGTATATTCCTCCATGCATATGGCTCACCATCGTTCATGAGAATCGTGCGATTATCATAGTCGAACTTGGCGGATATTTCCATAAACGGGTCATGGTAAGCGACCAGCCGCCCTAATGTATCATACTGGAATTCGACATTGCCGCCGTCAAACGCATCTCCCAGGCTTGGAATCGAAATAGATTTCAATTGCAGTTCCGGAGACTCCCGGCCAAATACGAAAGTATAGTAGTTTTCACCGAATACGGGGAAAGCTACCATGTCGTTAAACAGCCCTATATATGGAATCGCGGTATATGTCTCTCCCTCCTGAAGATTCGAGAATGTAGAGGAAATGCGGGCGGAGCCGCTTTCAGCCAGAAATTCCCACCACGAGGGATATGTCACGCCCGGGATAAGCTTTTCATCCTTTACAGGCGTACGCCCGTCGGGCTTGCCTCCGCGATAAAGACTGTAGCCTAACGATACCGGCATGATCAGATCTCCTGTAGGCAGACAGGACAGTACCGTGCTCCCGGCAGGCACATTATCGCGGTGAAGCCATGCCGTATATGTCGGAGGAAGATACAGATCCTTGAAATTCTTTGTAAATTTAATCAAAGGGCTATCCAGGCTTACGTTCCACCCGAAAAGACTAAAGCCTGTATTAAAGTAAAGACCGGCCTCGCCGATAATGGAGATAGGAGTATGGTAAATATCAACCGGATTCCTGAAATCAGTCGAGACCTCTGAATGCAGACAGGTATGGAAGTCGCAGTATAGCTTCGGTCCCTGAACAGCTATCTCTTTTTTCCAGATTTTAAAGGAAGGATGGATTCTGAGACCGAATCCCGCATCACCTTCTACCGTAAAATCATTAATCGGACCGAATACTACGGTATCTTTTATCTTGTCAGGCACAGTCACATCATCTATATATGTAGACACCCGGTTATGATCCATGCATATACGGAAATCATATAGAGGTACACTCATCCTTACGCCGGTCGACAAGCGGGCTCCCGCCTGAAAGATCGGATATAAGCTCGCAGATATATCTTCGTGGATATACAGCGGCACCGGCCCTATGATGATACATGCACCCACTACAGGCACGGCACATATTTCGTAATGCGTCACATCGAAATTCAGGCCAAGAGTACCCTGCAGACCTAAAGAGCCCGACAAGTCAAGAGTCGGTTTAAACGCAAATTCAAAATACTGCTCCCGGCTGTCGATAGAAACCCGTCCTTCTATCATAAGCTTGGTCTCTCCTTCGAAACTTAATCCGCCGTTGATCGCATCAGGGCCATAGACCGCAGACAATGAACCGGAATGAGAGAATACGGTATATTTATACTCTCTCTTCACAGGCCCCGAATCCGTCTCTATCTTACGATATACAATGGGTACGTCGCGGCAGACTATCTCATTGAAAAAATCATCGATTGATTCATCCGCATCATCACTCAGTGTCACTTCCCATTCCTGCATGTCGGCGCGTCCGGTCACACTTTTCGGCTCTACAGATCTGACCGTACCCATACACCCCTCGGCAAGCATATTGATTTCCCCCATTGTATAAGGAGAATATATTATCTTGTCGCCGGGCTGCGGCAGACGGTCTTTATCGCCTTCGAACACAAGCACCGTCTTTGTATCATCAAATGACTTAAGGTGTTTGAGCTGATATGGCGTTAGAAACTTCACATCCTCCTTGAGAATAACCGAGGTAGTCGCATCGCTGAAATTTCTCAGATGCTCCTGATAATAATCGTCCTCGACTACATCGATGATAGGAATATCGGGATTAAGCTGCGACGGATCATCTATGATGATATCATTTTCGCCACAGGCAGCCATTATGACTACAGCCGCCAGCGCAAAAAACAGATTTAATATCTTATTAATTGGTTTCATTTTCTGCTATGCGTTTATTTTCAGAACACTAAGGCGATATAGGCCCGTATGCCGTTGAATTTGACCTTTACCTTCTCGTTTGCGGAATCATCATCCGGATCTGTAAAATCTCCGAGTATATTTTTATGACGGGCAGTACCGAAGCGCCAGTCAACACCCAGACCGATCTTACGATAGTTTATAAGAAGACCACCGGTAGCACTGTTGAGAAATCCTCCGTTGAAGGTATCGCTGTCATACATCATCGATACGCCGGGAGCATATCGGAAGTATGCATGCAGCGACGAATGACGACATATATTGAAATTAATTCCCAGACCGGCCTGTATGGTGATCTCAGCCGCATGGATCGTCACGCTTTCGTTACGTTCGGGATCCAGCATACTGATGTAATTCACCTTATAATTGGAATAATTCAGATCGGTCCACGCCGCTTCTATCCCGAAGCGCAGACGCCCTGCGATAGGCTTGTGAAGATAATATGTCTTCGCAGAGGTAAGACTGAATCCCAGATCACTTGAAATGTCGGGAGAATTACCCTGTTTCATTGTCGTGTGCGCGAAGCCTATATTCAGGAATTTCGACGGCGCTTTAAAAGCCTTTTCCACATGTTCTTCCGCACACACCGGAGGACATGCGGCCGCGAACGCAAGAACGACAGCGATGAATAAATTTAAGAAACGTTTCATGTGTAAACAAAAAAAGGAATAATAATGATTCGCCGCCAGCTCCTCTCCGGGGCGAGTACTGATAATGAATGGTGGTTCGACAAAAGCGTAGAAATCTACATCTGGCGGTCTCTGCGTGATACAGCTCAGTAAATTATCATATTCAGCTCAGCAACAGCACGGATAAAGCTTGGTGTTGCAAAAGTAATAAATCCGCGGCAAATATGAAACACTAATTAGCTTTTGTGTGAAAAAATATTTATTTCACAAGTTGGCACAAAAAAAAGCTGCGAAACATCGGTGAAGACATTTCGCAGCCGCTGTGCTTTGATGTATGTGGCTTAGAGGCCGAGTTTGGTGCGTACCATGGGGGTCACGTCGGTAACATCGGTACCGGTGTAGAGAAGGAGACCTTCGTTAGGCATGATGAAAGTATATCCGCCTTCAGCACCCACAGCCTTGATGGCGTCGGTCAGTTTCTGCTGGATAGGAGTCGAAAGCTGCTGTTCGAGCTTGGCGAGATCCTGCTGTGCTGTTTCACGGAACTGCTGAACCTTGGCATAGCGGTCCTGCACTTCCTGAAGGCGACGCTCTTTGATAGAGGCGGGTGTATTTGCGTCTTCCTGGATAGTCTGATAGTCGGCATATAGTTTGTTGACCTCTTCCTGAAGCTTCATGAATTCATCTTCATATTTCTTGGAGGTTTCCTGAAGCTGAGTCTGCATCGCTGTGGTCTCGGGCATTGCAGTGAAGACAGATTCGATATCCACGACACCGAATTTCTGAGCCATTGCGCTCATAGGCAGAGCCACGGCAATGGCGAGAAGGATTTTCTTGAACATATTATAGCGTTTTAGTTTTTTGATTTATCGTATAGATTGCAAAGATACTGAATTTAATTAGAATATCCCAATTTGGCAAGCACCTCGTTGCTGACGTCGATACGGGGTGAGGCATAGATGATGTCGGACGACGATGCCCTGTCGAAAATGGTCTGGTAACCTCTTTCTTCAGCAACTTTCTTGACTGCATTGTAGACCTCGTCCTGAATCGGTTTCAGAAGTGTCTGACGCTTCTGATATAGCTCGCCTTCGGGGCCGAAATATTTATAGCGGAGTTCGGTCGCGGCCTTTTCCTTTGCCACGATCTCCTCCTCGCGCTTCTTTACCTGTTCTTCTGTAAGAAAAACCTTGTCGGAGAGATAATTCTGATACATTGTCTCGGCCTCCTTGCCGACGGCCTCGACTTCTTTCTGCCAGCGTTGCGAGAGCTGATTGAGCTGTTCGTTGGCCATCTCATAGGCCGGAACATTCTTGAATATGTACTCCATATCGACCAGAGCGAACTTCTGGGCCGAGGCGGCGAGCACTGAAGCGACCGCTACAAGGAGAACGACGGCTATCTTCTTCATATATGTTTCTTTAAGAGGGTTTATACTTATAGACACCCGAGAAAGAAAAAGGTTTATTCCTGAAAGTGTCGTACAGCCGAGAATTAAGTTAAAAGTGTTAACCGATCAGAATTCCTGGCCGAGAATGAAGTGGAAGTGGCTGCCCCCACGCTCGCCGAAGACACGGTCGAAACCATAGGCCCAGTCGATACCCATCAGACCGACCATCGGCAGCTGGATGCGCACACCGGCGCCGGCGCTGCGCTTGAGTTCGAAGGGATTAAACTGGCTGACAGATGTCCAGGCGTTGCCCGCCTCGAGGAAGGCGAGGGCGTAGATGGTTGTCGATTGCTGGAGCATGAGCGGGAAGTGGAGTTCGAGGCCCATGCGGGTATAGGCATAGCCCTCGGAGCGCCATGGCGTAAGCGAACCATTGTCGTAACCGCGGAGAGCGATGGTTTCGGTAGCGTAGGTGTAGGAGCCGCTCATACCGTCGCCACCGACATAGAACGTCTCGAACGGCGATTTGAGATACTTGTTGTAGCTGCCGAGAAGACCGAAGTCGAAACGGGTCATGAGCACGGGCGTCCACTGCTGGTTGGTCGACAGCGGAGTATATGTACGGCTCTTGAAGCGTAGTTTCCAGTATTCGATCCAGCGGTAAAGTTCCTTGTTGGCCTGGTCGCGTACTTTTGTTGTGGACTCTGTGGAATTAGCCAGTTCGGTGAGTTTCTTCCAGTCTTTCTTTCCGAAGAGAGAAGCCGGAGGAGTCATCTGGAGACTGAGCTGGAACGAAGATCCGCTACGGGTATATATCGGGTTGTCGATAGACGTACGCGAAAGGGTAAGCCCGAGAGTAAGCGAGTTCGACGTACCGTTGTTCATCAGGAAGAGGTAGTCCCAGTTCTTGAGGTAGTACCAGTTGTAGCCGATTTCGGCGGTGAAGGTAAACCAGTCGTCGGGCCATTTGAGGCGCTTGCCGAAGCCGACATTGATACCGACCATCTGGAGCACCTTGTTCGGGTCGAGCGAGTTCTGGTAGCTGCTCTGGTAATAGTCGTTATAACCATAGCCGGGATAGTAACCGTAGCCGCTGCCCCACAGCGAGGAGTTGGCCCACGAACGGTTGTAGAACGACGAGTTCACACCTGTCTGACGGCTGTAGTAAGCCGACACCGAGAGGCTGTTGGGTCGTTTGCCGCCGAACCATGGATCGAGGAACGAAATGGCATAGCTCTGATAGTAGCGGGCATTGGTCTGCGCGCTGATCGAGAATGTCTGGCCCTCGCCCTGCGGAATAATTCCGCGGTAAGTGCTGGGATAGAAGAGATTCTTTATGGAGAAGTTGGTGAATTTGAGCTGAAGTTTACCTATGATACCGGTCTGACCCCAGCCGAGCGAGAACTCGATCTGGTCGTTGGCCTTCGATTCGAGATTGAGAGCCACATCGACCGTACCGTTCTCTTCGTTAGGCACAATGTCGGGCACCATGTTCTCAGGGTTGAAATGACCGGTCTGTGCGATTTCGCGCATGGAGCGCATAAGGTCGCTCTTGCTGAAGAGAGCGCCCGGACGCACGCGGAGTTCACGGCGGATCACCTTTTCATAGAGACGGTCGTTACCGTTTATGGTCACATTGTTGATGCGTGCCTGAGGGCCTTCCATCATTCGCATTTCGAGAGATATGGAATCGCCGTCGATTTCGCGTTCGATAGGAATGAGCTGATAGAACAGATAGCCGTGGTCCATATAAAGGCTCGACACGGCATCGTCGTCCGTAGTGAGTCGTTTTTCGAGCTGTTTCTGATTATAGACATCGCCGGGCTTCATATCAAGATAGGCATTGAGCACCTCCGTGGGATAGATGGTGTTGCCCACCCAGTTTATGTCCTTGATGAAGTACTGCTTGCCTTCCTCCACGTCGATATATACGTCGACGGTATTTTCGTTATAGGGCACAACGCTGTCGGCCAGAATCTTGGCATCGCGATAACCTTTCTCGTTATATTTCTCGAGTATGCGGTTGAGGTCGTCGTGATAGTCGTTCTCGACAAATTTCTTCTGGCTGAAGAGTTTGAGGAGGTCGGTTTTCTCGTTGGTTTTCTTCATGGTGCGCTTGATGGCGCGGTCGCTTAGCACCTCGTTGCCGTCGATATAGATCTTGTGCACCTTCACCTTCTGATGCTTGTCTACCACGATATCTACGAACTGCTCGTTATCGTTCGAAAGGTCTTCGCGCAGATTCACCTTCACGGTCACATTGCCGAAGCCTTTGTCCTTGTAGTACTTCTCGACGATAGCCTGCGTGCGGTTCACCATATTGCGGGTGATAGTATTGCCCTTGACGAGCTGCAGACGCTCCTGAAGGTCTTTCTGCTCGCCTTTCTTCGCACCGACATAGTTCACGGCCGAGATTCGGGGCTGTGTGCGCAGCACGATCTTGAGCCATGCCTTGTCGCCGACGGTCTTTTCAAGCTCTATGCGGGCCTGGGCAAAAAGAGTCTGGCGCATCAGTCGTTTTACGGCGTTGGTGATGTCGTCGCCCGGTATTGTCACGCGCTCGCCGACCTTGAGGCCGGCATAGCCGAGAATAAGCACATCCTCGTAGTTGGGCGCGCCTTCCACACTGATACCGGCGATCTCATAGGTCCGCGGCATGGCGGTGTAGAGAACCGTCGGGTTGTAAATAGTGTCGGCAGGAGTCTGGGCAGCCGTTTTCACGGATACCGCAGAAGCGATGAACAATGCCAGAAGTAGAAGTATTCGTTGTTGCATGGGTGGATAATGGTCGGTTCGTTTAGCCGGCATGGCGCCGGGTCAGCTATCGAGTATCTGTTCGCCGGTGAGACCGAAGCGCCGCTGGCGCCGCTGGAATTCGGCGATGTTGTTTCTGAAATCTTCCCGGCTGTAGTCCGGCCAGAATGTCTGGTTGAAAATCAGCTCGGTATAGGCTATCTGATAGAGGAGAAAATTACTTATACGGGTATCGCCGCCGGTGCGTATGAGTAGATCCGGATCCGGAATACCGGCGGTTGTCATTGCGCACGAAAGCGTCTCTTCGTCAATATCGGCGGGGGCGAGCGTGCCTTCGGCCGCCTGACGGGCCAGACTACGGGCAGCCTCGACAATTTCCCAGCGCGACGAATAGCTCAGCGCCAGGATAAGGCGGAGACCGGTGCAGTGCGCCGTATCGGCCATGCAGCGTTCGAGCCGGGCGGCAGCTTCGGCAGGCATGCGCGAAAGCTCTCCGATGGCGCCGAGACTCACGTTGTTCTTTATAAGATCTGGAGTCTCGCGCTCAATGGCCGTGACAATAAGGTGCATCAAAGCGTCGACCTCTTCTTTGGGCCGGTTCCAGTTCTCGGTCGAGAAGGTGTAGAGCGTAAGATATTTCACGCCAAGCGCCGAGGCCTCCTCGGTGATACGGCGTACCGTAGACACGCCTTCTACATGGCCGGCGGTACGCTCCATGCCGTGCGACTGCGCCCAGCGGCCGTTGCCATCCATGATGATGGCTACATGCGCGGGTATGCGGTTCAGGTCGAGTGTCAGTGATTCGGTCATATATATCAGGAGAGAATTTAGTCTACATAATGGCAGGTTTCGCACCGTGGCCCGAATTCATAGGAAATTCCCACGGTGAGACGCGAAAACCAGTCGGTATTCTTATAAAATGCTGTTTTGATCTGATTGAGATCGGAAAGATCGGGGCCGTCAACATGATCGCCGAAAGCCTTGGTCATGCTGAATTCGAGACCGAGATTTACGCGAGGGGCGGCCTTGAACTTCAGCCCCACGCCAAGAGGCACCGTAGGAGCCGCCGAGGTCTTGCCTCCCGAAGAAGCCACACAGACGCCGACACCGACAGCCAGATATGGCGTCCAGCGGCGAAGGCGCTTGTAGGTTTCGCCGATACCATAGGGAAAGAAATTGAACTCGCCCCTGACATCAAAGGCATATACCTGCGACGTGAAGCTGTATTGCACGCCGCCGGGCAACACATCGCTCATATCGGCCGTATTGCCGCTGAGACCAAGCGTGGAGAGCACACCGCGCACAGCCCAGCGGGTGTCAGGAAGCCAGCGCATCGACAGTTCGCCGGTAAAACCGGGATGACTGTACATATTGGCACGGTTGGCATCGCCTATATAGCCGCTCATGCCGAGTTCGGCGCCTATATCGAATTTATATGGAGCCGACTGGGCATAAAGCCCTGCCGCGCACAGCGACAGCGCTACCACCGCCATCAGGCGGCGGCAACCGGAGAGTGCCATTTGCGCGGACATCGACATTTCTTTTACTGGATAGGTTTGAAAGTAAGCCGATTCAGAGTGGCTCGCCAGAGTGTATCGTAGAATTCGTCCTCGCGGTTATATCCTCCGAAAAGATAAATGAAAGGACATTCCCAGGTCGTGACGGGTTTGGTGGCACGGCTGACGGAAACGGCCTCCTCCTGCATCACAATCATTCCTGCGGGGAGCGTATAGGCGAAAGGCATATCTGTCCAGCCCGAAGCCGAACGCGATCCGAGAGTGGTTTCCTCGACAAAGGCCTGTGCGCCGTAGAAAGGAGGCACATAGTCAGGAAGCTGCATCAGATCGGCGGCCTTGGCCCATGTCAGACCGTAGTCGGTAGATACGTATACGCTGTCGTTGACAACATCGTCGGTATCGATACCGCCGACAGCCATTATGAGGGAGTATTCGGTTGCGACAAGTGTATTCGATGTGCGGAATGCATAGAAAGGCATGAGCGTCACACCGCGGAGAGGAAGAGCGAAGTTTCCGTTAAGTTGCGCCCAGTTCGCGCCGTCGTAAGCCCACACGGCACCCGTGAACGCACCGTCGGCACGGACACCGCCGACCATCACGGCCTGACTGGTACCGCTGAGCGGGAAGGTAAAGTCGACAAGCTGCGAAGTGCCCGTCACAGGCATTCCGGCCGGCATCGGGGTTCCGTCGCAGCCGCCTGCGGGATAGCGGGTATAGGTCCATGAGCCTCCGTTGACGACATTGCCGAGCACCGCATCGCCCACACAGCCGTAGATGTTCGACCAGCGGCATGAGGTGTCGGTCCAGGTGCGGCCGCCATCGGCCGAGCGATAGAGAGCGCCGCCCTCACCGAGTATATAAAGCGCATCCGAAGAGCCTGTGAAGGACTCGAGCACGGCGCCTGCCGGCAGTGCGGGAACCGAGTATTCCCACTGGTCGGCAAACGCATGCGCTGTATGTGCCATACACCACGACGCGCCGTCGGTCGTAAGGCAATAGAGACCGTCGGCGGTGCTCGCGGTACGCTGTCCGGTGAGATCGGTCAGCGACGAAGGCAGCGTGCGGAATGCGGCCTTGTCCCATACGAGCGAATCGCTCACAAGCTTATGCACATTGACAGTGATGGTATATCGGCGGCTGACAAGACCGTCGGGCGACTTCACGTCGAGATAAACAGGATTCGTGAAGTCGATGGTATCGCCGGGATTGGTGAGATAGTCGTGAACCGACTCTTCCGCCGAGCCGTTGGCCGGAACAGTCAGCGTGGCGATCGATACAGTCTCGAGCATACGGATACGCGGCACAAGTTTGTCGACCTTGGTGCCGTAGGGCAGAGAATCGGCATTGAAGATTGTGCCTTTGTCGAGATTTATCGAGAAGAATACGGTATCGAGATGTGCCATGATGCTGTCGTCAGCCGACAGAGAGAAGGAATATACCGCCACGCTCGACGATATTTCCTCGTTCGGATAGGTAGAATCCGAATTACACCTTGCAAAAAATAACACGGCTGTGACAGCCGCCAGGCATATTGCAGTGAATTTCTTCATTGAGTTTACAGTGTTACAAGGTGCAAAATTATAATTTTGGCCGCAATGGGACAAACCATTTCGGCCAAAACCACACATTTGTTGCGCATTTATATGTTTTTAACTCCACCGCGACCCGAGTGCGAATAAACATTAACGGCCTCTCAGGCCTTCTGCAAAGACCGCGATACAGCGGGAAAACGGGCTATGAATCCATCGGAAAGGTAATGAAAAAGCATATTTGAGTCGCAGGTACGTACATCGGCTGCGGCACACGGCATTGCCGGTGCCTTGGCGCGGCCAGAGGCCCCGAGCATGAAAGGTGCGACCTCTACAAAAGCCTCGTCCCATAACCCCGCCTCGATAAACGACCGCAGCAGCGACGGGCCGCCTTCCACAAGTATCGACGTGATATTTTCCAGCCTGTAAAAATTGGCAAGCGTCTCGCCAAGCGAGCGGTCTTCGCGGATATAGATTGTCTTGCGCGGGTCATCGAGCAGAACGCCGGGTATACCAAGGCCCGCACGGTCGAAGACTACCGGACGCGGCGAGCGGCCTGCCACCAGACGCGTGTCAAGACGCGGCGAATCGGCTATCGCCGTCGCGGCGCCTACGGCGATAGCATCGTGCACGGCACGGCGCGCGTGCACAGTCACTGCGCTGAGAGGTGTCGAGAAACGGACAGCCTTATCATGGTCTCCTCTCTCGGCATCCATGAAACCGTCGGTACTCTGCGCCCATTTAAGCGTCACGAATGGCCGTCCAAGCGAATGCGCTGTCATGAAACGTTTGTTAAGGAGACGGCATTCCTCGTCCAGAACGCCCTCGACCACTTCGATTCCGGCCTCACGCAACATGGCTATGCCTCTGCCGGCCACTCGCGGATTTGGATCGCCCGCACCGACTACGACCCGTCTGAAACCACAGTCTATAAGCAGTTTGGCACATGGCGGCGTCTTGCCGTAGTGCGAGCACGGCTCAAGAGTGACGTAGATTGTCGATTGATGGAACAGCGCGCTGTCCTCATCCGAAACCGAAGCGACGGCGTTGACCTCGGCATGCGGGCCACCGTAGACCCGATGCCATCCCTCGCCGATAATACGTCCGTCGGGGCCGGTGATAACCGCCCCGACCATAGGATTGGGCGAGACAAAACCGCGCCCGTTGATTGCGAGCTGCAATGCCCGCCGCATGTATCTTTCCATCTTTTTCATGTGAAGGGTGAAAGGTGAAGAGTGAAAGTGTGAATTTTGGCAAAAGGAGCGACAATGACCTAAGTACTGTCAGCTTCACTTTTCACCTTTCACACTCCACCCTAAAGCGAAGCATATGCCGGAGAGAAGGTGTCGCCCTGACGCGGATCGCCTGTGCGCAGTCCTTTCGAAAGCCAGCGCACACGTTGCTCGGAGCGACCGTGGTTGAAACTGTCGGGAATTTCACGTCCATACGCTTTTTTCTGGAGATAGTCGTCGCCGATCTTGGAAGCGGCATTGATGGCATTCTCGACGTCGCCTTCTTCGAGCGAATTGAACATCTCATTGTCGAGCGCGGCCCACACGCCGGCATAAAAATCAGCCTGCAACTCAAGACGGACGCTGATTTTGTTTGCCTCGGTCTCGCTCATGCGCGACATCGCATCGTGGGCATCGGTAAGTGTCCCCAGAAGATACTGCACGTGATGCCCTACCTCGTGGGCTATCACATAGGCATAGGCGAAGTCACCGTCGGCACCTATCGTCGAACTCATTTCCTTGAAAAAATCAAGGTCTATATACACCGTCTGGTCGGCAGAGCAATAGAACGGGCCTGTCTGAGCCGTGGCATTGCCGCAACCCGAATTGACAGCGCCGCTGAACAGCACCAGCTTGGGGCATTCATATTCGCCCCAGCCCTGTCGCTCGAACTCGCGCGTCCATACGTCTTCCGTTCCGGCAAGCACCTGCGAGGCAAAGGTCGCCAGGCGCTCGTCCTCGGCCGTCGGCTGATAGTTCTGCTGCGAATAGCCGACCTGACCGCCAGTAAGACCGCTGCCGAGAACTCCGCCGAGCACATCACTCAGACTGCCGCCCGAGAGCAATGTTATGGCCGCCACAACTATAACACCGACTATGCCCCCGCCAATGCCGAGGCTCTTGCCGCTGACACGTCCGCGGCGATCGTCTACATTGCCGCTGGTGCGGCGTCCATCCATTCTCATAGCTCTTAAAATTTAGAGGGTTATAATATTTTCTAACCTCAGACTTTGCTCAAAAGTTCGAAAGAGTCGACATATATCTCGGTGATCGTGCGCTTGATAGCGTTGTGGTCTTCCCAGTATCGGGTACGGATCTTGCCTTCCACAAGAAGCCTCGTGCCTTTACGGATATATTTCTGCGCGAACTCGGCCGCAGGCCCCCACATGACGATATTGTGCCACTCGGTTATCTCGGGCAGTTCGACTCTCGTTCCGTCGGGGCCGCGGCTGACACGCCGTTCGTTGGTCGCAAGAGGAAATTCAGCGACGGCACTGCTGTCTACAATCCTGATCTTTGGATCCTTGCCGACATTTCCAAGCAATATCGCCTTGTTCATCGTTTTAATGTAGCTAAAAGTCCGGAAACGATCGAGGCACTGAATCCGCCCTCTTCCATCGCATTGAGGCCGCGTATGGTCACTCCGCCGGGAGTCGTCACACGGTCGATGAGAGCCTCGGGATGAGCCGGATCCGATTCAAGAAGTTTCGCCGTACCCGCGAGAACTCCGGCGGCAAGCTCCCGTGAAGCTTCCGGCGACAGTCCCATCTGCACTCCGGCGAGCATATTGGCGCGCACATAGCGCAAGGCATATGCAATGCCGCACGACGACAGAGCCATCGCAGCCGGAAAAAGACGTTCAGGAATCTCGACAGTCGTGCCTGTACAGGAAAAAAGTTCTGCCAGCCGAGCCATATCGGCCTCGCTCAGGCCGCTTCCGCAAAGCAGATTGGCCGAGCATCCTACCGTGGCCGCAATATTGGGCAACAGACGGAAAACCGCCGGGCTTTCGCCGGCAGACGTCCGCAAAGCTTTTGAAAGTTCATCCATCGGGACAGCGGCCGCACACGAACCGACAACCGGGGCCTTATGCCCGAAATTCGAAGCCATGGCACCGGCAACGGAAAGGACAGCATCGCCTTCGACACATATGAGTGCTATGTCACAGCCGTCGAGAGCCTCCGGCAACTCCGTAGTACATGAGATCCCGACAATGCCGGCGAGGGCGTCAAGACGGTTGCGGCTACGGTTATAGACAGAAACCGTCACTCCCGATTTGGCAAGCCCCCGGGCCATCGCCGAACCGATGTTACCGGCGCCTACCACACATATTTTAACCTTATTATTCTTAAATTCCATCAGTGCGATTATGATAATGAGAGATTTTACAGAAATCCTGGAGCAGGCAGATAGATGCCGAATGATATGCCGGCGTTGAAGCGCCCCGGCGACGACGTATAGTTACAATAAGCCGCTATATCGCCGAAAGGCAGCGAATAGACTACATCGAGCTCGCCGAAAAACTCGGCGCTCCCGAACCAGGCTCCATAGCGCGCCTCGCCTCCGGGAGCGGAACATATGCGCCGCAACGGTACGAATGCATTGGCCGAGAATCGGGCCGAAAGCGAACTGTTGTATTTATAGACCGGCACTATCGCCGCAGCAAGAAAACTATTGGCCCGGAAGGCCGGATTAAATGCATTGTTGGAGGCCGGTGTCGGATTATAGGCCGGTGCCGAACCAATGCTTGCATCATAGGCACCGAGCAGACGGCGGGTGCTGAGGAGCGCCCGGCTTTCTATACCCAGCGCCCAGTGGCGGTGAATGCCGAAGTAGTTTTTCTGGGCTATATCGACCTGCACCCACGACTGGTTCCGGGTGCCTTCATAACCGGGCTGACGCACTTTGGCCGATCCGAGAAGACCGGCGGCTCTGATCTGCAGCGAGCCTCCCGCCGTCGGATAATTCAGAGCGTTGAGCGTAGACTCCTCATATCCGGCATAGGCCTGACCGAGAACGTAGTCGACATGATGACGTCCGGGCCCGACACCCTCTGGAGCCGACACATAATAGGTATACCTGAGCTTGCCCGCGCCGGCTCCGATATCGAAACGGCCCCGCCGCCCGGCGGCTATCGCCCACCCGAGTTTGGCGTAGTATTCGTGCGACGTCACGAACGTAGGCTCGTCGTCACGGAAGAAAAGTTCTTCGTTCTCATAGTACTTGCGGCGCGAGGCAAGAACACGGAATGTGAATGCCGACGGCGTGCCCGAGGCGAGGGTGAGCTGTCCCGAAAGCATTCCGGCCATATAGCTCTGCCCGATCCAGCCCTCGATGGCCGTACTGGCCGAACTGAAGCTAAGAGACGAGTAGCCGCCGCGAAGATAAAGATAGCTGTTGTTGCTCGAAGTGATAAAGGCGCCCGCCCCGGCTGAAAAACGGCTCTTGGCACGGGCATCGACATCAAGACTGAACAGTGAGGCGCTGTCGTCATTGCATGTGGCGCCCACACGCAGAATCTCCATCCGCCCTGACGACAACGCTCGGTAGAATGCCAGGCGGGCATGATCAATACCTATTGTGTCGCAGCCTTTCGAAGGCCGGAAAAGATATTTTATAAACTCATTCTGTCGCCGGCTGCCGCCGTGCACGCTCACACTATCGAAACGCAGTTCAGGCACAGTGCTCTTGAAAACAGCCCGGCGCAGCGACACAGACTCCTTCGATGCACGCGCATGCACACGTTCTTTGATGGAATCGATCATCTCCAGACCCCGTTTGTAGCCTGCCTGATATATCTCCGGCGCCTTATCCCAGTCGAGAAGGCCGAAACGGCTTACATCAATGCGCACCTTGATTCCGGCATCGGCAGGCACGTGGTAGCTCTGCTTGCGGCTCATGAGCAAGTCGAGCTGATCAAAATAGCTGTTGGCAGGCCCTTTCGATGACGCCGACACGTCCGATCCTATTAGAATCGACGGAGCGAACTCCGTCATCATGACGTCCACAGGGAAATTATCGTAAACTCCGCCGTCATAGAGCGGCACACTGTCTATCTCTATAGCCTGAAACACCAGCGGGAAACTCATCGAGGCACGTATCGATTCCTCGAGTCGCCCCGAACCCATCACTTTCTTATGCTTGGCGAGGACATCGGAAGCCACACAGCGGAATGGCACAAAGAGACGGTCGTAGTCGCCTCCGCAACGGGCCGTATAAGCCGCGAAAATCTGCATGAATCCGAAATTCATCGGAAGAGGCGATATGAGCGACTGAGGATTGAAGATGTCGCGGGCCGTGCTGTCACGCCGCCCCAGCGATTTGGAGAACATCTGCGGCGACGGAGCCTGACGCGCAAAATAGTATGTCAGTTCGGGGTCGGCCTTTCCGACCGACATATAGCTGAAATACCGGCTGTTGATAAGTGCCATCATCTCTTCAGGCGTATATCCGCATGCATACAGGCCACCGACGATCGCGCCCATCGAAGTGCCGGTGATATAGTCGATCGGAATATCGTTGTCCTCCAGAGCTTTGATGAGGCCGATATGCGCTATGCCCTTGGCGCCTCCGCCGCTGAGCACCAGACCGACTGACTGATGCGATCCCTGTGCCTTTACGGGCACAGGGAGCATAGTCAAAAGGACTGATAGAAAAATAAAACAGCACTTCACAGCCTTCATGGCTCGCACAATAGATGATAAATAGTTGAAAAGTTATGGCTTTCGATTAAAACGCCACGTTCCCTATAATTGTTCAGATACCTGTATCGGATATGAAACTGTCCTTGAACCCGAGAAAGTACAGCACGCCGTCGAGGCCGATGGTAGATATCGACTGCCGCGCCGTCTGCTTCACTTTAGGCTTCGCATGGAAGGCTATGCCAAGTCCGGCGGTCGAAAGCATCGGTAGGTCGTTGGCTCCGTCGCCGACAGCTATGGTCTGTGCTATGTTGATATTTTCCACCTGTGCGATTATTCTCAGCAGCTCAGCCTTACGCTTGCCGTCGACAATATCGCCGACATATCGGCCCGTAAGCTTGCCGTCGACAATCTCGAGTTCGTTGGCATACACATAGTCGAAGCCGAATTTCTGCCTGAGATAGTTGCCGAAATAGGTGAATCCGCCCGAAAGAATCGCGGTCTTATAGCCGGTGCGCTTAAGCACCTGCATCATGCGCTCGACGCCTTCGGTAATGGGCAGATTCTCGGCGATTTCGCGCATCACGCTCTCGTCAAGACCTTTCAGCAGAGCCACACGCCGTGTGAAGCTCTCACAGAAGTCAATCTCGCCCCGCATGGCGCTCTCGGTTATGGCCCGAACATCGGCGCCGACACCCGCACGGTCGGCAAGCTCGTCGATAACCTCCGTCTCTATCAGCGTGGAGTCCATATCAAAACATATCAGACGGCGGCAGCGGCGGAACACATTGTCTTCCTGCAGAGAGATATCGAACTCCTCGCTCTGAGAAATCTGAAGAAAGCGCGAACGCATGCCCTGTATGTCGCACGGATTGCCGCGGACCGAAAACTCAACACACGATTTCGACCGAGGCTCCTCGTTCTCGCGCAGAGGCGCGCGGCCCGTAAGACGCTGAATACCGTCGATATTAAGTTCCTGCCGCGCTATTTCCTCCGTCACAAGCGCTATATGCCGTGCCGTGAGGCGGCGCCCGAGAATGGTGATGATCCAGCGGTTCTTGCCCTGCATCGACACCCACTCCTCATAGTCCGAGATACTGATAGGCGTGAAACGGATCTTCACGCTCAGCTCATAGGCCTTGAACAACAGATCCTTCATGATATCGCCCGAGCGGTCCGACGTAGTTCGGAAAAGAATGCCCAGCGACAGCGAATGATGTATATCCGCCTGACCTATGTCCAGGATATTGGCTTGATGCCGAGCCAGAATGTCGGTGAGTGCCGATGTTACTCCGGGCCGGTCGTAGCCCGATATATTTATCAGGATAAGTTCTATATTCTCCATCACAAAATCTTTTTCCCCGCAAAATTACGCAAAAATCCCCATTTCCGCATGTTACATCGCCTCTCATACACCCGAGAAGCAAAAAAGTGTCTCCGATTCTACAGCCGGGACTCTTTTTTCATATTATTACCAAATTTAATTACCTGATAATCACTTTAGATACCTTTTCTACGATATTCCCAATCTATTTCCTGAAAACAACATTGCAATTTTCGGCGAAATAAGATATGCTATTTTCAATACAAGGACACAAATTGCAACTGCAACAAAAGGAGTTATTATATAACTTTAGTAGTGGTGCGATAAAAATCTTACCACTGTTATTAGAATATTAATATTTAGCC
>ERZ836877.2285-NODE-2285-length-25436-cov-3.216461_pt1 | contig 25436 bp, 14 predicted proteins | sample MGYA00519469_ERZ836877 | MGnify/ENA primary metagenome ERZ836877 (study PRJEB31850, sample SAMEA3708809) | human gut metagenome | biome: human gut; feature: human-associated habitat; material: faeces | place: China | collected 2014 ... | reverse complement strand
ACATACCGCCTTCCGTGAACGCACGCTTGCGCCAACCGAACCATACCTGGATGGTTCCTGGTGGAATTGCCTGGTCAAGACGCATTTCGATGATGACATGCCCGCGCTCGTTATAGACCTCGCACAGGTCGCCGTCATGTATGCCCTCCTTCTCGGCATCGATGGGATTGATGCGACCGGTGGGCTTGCCGCCGGATAGGTCGGCCATGACCGGATCATCTGTAAACATCGACTGCATGAAGAAGCGCTGACGTCCGCTGAAGAACTGATAGGGGTGCTTGGCCGTCCCATTCTCCATGCGTTCGGTCGTGGGCACCTCGTACGGTTCGTGATAGGTCGCCATGGGCAGTCCGACGTTGTTCAAGCGCTCGCTGTAGAATTCCATGTGGCCCGTCTGAGTCTCGAACTTCATGCCGAGGAACGGATCCCAGGGAACGGGCGGCACGGCGGCACGGATAAGTTTTTCCTCTTTGAGACGCTCGAGCGTGATGGGCGGATCGACGTTTGCGATGAAGGGCTGCGGCGTGTTGAGTCGCATGCGGATCCAGTCGTCGGCGTCGTTCTGGAAGTACTCGCCAAAGCCCATGCGTTCGGCAAGGCCGCGGTAGATGAACGAGGGGTCCTTGCACTCACCACGCGGTTCGATGGCTGGCTCCTGAAGCACGACGTGATTGTACTGTGCTGCTGCAATGAGCTCCTCGCGTTCAAAGGGCATGGCCGCCGGTAACACGTAGTCGGCGTACTCACCCGTGTCGGTCATCCATACGTCGATGTCGACGATTAGGTCCATATTGGGGAAAGTATCATCGATCCAGCGGCTGCGGTTGGGGCAGTTATGCACGGGATTGCCTGCGCACTTGATGAAGGCCTTGTACTTGCCCTTCTTGGCATCCTCGAAGAAGTCACCGTTTTTCACGAAGATAGTCTTGTCGCCTTCGAGGCCGTTGGGGTAGATGATGGAGGGATTGTTGAAGCCAAGCGGGAAGCCGCAGGGCTGGATTTCGGAGGTGACGCCGCCGTTGAGATGACCGAGGTTGCCCGTGAGCATGCCGAGCAGGTAGAACGCGCGGTAAGCATCGCCCTGGTTTTGGTAACGCAGTCCAAGGGCTCCGACGATGAACGACGGGCGATGACTTGAGTATTCTTCGCCGAGCTTGATGGCATCGGCTGCCGGAACTCCCGTAATTCTCTCCTGGTATTCTGGCGTATAGGTTGCCAGATGATCCTCGAGCATCTGGAACGCTGGTTTGAACTTCGCGCCGTCGATGACGTATTCGCCGTTGAAAGCGGGTGTGCCTTCGTACTCTTCGGCTCCGCGTTCTGTCTCTCGTGCGGACTGGGATTCCTCGTCCCAGTACAGGAACTTGTCTCCGGATGTGGCGAACTTGCCCGTCGCGACATCGACAAGCAGGGGAGCGACCGTGTATTTGGTCATGAACGCGCGGTCATACTCCTTGCGCTGCACGATCTGGTTGGCCATGCACAGCGCCAGGGCCGTATCCGATCCTGGCTTGACGGGGATGAACCAGTCGGCGTAACCCGCCGAGGCATCAAAGAGCAAACCTACGTCCACGATCTTGGCGCCCCGTGACTTTGCCTCGACGATGTGCTTGGCGACGCGCTGCTGGTTTTCCACGGGATTGCCGCCCCATATGATGATGTAGCTGGTGGCGTCGAATTTGATGGGGTCGATCATCATGTACTTGTAGAAATCGCCCAGGTCGAAGTAGGACGCGTAGTAGGGACCATTGTCCAGACCGTAGGCGTTGAGTGGGTCGGTGCCGCCCCATAGCCCGCAAAGACGGTTGCCGAGCAGGGTGTCGAGACCCTGAGAAGGTGGAAGCGACGTGGTGATGTTCCAGAACGCTACCGTTTCGGGACCGTACTTGTCTCGTAGTTCGCAAAGCTTCGCGCCTATTTCGTCAAAGGCCTGGTCCCAGCTTATCTGTTCCCATTTGCCCTCTCCGCGTTTGCCCACGCGCTTCAAAGGATGCAGCAAGCGATCCTCGGCGTAGACCTGGCGCCAGGATGCGATGCCCTTCTGACAGCAATGGCCCTCGTTAGCTTCCGCACCGGTATAGTCCACGGCTTCGGTGCGCACGATCTTGCCATCCTTGACGACGGTCTTGATGGCGCAGAACTCGTGGTCACCCCACCCGGGACAGGCGGTGCAGACCCATGTTTCTTCTGACATACGCTCCTCCTTCTCTCGCTGACATGCGCCGCAAGCGTGATGCGGCATCGTTGCTTGTAATTGTAGATTCGCGGGTGCGTTGCTGCTGAAGCGATGCCGTGCGCATGTATGCAACGTGAGGTTGTGCATGACTTCTTTTCGAGGTCAAAGCCCCTTCACGTATAATGTCCCCATGCAGACCGTCGATAAGGAGGAACCATGGCTACGCCAATTCTGTACTACTGGGCGCCGTGCGCTACCTGTGCCATCGTGACCGATTTCGCCACCGAGCATGGCATCGAGCTCGACAAGCGCGATGTTGAGCAGGAGGCTCCGTACAACGAGCTGCTCGCGCTTGGCGGCGACGCAAATCTCATTCCATACCTTTACGACGACGAGAAGCTCTACAACGGCGTCGAGGATGTCATCGCGCATCTCAAGGAGACGCACGGCATCGCCTAGGAAAACGACCATGAGCAAGTACGACAAGCTATGGGATTACGTCGCGGAGCAGCCGGGGGAGAGTCTCGACCTTTCGTTCGAGGAGATTGGCGATATCGCCGGCGTGCCTCTCGACCACTCGTTTCTCAATTACAAGAGGGAGCTGCTGCCGCGCGGTTGGCAGGTCGGCAAGATCTCGATGAAGAAGCAGATCGTGCATTTCGAGCGCACGAAGGGCTGATGCGGCGAATATCGAGTCCGCTGTGCGCAGAAACGGCGAAAGTCTAGGATTCGCCTATTACATACACTAGACTCTCGCCGTTTTTGCGCACGCAGTAAGTGTCAGCGTCCTCGTGTGCGCGTTTTTGCCGTATGTCTAGGATTTGCCAGCTGTGAATCCTAGACTCTCGCCGTTTCTGCGCATCGTAGTTAACGCATCGGGTGTATCTCTCCGTTCCAGGAGATGAAGTACGCCTGCAGGATTTCCGGATGCTCTGTCATGAGCTCGCGACCGCGCTTCGCGCCGAGTGCGAGTAGCGTCGTCGAGTAGCCCTCGGCATCGATCGAGCGTTCGCATATGACGGAAACCGCCGGATACTCCGTCTCGATGGGCATGCCCGTATGCGGGCTGAGCACGTGGTGGTAGAGCACGCCGTCATGCATGCAGGCCCGCTCATAGATGCCGCTTGTGACGATGCTTCCGCCCTTGAGCTCGATCGTGCCCGCGAGCTCTGATTCTGCATGCCCCTGCGCGGGGTGGGGAAGCCCGACTTTCCAGGGTGAGCCATCGGGCTTGCTGCCGCGTATGAGCACGTTGCCACCGAGGTCGATGACGCAAGCGCAAACCCCCGCCCGCTCAAGCATGTGGTCAAGCGCGTCGGCAATCCACCCCTTTGCGATGCCGCCGAGGTCAATCATGGCTGCCGGATCGTCGAGGCGCACGCGCGTTGCGTTTCCTGAGCGATTGACCTGCACGCCGTGCCAGTCGACATGTTGCACGGCTTCGGCAAGCGCCTCGGCAGGCGGGATGACGCCCTCCTTGAGGTTCCAGAGCCTGCTTGCGGTACCGATCGTGATGTCGAAGACGCCATGGCTTGCTGCGCAATACGCGAGTGCGCGGTCGATGAGCTCGGCCGTGTCCGCGTTGACCTCGACCCATGCGCTCTGCGCCGCGTTGATGCGCGATATGTCGGAGCTGGGAATCGTGCGAGAGAAGAGCTGCTCGTAGCGCCTGCAATCCGCATAAGCCTGTTCGAGTGCCGGGGTGCAGATATCTGCCGTGCCGTAGGCACGGATTTGCACGCCCGTGTCGAATGCAGCAAATCGTATCTCTGCATACGTGTCAGCAAGGTCAAGCTTGTATTTCGCGCGTGCCATCATGTTAACGATGATACCTGCGATGGGCACAAACGTCATCTTCGAGCCTTTTGTGTGCCATACGTTACAAATTTGGCAAGTCCAAACGTATCTCTCATTCTGATGTGCGAAATAGACGCAATAACTAGATAACATGTCTAACTTAACATACGGGGCTCTATCCAGAATTCTGCGATTTTAGAGGTCTTCCATTTGTTACGCGGCACGGTTTTTTGTATACCCATATATGGGACAGTGATAAAATCCTGAACGCAGAATGAAGCAGTGCGTCCTCACTGGCGATTCAACCCTTCATAAGGTATGCGAAGGGGAGGGGATTCAAATGAACATGCCGATACCTCGAAATAGAAACCCGAAACGCAAAAGAGGTGTTGGTCGTTCGCTTTGTTCGGCTTTCATAGCCACGACGATGTCCGTCGTTCTGGCATTGTCGAGCGTCGGTGGCGGCGCTCTTTCGGCCTTCGCCACGACCATCTCCAACGATTCCGCTAGTCAACAAGGCGCCGAGGCCAATGCCGTTCCCGGGCATCTCGCCGCTGTCGTTGCGGTGGGTGCACAGATCTACCAGCAACGCGAAGCCGAAGAGGCCGCTCGTGCCGCCGCCGAGGAGCAGGCACGCCAAGAGGCGGCCGCTCGTGCCGCCGAGCAACGAGCCGCCCAGGAGCGTGCCGCTCGTGCTGCAGCCCAGAGGGCCTACGAGGCGGAGCAGGCTGCTGCTCAGGCCGCAGCCGAGATGATGGAGCCCTCAACTGAGGGTGCGGATGCATCGCGGGCCCCCGTTCAGATTGTGCCGGCTGAGACGGGCGAAGGTGCCGGCAATCAGAACGAGCAGGCACCGGGCGATCAGGATGCTATCAGCCCCGCGACCGAACCTCAGGCCAGCCCCGATGAGCTCGAAGGCCATGTGGTCTCCGGCCTCAATCCCGAGAACACCACGATCAACCTCTTCAACTACAGTGCCACGGGCGCTGACGCGAGCGTTACGTCCGACATCAACGGTAGCACGGGCGGTGCGACGCCTGCCACGAACTACCAGACCTGGCTCAACAATCCCAACAGCATTAACTACGGGCACATGCTCACCTTCGGCGATGGCATGCGCCATCTGGGCTATTGGAACCAGGGCATCGTCGAATCTTATGGGGATATCGCCGAAGATCGTCCCGGCATGCAGGGCATCGTGTCGCCCTGGCTTGACGAGAACGGCTATCCGTCCGTCAACGCCGGCACCTACTACCAGGATACAGACGGCAACATCTCGCTTTCGCCTTCCGAGGGGGCGACCACCATTGACACGACCTTGGGTCCGAACATCGAAAACCCGAGCAGCGTCGGAGGATATGCCAACAATCCCGACCTTTACGCTTACGCGCAGCATCACGTGGGTCCCGCTCCCTGGGCTCCGGACCGTAACTATGACGAGATGGTCTATTTCCAAGCTGGATGGCGTTACTGGTCCGGTGGCGGCAATGGTAACGGCACGATCGGCAACGCGGAGTTCGATCCCGTGCAAGCCGAAAACATCACCAAGGCCGTTTTGGCACGCGTGCAAAATCCCGGCCTCAGCATGTGGGATAACGGCGAGGGCGGCACCTACAATATGACGGCCGACCAGCTCTCGCTTGCCTATCTCTTTGATCCGAGCATTACTCATAACGGCAAGCAATCCTATACGGACGTGACGGGTTTGTTCCAGATCGATGCCGAGGGTTACTTCTACTACAACATGCGCAAGAACTTCGCGGAGTTCGTGGCCGATAAGCAAGGCAATAGCGATGGGCACTTCGTGCTCTATGATGCTCCCGGCGGCGTGCGCACTGACGGTGAGAACAGTATCGGCAGCTTCTTCCCCTTCAACAAGGCCACCGAGGTCTTCAACGTCGAAGATGGCAAGCTCGTCAACCAGCTGCGTGCCGACAATAGCTATGGCGCCGGCAATACGGGCCCTCTGGCCGACCACCACCTGGGCATGACCGTCGAGACGCAGTTCCGCCAGCCCATCGATGGCAAGGTCGCCGGCAAGGACATGAACTTCGAGTTTCTGGGAGACGATGACGTCTGGGTCTTCATCGATGATGTGCTCGTCCTCGACCTTGGTGGCATTCATTCGGAAATCTACGGCACCATCAACTTTGCCACCGGCGAGGTCAATCTCGGTACCGCCTTCAACAGCAATGGCGAGATCTACCGGACCGATGCCAACGGCAACATCATCTACGATGCCGATGGCAATCCCACATACATTACCGAGCCTGTCATCAAGACGACCATCAAGCACATGTTCGAGAAGGCCGGTCTCGCCGATTCGACGCAGTGGAATGGCGACACCTTTGCCTCGAGCACTTCGCACACCCTCAAAATGTTCTACCTCGAGCGCGGCAACTACGATTCCTCGCTCATGATGCGCTTCAACTTGCAGCCCGCCCTGTACCAGCAGATCAAGAAGGTCGATCAAAACGGCAAACCGCTCCAGAACGCGGAGTTCGAGCTCTACCAGGTCGACACGCCCGCCGGCGTCACGTTGGATAACGTCGCCGACGTGCAGCTGGACGACGTGCAGCCCGTGGGCGCGCCCCTTGCCAAGCTCGTGACCGATGCCAATGGCGAGGCGCGCTTCATGAGCACCGTGCTCTCCATCGATGGCCAGCTGCAGCCCTTCAACTTCTCCGATCGCTACAACGCCGACACGAATGCCGGTCTGCTCTACATCCTGCGCGAGACCAAGGCACCCGATGGCTACAAGCCCTTGTCGAGCGACCTATTGCTGCGCTTCGATCCCACCAATACCATGCTGGCGGTCAACAATCGCTATCAGACAGGCTCATACGCAAGCTTCAACAGCTATGTCAACGGCATCACGGGCTCCGTCTACTACGGCCAGATCGGCGAGGACGGCGGTCTGGTGACGCGCATACCCGATACGGATCCGGTACCCGCGAGTGTTCAGGAAAACGGTCTCGTGGTTGCGGTTCCTATGCTGAAGAAGGCAAAAGACGCCTCTGGGCTCACATGGCTTCCGCTCATCGGGGACAATCTGACGGGTTTCACCACGCTGGGCAACACCAATAACCTGGACCTTACCGATCCCGCCCTGTTCCGCCTCGTGATGCGCGGCCTGACCTTGGGTGCGGCGCTGCAACAGGCGGCGCTCTACGCAGATGGCACGGGAGAGGGATGGCACCTGAGTTGGGATGACGAATACCAGCGTCTCACGGGAACTTTACATGACCTGCCCGGTCGAGCTGACCGCTACATGCACGTCAATCCCAACGGTGACATGCGCATGTTCTATGGAATCATCACCCAGGAGGCCCTGGCCAGGGCACTTGGCGTGTCCGAGGACGACGTCGCGGCCATGACCGGTGACGAGAGATACAACCGCCTGGGCGCCGTTGCCCTTGACGCCATCAAGCGCGGTGGTTTCACCGGCACGGAATTCAAGAACCTGGTCAATAACGCCATCGGCGTGGGGACGTCCGGCTCCACCCACGACCAGCGCGGCTACACGCCCCTTGACGCCCGCGAGTTCGTACGCAACTTCCGTTCGGTGCTCTACATCCCCAACGAGCAGCGTCAGTTGCGCGTCATGAAGATCGACCAGAACGGCACGCCAATCAACGGGGTGCAGTTCGCGCTGTATAACAGCGAGGCCAAGGCGGCAGCTGGTGGGAGTGACTATGCAGCTAGTGGCTATACCGCCACGGTCAACGGCAAGGACGGTATGCTGATCTTCGAACCCCATCAAAGCCATGACACGGGCTCGGGTGGGATGCTTCCCGGCTATGCGGACATGGCCTGGCCCTTCAGCGACTTCTCCCAGGAGCATGCGGCGACATACTTCTTGAGGGAGATTTCGGCGCCTGCCGGCTACGAACTCAATCCCACGATCATTCCGGTCAAGGTCGGCGTCTACTCCATCTATGCCGATGCGGGCACTGCCGATGATGACGTGAGCGTCATGGCGGGTGTCGGCAAATTGACCCAGACCATGATTCAATACGCCTCCAACGGCGAGGTGAACATCACCTTGCGCGATATCACCGCGTTTGCCCAAACGCAGCCGTCGGGCAGCTTTGCGTTGAGAGGTTGGGTCGACGACACCCTTCAGGGGACGGATGGCGAGCCCGTCGTGCGCCAGATGAACCTCCACTACGGCAAGAACGCGGTCGTCGACTACGGTCTTTCCGATGCTGACGGCGGTGCGAACTACGAGCCCTTCTTCGTCACCGACGAGGGCTTTTTGCGTACGCGCGTCCAGCAAAACCTCCATGCACACGATGACCCGACCGACCCCGATTATTCTGATGCCAATGCCGACAATCTGGGCGATCTGGACATCACGGGCCTCTTCAGCCTCATCAACACGGTCGTCGTGACCGACAGAAGCAGGATCGTGGTCGACGACGGCGAGCTCATGATACGCAAGGCCGTCGCGGGAGAGGGGCTTGCGGAGGCGGATTATCTCAAGCCCTACCACTTCAAGGTCGAGTTCCTCGACGAGCAGGGGAATGCCCTGGCGGCATCCTATCCCTTCTACGGCACCGACCGCTCCGGCTCGCTGCGCAGCGGTGATGTGCTGCTGCTTCATCATGACGAGGCGGTGGTCATCCAGGGCCTGCCCATCGGCAGCCGCTACGTGGTGACCGAGCTCGATGCCAACGAGGGCGGCTTCTTCTGCACGATCACCGACGAGAATGGCGTGACGATCGAGGCCAGCGTAGCGCAGGGTGTCGTCAAGAGCGCGCAGCAGCAGATGCTTGCCTCGTTCCTCAACACGCGCACCGACCCCCAGCTCGGAAACCTGCTCATTCGCAAGACGGTCACGGGTGAGGGCCTTCCCGCAGAGGCATTGCAACGCAGCTTCAATTTCAAGGTCGAGCTTTTCAATGCGGCGGGGAATGTCCTTACCGGACGCTATGCGGTGAGCAATATCGATGGTATCGAATACATCGAGAGTGGCGACGTGTTGCCGCTGCGTCATGGCCAGACGGCGCTCATCTTGTACCTGCCTGCGGGCAGCTACTATATCGTCACCGAGCTTGATGCCAACCAGGACGGCTTCACGGTTGCCCCGAGCGCCACGCAGGGTGGTCCCACGAGCGTTATCCGCGATGGCCAGACCTCTGAGGTCTCCTTCGTGAACACCTTCGCAACGCCCGATGAACCCGATAACCCGGATAATCCGGACAACCCCGATAATCCAGATAATCCAGATGTCCCCGATAACCCGGACAATCCCGATAACCCGGACGTTCCCGACAACCCCGACGAGCCCGACACGCCGACTGTTCCCGATAAGCCGGCGGTGCCCGAGAATCCGCGCGTGCCCGTCGAGCTGACGCCGGTTTCCCATCAGATACCGTCAAGCCCGGCTCCGAAGACAGCCGATGATGGCATGGCTGGGTTGTTGCTGGCAAGCGCGTTTGCGGCACTTGCCCTCGCAGACGCCTTCGCCTTGCGACGCACGCGTCGGGAAAGCTAGCGTCAAAAGGTGCCATGTGCGGTCAATCGCGCTGGCACCTTTTTTTGCCTGGTGCATTCCCTTTCTGCGTCAACGCTCTTTGTAGTATCATTTCCCCATACGCTATCGGCACAAATGCAGACGAAACGAGGTGAAGTGCCCGACGCGTAGGCCATGAAGAACGTATTCCGCGTACTCAAACGCGACATCTTGCGCCTGTTGAAGGTTCCTCCCGCGATGGTGGTCATCATCGCGCTGCTCGTCCTGCCGTCTCTCTATACCTGGTATAACGTGCTTGGATTCTGGGATCCCTATGAGAGCACGGGACATTTGCACGTTTGCGTCGTAAATGAGGACGAGGGTGCCGACAGCGAGCTTACCGGTCATATCGACGTCGGCCAGATGATCGTCGACGAGCTGCATGGCAATGACCAACTCGACTGGCAGTTCGTCAGTTACGACGAGGCAATGGACCAGGTCAAGTCGGGGGAGAGCTACGCGGCCTTTATCATCCCCGCGGATTTCTCCCAGAAGCTTCTTACGCTCACGACCGGGCATTTCGAAAAGCCCGACATCGACTATTACGTGAACGAGAAGATCGGCCCAATCGCGCCCAAGATCACCGATGCCGGTGCCAACACGCTTGACGCGACGGTGAACGCGACCTTTGTCGAAACCGTGAGCCTCAAGGCAACCGAGGCGCTCAACGCGGCGATAGAGAAGTCGGATGAGCGCGTCGATGGTGCCAAGTCGCTCGCTTCGGCACGCGTGGAGGAGGCCAAGGACAAGCTCGAAGGTGCGGCATCCTCCATCGCGTCACTTGCCGAGCAGGCGCAGCAGGCCAAGGGACGGGCACAGGAGGCCAAATCCTCGCTTTCCATCGCACGCGACGCCATCGACAACGCCTCCGATGCCATGGATTCCGTATCGGACGTGGCTTCGACCCTGCAGGGCGATTACATGAGTTTTGCGGCCAATAGCGTCCCGCTCGTGACGGGTGCGATGAAGGACGCAGCCGATGCCTACGCCGAGGCAGCCCGCGTGATAGGCGAGCTGCCGGTACAGACTCCGGAGGTCCAAGAGCTGCTTGCTCGCCTGCGTGCATCGGCCGATGACGCGAATGCCAAGGCAGATCTCTACTCCCAGATACTGGCCGATGACATCGCCCCCGTACTTGGCGAGAAACTCGGCGCGCTTGCAGGTGCCACCTCGAAGGCGGCAGGGTCCATTGCGGGTCAGAAGTTCATCATCGCACAGGCCGGAAACGTCATCGACGATATGGTCGCCATGCTCGACTCTGCAGCAGGTTCGCTCGATCAGACCCGCGTGCTTCTCGATGGCCTTGTCGGCGAAATCGACCGCGTGCATACCGACGCCATGATGCTTGCGGGCTCGGATGCGCTCTCGAGCTTCATCGGCGAGGATGGTTTCGACGCGGAAAAGGTCGCCGAGTTCATCAGCGCCCCGACGCGTCTGGATACCGTGCAGCTCTATCCAGTCGACACCTACGGCGCGGCCATGGCACCGCTGTTCATGAACCTCACCTTCTGGATTGGTGCCTTCATGCTGATGGTGGTGCTGCGCCAGGAGGTCGATTCGAGTGGCATACGCAAGCTCACGCTTACGCAGCGTTATCTCGGGCGCTTCCTGCTCTACGCCATGCTCGTGATCTTGCAGGCCGTCGTCTGCTGTGCGGGCCTGCCCGTCATCGGCATGCACGTGGTCAACCTGCCGGCGCTGTTCTTCGCGTCAATCGTCGCAGCGCTGTCCTATCTCAGCATCATCTACGCGCTTTCGGTGACCCTGCAACATCTGGGCAAGGGCATCTGCATCGTCCTCGTCTTCGTGCAGATACCGGCCGCGACTGGTCTGTATCCCATCGAGATGACATCGCCGTTTTTCCAGGCGATCTACCCGCTGTTTCCGTTCACCTATGGCATCAACGCGATGCGTGAGGCCATTTGCGGCTTCTACGGGCTGCATTACTTGCGTGACATCTGCATTCTGTTGGGTTTCCTCGCCGTGTCCATGGCCTTCGGCATACTCGTGCGCCCTTGGCTCTCCAACGTCAACCGCCTGGTCGCACGTGAGATAAAGCAAAGTGGCATCTTCAACGGCGAGAGCGTCGAGGTGCCCATGCGACGCTTCCGCTTCTCGCAGGTGCTACGCGCGCTTGCCGATCGCGACGAGTATCGCAAGGCGCTCATTCGGCGTTACACTCGCTTCCAGCGGATATATCCGCGGCTCATACGCGGTGCTGTCATCGTCGGCATCGCCGTGCCCATCATTGTCCTCGTGCTGTTCTCGCTTGGCATGACGGGCAAGGTCGTGCTCCTCACGCTGTTCCTCGGATGGACCGCGTTCGTCTTCGTGTTCCTCATCATGGTGGAGAGCCTGCGCTCGAGCTTCGAGCGTCAGCTACGTCTCGACAAGATGAGCGACGAGCAGCTACGCGAACTCTATCTGTCACGCAACCATCTCGAGCACGCCGATATCGTCCACGACGCGACCGATTCGCAGGTGTCGGACTCCGACGAGAGCGAAGACGAAGACGAGTCTCCGTCGCAGCCGCAGGGCGGTAGGTACTCGGCATCGGGCGGTGATCGCGATGCATAACATATGGACCCTGTTTAAGAGCGACTTGCGACACCTCTTCGCCAATGTCGTGAGCATTATCATCACGATCGGTCTGGTCGTCATGCCGTCCATATTCGCGTGGTACAACCTGATCGCGTGCTGGGACGTCTTCGATAACACGGGCCATCTCACCGTCGCGGTTGCCAACGAGGACGAGGGCTACGAAAGCGACCTCGTGCCGATACGCGTCAACGTGGGTGACATGCTCGTCTCGGAACTGCGTGCCAACGACCAGATCGGCTGGCGTATCGTGAGCGAGGAGGAGGCGGTCGATGGCGCGAAAAGCGGCAAGTACTACGCCGCGGTCGTGATACCCAAGGATTTCAGTCGCGACATGCTACGCTTCTACATGGACGATTCCGAACGCGCGCAGATCACCTACTATTCGAACGAGAAGAAGAACGCCATCTCGCCCAAGATCACGATGACCGGAGCTGATACTGTTTCGGAGAAGGTGAACACCGTCTTCGCGCAGTCCATCTCCGAGGTGATGCTCTCGGTCGCGGAATCCGTCTCGCGCTATGCCGATGACATGGACGTGCATGGGCAAGTCGCCGCTCTGGCAGAGCACGTCGACTCGATGTCGGGAGACATCAATCGCGTTGCCGATGTCGTGGGGATGTATGCCGGTACGTTGCAATCGGCACAAAGGCTGCTCGATTCGGGAGCCGAGCTCATACGCCAGGCCGAAGACGAGGTTCGCACCATGATGGGGACGGCAAGCGATAGCGTGGCCGAGCTGTCATCGGTGGCCGACAAGGTTGAGGATGCCAAGGGCAAGATGGACGCGGCTCTCTCCGATGCGCAGGCGAGCTTCGATGCCCTGCGCCAGCAGTTTGCGAGCTCCGATCTCGCGCAGTTCGTCGATCCGACGGTTCAGCAGCGCATCGACCAGATGATTGCCGATGCGCAGGCAAAGATTCAGGCCGTGCGCGATGATTACGATGCGACGCTCAAGCCCGACCTCGACCGGCTCGTCTCGGATGTACGCGGGCTGGGGGCCGATGCATCCCAGGCCCTCGACGGCATGGCGGCTGCCGAGAGCGGTATCGCGGCGGCGTCGGACTCGGCCCAGGGCATCCTCGGCGATGCCGTCTCCCAGATATCCTCGGTGGAGGGTGACCTGCGCTCCTCGGCCGACTCGCTGCACGAACTCGCGACGAGTATCTCCGAGGCACTCGTGATGGGCGATCCGGCGGCATTGCAGGCCATACTCGGTGCAAACGCGGAGAGCATGGCGCAAGCGCTGTCTGCACCCGTGGGCATCGATCGCATCGCCGTATTCCCGTCCGAGAACTTTGGCTCGGCTATGGCGCCGTTCTATACGACGCTTGCCATCTTCATTGGTTCGCTGCTCATCCTGGTCGTGGTGAAGCCGGGCGTTTCGAACCGCGCCCAGGCAAAGCTCCGCAATCCCAAGCCGCGCGAGCTGCTGATTGGACGCTTTTGCTCGCTTGCGTGCATTTCGCTCGCGCAGACGACCCTCATCGGTATCGGCAACATCTTCTTTTTGCAGGTGCAGGTCGTGCATCCGTGGCTCCTGATGCTCGACCTATGGTTCTCGGGACTCGTCTTCACGTTCCTGATATACGTCCTCGTGCTGGCATTCGCCAACCTTGGAAAGGCACTCACGATTTGCCTGCTCATCATGCAGATAACCGGCTGTGGTGGGTCGTATCCGTTGCAGATTCTGCCCGATTTCGTGCAGAACGTGAGTCCGTTTTTGCCGGCAACGCACACGGTCGATGCCATGCGCGCGGCGATGTTCGGCATCTACAATGGCGACTTCTGGATTCAGCTCGGCGAGCTCGCGCTCTTCCTCATTCCGGCGGCGCTCATCGGCTTTGCGTTGCGCAAGCCCTTCGAGAAGTTCATGAAGTGGTACGTGCGCACCGTCGAATCCACGAAGATCATTGGGTAAGGTTTAGGGAGGGGACGATGCATGCCAGAGCTCAGAAACCCATTCGCTCTGGTCATGCATCGCCCCTGCTGCGCATCCGCCTTCGTGGGTTCGACGGTGTCTGGGATGGAGGGGAGGTTGCGTGTCCCCTTTGTCATCTCGACTGGAGCGGCCGCCAGGCCGCGGAACGGAGAGATCTCTCGACTCCGCTTCGCTCCGCTCGAGATGACAGAAAGGGTCGCTTCGCTTCGCTCGAGATGGCAGTCGCGCTCTTTACACCGAATAAGCCCAGAAGTTACGCGCCTGCGAGATGATCCTGTCGAGGTCCCACGCCTTCTTGGTGTTTTCCTCGCTGTTGGGGTCACGGATGATGGCTCGTCCGTTCTCGTCGATTCCGCAAATCACGATGAAGTGTCCGCTTGTCGTGAAATCTCCGGGACCCATGATCGCGATGACGGGATGACCGGCTCCGACACGCCCCTTGATCATGTTCTTGTCGGCGGGAAGCTCTTCGGCGTTCAATCCCAGGCCCCGCGCACCCCTTGTCATGAACTCCCAGGTCGTTGCGCCGGCGTCGACGTATCCGCCGTTTTCGCTATACGCGCACATCTTGGGCGGGTCCATCTCCGTGCGTCCGGTCAAGTTGATGTAGACCATCGACAGACAGGTAGGGCCGCAGCCGCTCTGGGCAAGCGTGTCGCGTGCATAACGCGTGTCAGCCCATTGGGCATCGGTCTGGTAGAGGGCGGGTGTGCTGCCGCGCTTCCATTCGGACTTCGGGGTGCTGGCGATTGCCGTTGCACCGGCGCCGCTTTTGCCGCCAAGTGATGGAATCATGGATTCCATCGAGGCGCTCGCGAAATATGACGCGCAGAGAAAGCCAAGCACGAGCATGCCGACGACGATGAATTTGCCCTTGCGATGGGAGAGGCCGCGGCGCTTCGAGCGAACGGGCATCCTGCGTACCTGGATGCCCGAGCTACTCCTGCGCCGGCTCGTCCGTCCCACGCGTATCGAGTTCATGGCGGGGTTGGCCGATCGGCTGGTGTACGAGGAGGAGTAGCGGCTGTAGCGCATCAGTTCGTCGTTCACGGCAATCACCTCGCAGTGGGTTCGCGTTTCGATGCTGCCATGATGCACAAGGGCTCCATGTCGATGCCCATAGCAAAGCCTTAAGAATTTCTTACGATGCAGTAAGGATGGGAAATGCGGACGTGATGCGACTCGATTGCAAGTAGAATTGTCGCCATGAACACACAAGCCAAGATACTGATCGTGGATGATGACGAGGCAATCACTGGCTTGCTCCGAGAGGTGCTGCAGGCCGAGGGCTTTGCCACACATGAATCCCTTTCGGGGCAGGAGGCCCTTGCCGCGCTGTCCGACGGAGATTTCGACCTTGTGCTTCTCGATGTCATGATGCCGGGCATGAATGGCTTTGAGACCTGCCAGCGTATCCGCGAGGATTCGGATGTGCCCGTGGTCTTTCTCACGGCGCGCAACGAGGAGTCCGATACGGTGCTCGGTTTCTCGCTTGGCGCTGACGACTACATCGTCAAGCCCTTCAAGCCTCGTGAGCTCGTGGCACGGGTTCGCGCGCGCATACGCCGCAGGCAGACGACGCAGAATCCGGCCAGCGCCGGAGACCTCGGTATCTTTGATCATGATGGCCTGCTCATCGACGTCAGGCGCCATGTCGTGACCTTACATGACGAGGAGCTCAAGCTCACTCCCAAGGAGTTCGGGGTGCTATCGCTGCTTGCGCGCCATGCGGGCAGTCCCGTTGCCATCAAGGACATATTCGAGGGGATTTGGGACGAACCTTACAATTCGTTCGACAGCAATACCGTGATGGTTCATATCCGGCGCATACGCAAGAAGTTGTCCCAGATCGATTCGTCACGGGAGTTCATCAAGACCGTGTTTGGCGTGGGTTATAAGCTCGAGGTCGAGCGTGGGGAGTCCCGTGATGGCTAGGCTCAAGACCGAGCAGGCGCGTTCCATGTGGACGCGTCTGGTCATCCGCTACGTGCTCGCGCTCGTCGTTTTCACGGTCATTTACGCGGTCATGCTCGTGACGTTGGGCAGCGGGATTTCCAGAGCCCTTGGCAATTACATTGCGGATTCGACATCCGAATGGCATTACGTGTCGGTCGACGAGTTCAACGACCTGATGACGAGCGGCCAACTCAACAGTTCGAATCTGCAGGTCATCGAGCTAGGGCCTTATAGCAACTACCGGGATACGCTAGGTATCGGCGCATCGGCGCAAAACGGTTCTGCCGTGTCGGGCGAGGCATCAACGGATCAGGGCTTGGGCCTTGAGGACGATGCGAGCACCCTGACGCAAGACGAGAAGCAAAAGATTCTCCAGGAAAAGGGTCTTTCCGTCGAGGGGACTCCCATCGTCGCGTATCGTGACTTGAGCACCTACAACGACTTCAAGGTGCTCAAACCGCTCGTGGCCATCGTGCTCTACATCTTGGGACTCTTCATCATCACCTTGCTCTTCATGCGCAGGCCGGTGCGTGCCGTCGATAGCATCGCAGGTGTGCTTGCGGATCCGGGCCTGGTGAAAGGTGATGCCGTCGAGCTACCCAAGAACCTCAAGTCCACGCAGTCCGAGCTCGAGCTGTTGCAGATGCGCATCGTTCGTGACGAAATGGCGGCCAAGGCCGCGGAGGAGCGCAAGAACGAGCTCGTTACCTACCTGGCCCATGACATACGCACGCCGCTTACTTCGGTGCGCGGGTATCTCGAGCTCATCAGCGAAGCCGATGGGATGAGTGCCGAGCGTCAGCGGGAGTTTGCCGGCCGGGCACTGCTCAAGGCCGACCGCCTCGAGTCCCTTGTCGAGGAGCTTTTCGAGATAACCCGCTACAACATGCAGAACATCCCCATAGAGCGCGAAAACCTTGACGTTGGCTTGCTGTGTCAGCAGATTGCCGAGGAGTTCTATCCGCAGGCGCAATCCCGCAATCTCGCCATCGAAGTCGATGCCCCGGTGGGATTGACCGCCTTCTGGGATTCGTCGCGCATGGGACGCGTGCTCGAGAACGTCCTCAAGAACGCCATGGTACATGGGAGTGCCAATAGCACGGTCACCATACGGGCGATGCAAGACGGACAAGACGACGATGTCATCATCCTGTCCGTGAGCAATCAGGGCAAGGAGATATCCCCCGAACACCTCGAGCATGTATTCGATCGCTTCTACCGAGGCGATGCGGCTCGTGGGCAGGCGACGGGGGGCGCCGGCCTGGGTCTTGCGATCACCAAGGAAATCGTCGAGGCCCATGGGGGAGAGATCAAGGCAGAGAGCGAAGGCGGCTTGACCACCTTCACCATCCGCATGCCGCGATGAAACCAGACAAATGTCGCCGGGGCAGTTCTGTCTTATTTAAATGAGACAAGGTCTCTGAGCAACTGTCTCATGTCATGATAGATGCGAGGCGGCCGCCATGGGCAACCGCCTCGCACGGTGATTAGCCTTCCTGGGCCGTTGCGCTTGCGCGACGCTCCTCGAGCTCCTTTTGGCTCTTGTTGAAGAGCTTCGAGAAGGGCAGCACGTCGAGCGTTGCGAGAAGCGAGAGCACGACGAGCACGATGAAGGTCTCGAGTCGAGCATCTCCGCCCAGGGCCGCCTGGATGATCAGGTTCAGAATCGAACCGAAGACGATGGCGAAATTCGCCAGCGAGAGATTGAGCGGATAGTTCTTGGCTCCGAAGCGCTGGCGTGCGAATGCCGATGCGACAACGGGCACGCCGCCATAGCAAAAGCCGCAGCAGAACGCGCCGACGACGTACAGCACGGGAACGTGGAAGACGAAGGCGCAAACGATGCTGCCCGATGCGATGACGGCGACCAGGGCGTCGACGAGCATCGTGATCTTCACATTGGTCTTGTCGAAAAGCAGGCCGATGACCACGCGGGCAAGGCCATTGCAGGTGGAGACCAGGCCGACGAGCAGGGTCGCGAATCCCTCGTCCCAACCGACAAGCTGGGCATCGGAGGCGCAATTGCCGATGGTTGCCAGGCCGATGGCGATGACGATGATCGCCCAGATCCAGTAGACGTAGAACAGGGGCGTCTTGAGGGCCTTGTCATCCTCGGCGGGGTCGTAGCCACCTTCGCCGGCCTTTTCGGGAGCCATGAGCTCGACGATGTTCGCGGGCGGCCTGCGCAGGAGGATGCCGGCGATGACGGCCACGACACCACCGGCTATGCCGATTCCCAGAAATACCGTCGTCAGGTCGACGCCGGACTTGTACAGGTTCACGGAAAGCGTTCCCAGAATCAGCGAGCCAAGGCCAAAGCCCATCATGAGCACACCGGACGAGAAGCCGACCTTATCCGGAAACCAGACGTTCGTGGTCGCGATGATGGAGTTGTAGCCGATGCCCACGCCCGTGCCGGCAAGGACGCCGTAGAAGACGTAGACGATCGTTATATTGCCCTGTGCGAGCAACGCGGTCCCGATGAATCCGGCGGCAAAGAGCACGGCGCCGATTATGATCGTCACCTTGACGCCAAGGGCCTTCTCGATCTGGGAGCCGACGACCGCTCCGATGCAGAACAATATCATCATGATGTTGAACGTCAGGCCTATCTGCGCCCGTTCTAGGCCAAATGCCTGGCACATTGGCGCCGCAAACATCGAAAATGCGTAGATGAGTCCTAGAAACAGGAGCGTTATCGTCGATAACGTCAGGTACGGGGCCCTGCGTCCCTTGATCTGGGATGCCGTCATTTCTTCCATGCGTGCTTTCCTCCCTCCACGCGCGCGACGGGAATCTCCTCATGTCCAGCCGGCTGCTTGTTGTGGAATCGAATCGAATCGTGCGGTGTCGATTATGAACGGATGCACGCGCGGGCCTTATAGCCGCACGGGGTAAATAGTCATGAAAAAGAGAAGACACCTTACCACCCGTGGTACTAGATGCCACGGTCAGGGGTGCTCTTGCCCTAGGCACGTCGCGCGTACTTGCATTCCTCGACAAGATCGAGCAGCTCCTGCGCGGAGTGGACGTCGAGCTTGTGGTAGATGTTCGCGATATGGGTCTTGGCGGTGTGCGGAGAGATGACGAGCTCCTTCTGTATGTAATCCGCATTTCGACCGCGTGCGATGAGGAAGAAGATCTCGGTCTCTCGTGGGGAGAGCCTGTATTGTTCCGAAATCTCGCGGCAAGCGTTCTTCCAGGGCGACACCGGACGGGACTCGAGTTCTTCCAGAGTGCTCGTCGATGTGGGAAATGCGGAGAGACTCATCACCGCAGGACTGGTCGCAGAGCCCTCCAGACGCGTTCCCTCGCCGTCTTCCTCCGTGTTCGAGGTCTTGTTGCCGCTGTGCCTGAGCAGGGGAAAGAGTGTGGTGGCGACAATCATGATGATGCAGACTCCGCAGATGACGAGCAAAGACTGGAACATCGAGGAACCTGGCGTGAGCCTGAGGATAAGGTACCCGATGAGCAGACCCAGCGACATGGAGAGGTACACGACGGGACGCGCGAGGTCACAACCGGGAGCTTGGTTCTTCATGTTCCAGTTTCCCTCGACGCCAAAGACGAAAAGGCCAAAATCGAAGAGGTTGAAACCAGCGAGCAGGGCGATTTGCGACACGACCATGGGGAAGCGACCCATGTTGTACCACATGATTACGGCGGTACCCGTTATGAAGAGGATGACGGAATAGCGATGCATCAAGTCAACGGCAAGAATCGCACTGGTGCTTTTCGGAAGCAGGTGAATGATGAGACCCGCGCAGACGAGACCAAGAAGCACGGCGGCGTTCGTGACGATGAGGATGGGGATGTTCACGATGATGAACGACCCCTGGAGCAATCCAAAGGAAAAGGCAAAGACGCCCGAGAACAAAATGAGGCGGACGTTTCTTGCCCTCGTGATCTTGTCTTCCTGGATGGAAGATTTTCCGTTCTCCTCATGGGCGGCATCTCCGAGACTGTCCTCCTCGTTGCCGTCCTTCTCATATTCGCTTCCTTCTTCGCTGCGCACGTTCATCGTCTTGATGTATGCGAGGATGAGGGAAGAGGCAAAGGGAAGGATGACTGCCGCGATAAGCGATATAGGCCACTGGAAGTAGCAAACGATTACGGCGATCGTCCCTCCGGAAATCATGTAGATGCCAAATGAGGAAAGCACGTGCCCATCATGCTGCTTCATCAGGCATCGCATCCAGAGGACCATCATGATTGCCTGCAATACTCCAAGTATGCCGATGAGAGTCAGTCGCACGGGGAACGGAAGCTCCAGATGCGGCCCCAGAACATAGAGGGTTCCGACGGCAAGCGAGAACATGCCGATGATGTAGATGTATGCCGTCCGACGGCTATCAGGCTTTGGATGCGCCATGCGCCATCTGCCATGCAGCAACAGGGTGCCGAAGGCCAACGCAATCATGATGTAGAGTGTGAGCTGCCGGGCAAACAGATAATCCCCGTCGACCTCTCCCAAAGCTCCGATGTCTCCGAATACCGGAGAGAACAGGATGAGGTAATGCCATGCCAACATCAAGCTAAAGCCAATGCTGATAAGGATAATCCTGACGGTGCTTGAGTCTTGCTGCTCGTGTTCTGAAGTAGCCATGCGTCCCCCCGCTCGCTTGCTTTTCGAACTAGCACACCCATATGATAGGCGCTCTCCTCACCTTGGATGTACTACGAACAATGCCAGACGCCTATAGCTCTTGGTACTAAATGCGTACCGGCTTAGTACCAGATTTAGTACCCGCATGGTCACGACTATGGTTCAAGGCTTTTGTATAACCATGCGTAGTGAAGATGCAATGGTGGCTTTTCGGATGCTCGCATTCCGGGAGGCCGAATATGGGGGAGGGTGACCATGTCCGATTCTGCCGAACTGAAGAACCTTGATATGGCGGACTTCAAGCTCAACGACTACGACAACATACGCATCGAGATGCCCGAGCCTCCTTCCATAACGGAAGAGGACATCGATGCGCAGCTGTTCGAATACGTGATAAGCGGAGGCAAGCAAATCCAGAGCATCGCCGATTTGGACGATGCATGGGTGCGCGATAACTTCGACGGTCTCGAGACGGTGCAAGACGTTCGCCAGTCCATCAAAGACCAATATGACAAGGAGATGGAGTACCAGCTCAATGATGTAAAGCTCCAGAACTGCTGCGAGGCGCTCATCGACAGGCTGGAGGGCGAGGTCCCCGAGGACATCATCCAGAACAACGTCGATTTCATGCGCGAGAACAACCAGCGCCTTCTGGACGGCATGCACATGAGCTTCGAGCAGTTCTTGCGCGAAGAGCACATGACCGCCGACCAATACGAGGCCAAGCTCCGCGACGAGGCGATCTACCAGCTCAAGCTCAACGTCGCCCTCGACCTCATGGCCGACGTGCTGGGCACGCAGGTGGGCAACCACGAGCTGACGGAGTATCTCTCGGCTCCCGACCCGGAAGCCTTCCTTGCCGAGATACGCGAGAAGGACCAGGTCGAAAACGCCCGCAGGGCCGCCGTTCGCATCAAGGTCATGAGGCGCATCGTCGATACCGCGATTGTCAATGGCGTCCTTCCCGGTGCAGAGCAATCAGACGACTTCGGCTTCGTCATGGGGAGGTAGGCATGAAGGTAGAGAAGGTCAGGGAAAAGGACGGCAAACTCGAGTTGCTGGTGGAGCTTTCGCCTGCCGAGACAGCCGAGGAAATGCAACGTGCGGCCGGAAACGAGATTGCCAAGAGGGGCGCTGGCCAAGATGACCTCAAGGCATCGGGGGTGACCCCGTCGGAGTTTCTGGCAAATCTGGTGGGGGCTTCCGAGGCATCGTTTCTCATAGACGAGGGCATCATGCGCAGGCGCGCGCCCTTTGCCTTGACGGCCGAGCGCGTGGACACCATCGGCGCGCCCGTATACCGCTGCTCGGAGCATGCCCAAATCGGCAAGCCATTCAAGTACCAGTTCGTTTGCGTGCCCGTTCCCGAGTACGAGCTCGAGAGCTACGATCCGGTCTCCATCTCCGTTCCCTCGTACGAGGTCAAGACGGAGGAGATCGACGCAGAGATAGATCGCATGGTGCAATTTGCCGCCACGGGCATGACCGACACGAGTCACGACGAGGTCATGAAGGGCGATAAGGTCGAGCTTGCCATGCAGACCACCATGGACGGCGCTCCCGTCAAGACGCTGTGCACCGATGGTCGCGAGTATACGACCGGCGCATTTGCGATGCCCGATGATTTTGACGAGGCCATCATCGGCATGAAGGTGGGAGAGACCAAGACCTTCGGCTTCGAGGGCCCCGATATCGTTCCGGATGCCGATGGCAACGTGAAGATGGATAGCTACGAGACGACGGTGACCGTCAAGCGCATCATCAGGTCGGTCGCACCCGAGCCGGATGATGCCTGGGCGCGAAGCACGAAGCCGGGCATCGAGAGCCTCGAGCAGCTCAGGGCCGAGGTCGAGGAGAAGATTCGCTCCCAACACGAAGACGACTTCCAGAGAAGCGCGCAAATGCTCGCGGGCAACGAGCTCGCCAAGCGCATCGTGGGCGATATCCCCGACCTCATCTACGGCGTCGCAATGAAGGAGGCGCGCGAGAACCTCAACTGGAAACTTCAATCGGAGAACCAGACTCTCGATGAGTTCCTTGCAGCCCAGGGCATGACGCAGGAAGAGCTCTCCAACGCCCTCATGCTCCAGGTGAGAACGCAGCTCAACAGGCAATTTGCGATGAATGCGTACGCGAAGCACAAGGGACTTGTCGTGGAAGAGGATGACCTCAGCGCGTTCTTCGAATCCATTGCGCCCGGAAACGCGAATATCGCGCATGCCGACTTCAACAGGGACGGCAGAATCTATGCCGCACGTTGTGCGGCCCTCAGGCTCAAGGCGGCCAAGCGGGCCGTCGAGGAGGCGGATATCACGCGCATCGGTGCCGCTTCCTAGCAACGTGGGGTTTGCTTGGTGCGAGTCGTCATCGCATCGACGTATCTGGTCAAGACAGGCGTTTCGGGCACGAGTTGATGGAGGGTTTCAATGCACGAGTTTAAGACCGAGAGCAAGAAGATTCTGGATATTGTCATCAACTCCATCTACTCGACCAAGGAAGTCTTCCTGCGCGAGCTGATATCGAACGCCTCGGATTCGATCGACAAGGTCATGATCATGCGGTCCCAGGCTGCCGACCATGCGGATGGCGAATCCCAGCTCGTCGAGGATGGCTGGGAGCCCGCCATCGAGCTCGCCTTCGATGTCGATGCTGGCACCATCACCGTGAGCGATAACGGCATCGGCATGAACGATGTCGCCCTCGAGCGCGAACTGGGAACGATTGCCCATTCGTCAAGCCAGGAGGCAAAACTCGCCGAGATGACCGATGGCGAAGGCGATGCGGATATCATCGGGCAGTTTGGCGTGGGTTTCTATTCCAGCTTCATGGTGGCCGATCACGTGAGCGTCATCTCGCGCGCGCAGGGGTCGGACGAGGCGTTTGTCTGGGAAAGCGACGGCATCGAGGGCTTCACCATCGACCGTGCCGAAAGGGACCATGCGGGCACGGACGTCATTTTGCACCTTCGTCCCAATGACGCGGCCAACGATTACACCAAGTTCCTGTCGTATCCCGCGCTCGAGGAGCTCGTGAAGCGTCACAGCAACTATATCCGCTATCCGATCTACCTCGAGACGAGCGGCGTGCGTCAGGTCGTTCCCGAAGACGGGGCCATTGACGCCGAGCCCGAGTTCGAGGAATACGTCGAGCGTCGCGTCCTCAATTCCATGGTTCCCATCTGGGCAAAGCCCCGCTGTGAGGTGAGCGACGAGGAATACGCGGCGTTCTACCAAGAGGAGTTCGGCGATCCCCATCCGCCGTTACGTATCATCACGATGCATGCACGTGGTCTGCACAATTGCGACGTGCTTCTATTCGTGCCGTCCGAGCCCTCGGGCGACTTCTACAGCAGGGACTACAAGAAGGGCCTCAAGCTCTATAGCTCGGGCGTCATGATCGACGAGCTCTACGCCGACTTGGTTCCTGAGTATTTTGGCTTCGTCCGTGGCGTTGTCGATAGTCCCGACATAAGCATCAGCCTGTCGCGCGAAGGGATCCAGGAAGATCCGTTCTTGCAGGACATCGCCGCGCAAATCGACAAGCGCCTCTGCCACGAGTTCGCCGTCATGCGCGATGAGGAGCGCGAGACCTATGTCGATTTCTTCTCGGGCTTCGGACGCACCTTCAAGTTCGCCATCTACGCGACCTTGGGGGCGCTCAATGAGAAGCTCGAGGACCTGTTGCTTTTCTTTACCGCCCAATCGGATGACCCCATGACCCTGCGCGAATACCGTGACGCCATGCCAAGTGACCAGCCGTGCATCTTGTTTGCGTCCGGCGACGAGGCACGCAAGCTCGAATCCACGACATCCGTGAAGGCCGTGACCGAAAGGGGATGGGACGTCATCCTGTGCTCCGAGGGCATCGACGAGTTTAGCCTGATGACCCTGCGAGAATATGATGGCCTTCCCATCAAGAACGTTTCGGCAGATGACCTCGTTCTCGATGATGCCGAAAGCCTCATGCGCAAACGCGCGATCGACGAGGAAAACTCCGCGTTTTTCACGTATGTGTGCGATTGCCTGCCGGCCGATGTCGTGGAGGTGCGCTCCACGCTGCATCTTGACAGGGAGCCGGCGTGCATCACGTCCATCGGACAGGTGAGTCTGGGCCTCGAGAGATACTTTGCGTCCATGCAGGAGCGTTCGACGGCGCTACCCCAGATACGTCATGCCCTCGAGCTCAATCCCGAGCACGGCATTTTCGATGTCATGCGCAAGGCGTTCGAGGCACATGACAACGAGCTCGTCGAGCGCTATGCCTTCATCCTCTATGGACAGTCGATGCTCGCCGAGGGGCTCGACATTCCCGATTTCACACGGTATTCGAACGCCGTATACGCGTTGATGCAGGAGTAGCGCACGGCATGTCAGCTTAAGGGAGGTACGGACCCATGCAGTACGGCACGGTCAACGGATGCAAGATATCGCGTCTCGGACTCGGGACAAAGCGCTTTCCGACCGAGGACAGCTCTCGTGTCGTCCATCTCGACGTAAAGACGGCTTCGGCGATATTCCAGGCGGCGATTGACGGGGGAGTCGATTTCTTCGACACCTCGTATTCGAATCACAAGGGCGAGGCGGAGAGTTTCCTCGGCGATGAATTCGCAAAGGTCACCAAGCCGCTGCATGTGTGCACGAGCTTCTTCGAGATGGTCGACCCTCGTTACGAGTACGTGTTTCAGAAGCAGCTCAAGAAGCTTGGCAAGGAGTGCATCGACTTCTACGCAATTGAGGGCGTGACCGACATCAACAAGGAGGTCAACGTCGAATCCGGTGCGATTGACTACTTCTTTGAGCGCAAGGAGGCCGGTCAGATCGCACAGATTGGCTTCAACTCCGAG
>ERZ836877.2278-NODE-2278-length-25497-cov-4.980072_pt1 | contig 25497 bp, 29 predicted proteins | sample MGYA00519469_ERZ836877 | MGnify/ENA primary metagenome ERZ836877 (study PRJEB31850, sample SAMEA3708809) | human gut metagenome | biome: human gut; feature: human-associated habitat; material: faeces | place: China | collected 2014 ... | reverse complement strand
GGGAATAGTTCCACAGCTGCTTTTTGTTGATGCCCGTCAGCCTCTCAAGGGCTGCGTTGGTGATGACTCCCTCGTAATAGCAAAGGAGCGACTGCACGTCATAACGCCATTCAATCTGCCAGTTCTCTTTTATAGCCTGGGGCAATTCCGATTCCGGCAGCTCTTCTTTTAGAATCTTGATAACGTCAAGCACATCCCTTTTCACTTCCTTTACGCTGTTTCCGGCAGCATAAACCCCATCGCAGTTTTCCGCATATGCCCCGAACGAGTCGGAGCTTGCACAGATGTTGACGATTAACTTGTTCATATCATTGTCTTTAGGTTCACTCTTGACAACCTTTCTTACCTATGGACTCATCCTGTGAAATTTATCTGTATGAAAGAGGTGGGTCATTTCAAACCCATCTCTTTCATGATAGCCAGCCTCAAGGGCTCTGGGATTTCCCCGGTATGAAGGGGGACCGGTACAATCCGTGGATGGCCGTCTTTGGCGTATAGCACATGGCTTCCGCGCTGTCGGACTTCGACCCATCCGTTTTGTTGTAGGAAGCGGTGAAATTGTCGATATTTCATGCCTACTGAAATTTATATGTTGCAAAGGTAGGAAAAGTTTCCATTATTTGCAAATATTAATGGAAATTTTTCCCATTTTAACATTTCAGTCGGTTCCCGCGATGTCAGTGTCCTCTTGCGCGTGTGCGCGGTTTTTACTAATTTTGTAGTCGAGGAGAGAGGAGAATCCTGGTGGCTTGGCTTTGGTCAGGACGCCGGGGTTCTTTTTATTCCCGTCACTTCGTTCCGGGCACGATGCGCTCTCCGTAGATGGTGAAGCTGCCGTCGGGGTTGATGGCGTCGAGGCGGCGCATCCAGCCTTTGGAGTATTTCCACCATGCCTTGCAGCCCCTGTAGTATCTCACACGGGCGTTGTAGAGGCGCGTGAACAGCTCGGTGGGGCTGGCGGCGTTGATGGCGGCGAGGGTCTTCGGGCCCACGATGCCGTCGGCCTTGACGCCGAGGATGCGCTGGATGCGCTTTGTCATGCCCGTCCCGGATGCCCACAGCCAGTCCACGCAGATGTTGGCGATGCCCTGGGAGCGGATGTCGTCGGCCTTCATTTTGTTCCAGAAGAGGGTTCTCAGCACATCGCGCCACTGGTCGAGGCTGATGTCGCGGAGCCGCTGCGGTGTGGGCGCCGGGTAGCCCTTGCGCCGGCAATAGGTGCGGTAGGTGCCGAGGGTGACGCCTATCATCGTCTTGCCTCCCGGGTCGTCGGGATCGTCGCTCCAGCCTCTGCGGCGTGCGGTTTTGAACTGCTCCTCCAGCGGACGGCTGAGATCGTCAACGGGCACACCTGCCTCGAAGTGGAGAAAATGCGGAATGAGGTGATTGATGTCTGCCATGATTGTATTGTATGGGTGTTATCGGTCTGTCTTGGTTTCCTCGCTCTCCCCGGCCTCGACGGTGGCGTCGTCGATTATCTCCGACACGTTGCGGCGGCGGATGAGCCGCCATATGTCAAACCTGCCCTTGACGCCCTTGTACTCGAAGTAATTGTTCATGCACGAGTTGAACTCGATGGCGTAGATGACAAAGAGCGTGCCCATCGACACCACCGGGACGCCGATGGTGACTCCGAACGTGCGCGAGGCAAGCTCGGCCACCGTCACCCAGCATAGATAGTCCATCATCTTGTTGACGGTGCGGCGCACGGCACGGGAGGTGCGTATGGTCTCGCCGCGCCTGCGTGCGGCGAGGATGCCGAAGCGCAGGTCGACGAGCACGAGCACCGCGCCGAGCAGCAGCCACGGGGCGAGGTGGGTGTAGAAATTGGCGATTGTCGCGCCGATGGCGGACATCGCGGCGGCGAAGAGATTGTTTGATTCTTCCATTTCATGATTCGGTTTTGGCTCCCTCACTGCGTTCGGGACACAATGAGGGATGCGGTCAGGTTGTCTGAGCGGCGTCCGGCTTATCGCTCGGCTTATCGTCCGGAGCTTCTGCCGGGGCGTCGGGGTCGTCGTCGAGGAGGCGGAGTATCTGCTCCGTCCCCCATGCGGGATTGGCGTCGATGAGCTTTTCCACGATGGCGCCGGGCAGCGGCGTGTACGAGGGTGTCTCCACGTCGCGCATGGCCTCCCCGATGTAGGTGCTGATGCTGCGGTTGTACTCGTCGAGCAGCTTTTCGGCCCACGCCCTGCGCTCCGGATCGGCTGACTCGTCGTTGAGCACGGGCAGCGCCTCGTCCCATTGCTCGGGGGCGAGCCTGTCAAGGGCCTCGTCGCGCGCCGTGGTGTAGGCGGTGTGGCAGGGCGAGAGGCGGCGTATCATGAGGGAGACGGTTATCTTCTCTTTTGCGGCCAGTCCGGAGAGGGAGGCCGACGAGAGCTGGTCATATAAGGCCAGCGTCCCGTCCATTGTCAATTTTGTTGTCTTCATGCCTCTGCGGTGTTAGGGTTGCCACCTGCGATGCTGTCCCTGACCTCGTCCGCAAACGCCTCCACGAGCCCGGCTGCCTCGGTAAGGGGGAAATTGCCGTTGACGGAGACGGAACCGCCCCCCTCGTATGTGTTGAACGAGCCGACATACTCGCCTTCGGGGATTCCCCCCTCCACCGGGAGACGGTGTATCTCCCCGCAGTCGAGCATCGTCATGACGCCGTTGTCCACGTGCGCGTTGGCCGTGATGTTGTACTCCCTCGCCTCGTCGTCGAGGTTGCTGACGCCTACCGTGTAGGACTTGATGTCATTGATTTTTGCCATGATTGTAATTGTTTTTTTGGTTTGTATCTGTTTTTTCGGGGAGAGAGTGGTTGGTGTCAGGGGCAGCGCAGGATGGTGAGCGACACGTTGCCGCGCGCGTTGTCGGCGAGGGTTCCGTTCCACTTCACATATACGGTATTGCCGGCCATATAGGCTACCGCCGGTATGGGGTTTCCCACAGTGTTGACGATGAAGAAGGCGTTTCCGCCGTAGGCGGTAAGGCCCCAGTCGGTGTTGGCGGTGAAGTGGAAGCCGTTGGCATCCCTGGTCAGGCCGGATGTGGGGAAGGAGCCTTTGTAGCCTCCGCTTGATATGGCGGAGGAGGTCCACCTCACCAGTATATGGCAGATGAAGAAGTTGTGCGTGCCGAGCAGCTCCGCCTTCTCCGCCCACGTGGAGGCGTTGGCCTCGGAGCGCATGAGGTAGGCTGCCATGGTCTGCCGGTTGAACCCGATTGCCGTGGTGCCCCCCACATCGGCGCCGGAATAGGCGTTGATGTATATCCAGTTTTTGTACTGGGTGTTGCCGTTGACCTCCTCGTTGGACATGCAGGAGCGCAGCGAGTTGTATCCGATGTAGTTCGGCGGCTGCTTGCCGCCGCTGCCGCTGTATGTCGCCTCGATCGTGTTGTGTTTGTGGCTCTTTGCGGCATAGACCGTGTCATGGTTGTGGCTCGAGGAGGCATAGCCGGTGTGCGTGTGGCTCGAGGAGGCCGCTCCGATTGATGCGGGCGTCAGCTGCGTACATGCGGTGGCGGAGCATGACTGGAAGTTGCCGTTGTTGTTCTTGTAGAGGAAACCCGCCTGTTTCAGGGAATCCACCGTGGGGATTCCTGAGAGCGACACTGCCGATGTATCGGTGGAAGCAGTGAACGTCAGAGTTCCGTTGCTAAAAGAGGGACGGAAGGTTTTGCCGACAGGTCCTTGCGGCCCTGTGGCTCCGGTATCGCCTTTGGGCCCGGTAGCTCCTGTCGCTCCCTTTGGTCCGGTGGCTCCTGTCGCTCCCTGCGGACCACGTGCGAGGGTCGTGGTCTTCGTGCTGCCGAGATACCAGTAGCCGTCAGACCCGATGCTCGGCGTGATGCCATTGCTACCAGTCGCGCCTTTTGGACCCTGCGGCCCTGTGGCTCCGGTATCGCCTTTGGGCCCGGTAGCTCCTGTCGCTCCTGTCGCTCCCTTTGGTCCGGTGGCTCCTGTCGCTCCCTGCGGACCCCTCAGCGACGTCGTGCTGACGACCGTGCCGTCCGCCACGAGCTGGTATGACGAGTTCAGCGTCAGTACCGGCTTGTCGCCTTTAGGCCCTTGCGGCCCGGTAGCTCCTGTCGCTCCCTTGGGGCCTGTCGCGCCCGTCGCTCCCTGCGGTCCCCTCAGCGACGTCGTGCTGACGACCGTGCCGTCCGCCACGAGCTGGTACGACGAGTTCAGCGTCAGTACCGGCTTGTCGCCTTTGTCGCCCTTGTCGCCTTTGATACCCTTTATGTTCTTTGTGGCAGGATTGGCCAGACCCTTGTTGTTGCTCCACGACAGGTTTCCGCTGGCATCGACCGAGGGCGTGAACGTCGCTCCGTCGGTGCCGTCGGTGCCGTCGGTGCCCTTGAGCAGGGTCGATTGCTTGGTGCCGTCGATTACAAGGTAACCGTCGGTGCCGAGCGTGATGACGGGGGTGTGACCCGGCGTGCCCGGCTCTCCCTTCGTCGCGGCCACGAAAGCGGAGTCACCTTTGAGCAGCGTCTTGACGTCGCCCTTGATGAGACCGCCGATGTCGGAGCGGAACGACGGGGTGTCTATCTTGCTCTTGACCCCGCTCTGCAGGGCGTCGAGCTGCGCGGCGGTGAAGTCCGTGTACTTGAAGTCCTTGCCGTTTGTTCCCGGCTGGCCGTCGGTACCCTCGGCCTTGACCTGCGTGAGCGTGCCGCCAATCTTCCACCGCTTCGTGGTCGGGTCAATCTCGGGCGTGATGCCGTCCGCGCCCTTGAGTACCGTGCTGCTCACAAGCTCGCCGTCGGCCACGAGCTGATGCTGCGCGTTGAGACTGAGCACGGGCTTCGGTCCCCTGACGTTGACCACCGCCTCGCCTATGGTGAGGTTGCCGCTGCTGTCGAGCTGTGCGCGGATGCCGAGCACCGGTACGTCGAGCGATGCCCAGCGCACCGCGCCGACGTAGAAGTTCAGCGTGATTTTCTGCTTCGCGCCACCTGTGGCGATACCCGACGCCGGGGAGTACGTCTGCTCCGTGCCCCCGTCGATGGAGTATCTGAGCACATTGCTCCCGCCGGGCGTCACCTCCTCCATGGCGATGCCCGTGTCGCGGAAGACCCGCGCCGTGAGCGTGGCCGGAGACAGAACGCCCTTGAAGTCGCGCATGATGGAGTTCTCCGACGGCTGTATCTCGTAGCGTGCGACGGCCTCGGCATCCTCGCCTTTGAGAGACGGACCCTTTGGCACGCCGTCGATGACGAGCCGTCCGTCGGCGCCTACGTCGATGGATGGTGTGTGGCCGTCGTTGAGGTCGGCCACGGTGATATGTCCGTGTGCTATCTCTATGATGGCCATGATTGTCAGGTTGTCGTCGTCGTTACAGTACCGAGTGTGTATATCTTGTCAAGCGCGGCGGTGAAATCCACCGTATACACCACGTGGCAGTGCACGGTGGCCTTGCCGCTCACCTCGGCTGCGGTGAGCGTTACCTTGGGCACCTTGGCAGTGTCCTTGACGTTTGAGGTCGTCCCCGCCCAGTTCTCGGGCAGTCCGTTGGCGTTGTATTTCGTCCAGCGGTAGGTATACTTGCGGTCGTCGGCGGGGGTGTCGATGTCCTCCACCTTCACGCCGTCGCGCCACAGGCGGGCATAGATGTCGGTGTCCCCCTGCCCGTTCTTGATCACATTCCCCGTCAGCGTGTACACCTCCACTGAGCTGCGGTCGGTGGCATCGTAGAAGGTCACTATGTTTGAGAATTTCTCGCCGCTCTCCGAGTCGGTGAGCGTGCAGCGGAACGTCTGGAAGTTGAGCACCTCCGATGGCTTGACGGTGAGCGTGCAGCGGCCCGAGGCGTCGGGTCCGGTGTGATGGGCGGCGGCCAGCGCCCTCCATCCGCCGTTGGCGGAGTCGAGCACCTCCCAGACGGGATTCCTGACGGTCACATCGACCGACGCCCCACGGTAGAGCCTTGCCACGGCGCGGAGTGTCCCGGCCACGTTGCCGCGGTCGAAGGTGTCGCCGTCGGGACATTCGATGACCACCATCCCCGTGGCCCCGGCGCTCTGCACGAGCGTGAGCGTCTTGTAGCCCTCCACCTTGGTGACGGCCTGCGTCACGGGGTCGTGCAGCTCGCACTCCCAGCGGATGTCGAGCCGCTTGGTCACCGCGCTGATGTTGGAGCTTACCGTCAGCACGTTCTTCGTGAACGACAGTCCCGTGGTCGATGCCGTCACCTCGTCGCCGTTGACCACCCACTTCCAGGCCGTGCAGTTGGCTCCCGGCGCCTGGTCCGAGGCGTAGCCGGAGAGGAAGATCTTGGCCGTCACCTCCAGCGGCGTGGCCGTGTAGTCGGGCGTGTATGTCTTGGTATCGGGTGTGTAGAGCTGGGTGTCGCCGAGCGACGCCTGGGTGTACGACTGCAGCGCCCTGCCGTCGTTGAGGTCCACTATCGTTATCTGGCCGGAGGCCACTCTTAATGTCGAACTTGCCATATGTCGTTTCCTGTTTGTTTGTCAGTTGATCAATCAGACGGGGGCTGCTGCGGCAGCGTCACCCGGCATTCAAAGAGAGCGGAGCGGTTCACATCGTCGGCGTCAACCACGCAGACATTCCCCGTGCCGTTGTGGAGATTGTTCCATGCCACGTCATCAGCAGCATCATGCGACGTCCGCAGCCACGAAAAGCTGCCCGCGGGAAGAGTGTCGGTGATCTCCTCGGCGCCGAGCAGCACGTGCGCCGTGAGCGTCCGCTGCCCCTCGCCGTTGCGGATGATGTTGCCGAGATCGGTCCTGATCTCGACTGTCAGCGCGGACTCGCCGTCAGAGATGATGGGGACGCGGATGGAGCAGAGAGGAGCGGGGGAAGCTGGGCTATCGGGATTATCGGGATTATCGGAGGGATCGGAATCATCAGAATTATCCCAGAGCTCGAAGGTGATCGAGGAGGCGGCGTCGGCAGTGATGCTCTCAGTCTCGCCGGGACGAGACTCGGCCCAGGCGAGCTCGCGGCGTGTCGCCGCGTCGTCATCGGTCAGGCAGGTGACCCTGCCGTAGCTGACGGCCTCCCGCGTCACCCCGAGCGCAGTCTCCCTCCACACCTTCGCGTAGAGAGTGTCGCCAGCTTTCACCGCCGCGTCGCTGGCAGTGAGCACATACCGCGAGGCCGCCACCAGGGAGTCTATGCGGTTCCAGGCCTTAATGCTTATGTCCTCACGCAGCTCCAGACGGTTCTTCAGCTTCTCGATATCCTCGTCGCTGCGGCGCTCGCGCCGCCGGCGCGTCTCCACGTCGCCCAGACCGTTGCGGCGCAGACGCTCCGAGCGCGGCCTGGCGGGCACCCTCCTGAGCTGTGTGCTGTATTTCTTCTTCTCTGCCATAGACTATTCCTTTATAAATTCCTCGGCCTCGTATACCTCCGGCCACAACTGCACGAGCGTCACCTCCGAGTAGCCGGTGGCGCAGTCCACCCTCTCCTGTCCGGCCACGAACACCGCCTCCTCCATCGCCGCATCCGTGTAGACCATCGCCATGTCGCCGTCATCGATCCTCAGGTCGGCCTCCCCCGAGAGGGTCGTGCGCCGGCGCGAGTACTGGCTGTGGAGCGTCCCCATCAGTGTCCGCTCCAGGGTGTCGGCATATCCGGCCCTTGTCAGTCCCCTCACCTGTCCCGAGCCCCTGACACCCGCCCCGGTCACGGCTTGCGGATCATGCAGCAGCACGCCCCGCGCGGTCTCCTCCTCCTCGGGAAGCGTCCCGAAGATGGTCTCCACCGACAGAGGCTCCTGGCTGTCGCGGTTGAGCCATCCCTCATACTCGGCGTCGGGCACCTCCGGCTCCTTGTACGCCGGAGCCTCCACCACCGTTATCTCCGGTATGCCATAGCCCCACCAGCGGGCAGTGCGCAGCACGTCGCGCGTCCCCTTCACCATCTGCGGCCACGTCGCCAGCTGCAGCTCCGACTCGTCGCCCTGACAGAGCCACACCCCCTTGAGGACCCTTATGCGCAGATAGCCCTCCACAGGCGGCATGCCGATGAGCATCCCCTCTCCCATCAGGCGCACCTTCTCCGAGATCTCGCACGGCAGGCGCAGGCGTCCGTTGACCGGACGGTTCGTGCTCCATCCGCTCACCCCCCCGGGGCTCTCCGAGTCTGTGCCCTCAAGGCGGTCGGGGTAATAGGCGAGCCAGCAGTCCTTCCAGTCCCACGTGCCCTCGCCCGTCCTGACCCAGACCCCGGGAGCCCCGGCCATATGCACCCTCCCCGTGGTGTTGTCCGCCGACATCTGCGAGCGGTTGCGCCACCACGCCTTTATCTGGCCGCCCTCGTCGCACACCTCGATGGAGACAGGCACGTAAGCCTGCCGCGCCCACATCCTCCACTTCTCCCAATCCCTGCTGCTGTTGTCGATGAAGAAGCTCTCGTCATACGTTCCCTCGCAGTAGGGATTGTAACGCGGGTCGAGAAGCATCTTCACAGCGATGCGCAGCATTCTCTTCCCTCCGGTCAGCGGAAGGTAGACGCCCTTGGTGCGGAGCATCTCCTGCGGATAATGGCTCGCCACCATCGCATAGGGGGTGTAATCCTTGTAAAGATCAAGAGTCTGCTTAGTGGGCTCCTCCCCGGGATACATTATGTTGAGGTAGCCGGCAGGCGAGGATACCCCGGTCACATACACCGTCTCGTCCACGCTCCCCAGCACCGCCTCATGGCGGCAGACGGAACACCGCTCGCCGATGCTCTCCAGCCCCGCCGGCAGCGGCTTGCCGTCGGCCAGCGTCCTCACGCGGAAACTGTCCCAGAGCCCGAGGCTCTGCACCGAGTCATACTGCGGCCGCTTCGACTCGTCACGCTCGGCGTTCTTCACCACCGGCGTCTGGGGCTTGCAGTCCTCCTCCGGCAGCTCGCTCTCCTCCATGAGCCGCGCCGACGCGTAGGCCGAGAAACTCACGGTCATGTCCTGGTAGGTCTCGGCGGTGCCGAGCGTGCGGTTCACCCCCTCCCAGTAGATCTCCTCGCGCCGTCCCGTCTCATAGAGGGCGTTGAGGTCGTAGAGCCACACCTTCCCGCATCTCTGCTCCAGGTGCAGCCCCAGCGGCAGCAGAAGCCCCTCGATGGCCGCGCGCATCTTGACGGGGATCCCCTCCTCGTCAAACATGTTGGCGGTGCGGTAGAGATAGACCTCGGGCACTGCCATGCCGAACACCTCCTGCGCGGTTTTGCCCGGGTGATGCCCCATCATGAGGGCGAGGTCGTCGCCCGTGGCCATGGTGTTGACGGAGCTGACCAGCGTCCGCGGCCCCGGCTCGTCGCCGTCGCGCAGGCCGCAGAGGCGCAGCGCGCGCAGAAGCAGAGCCCCGGCGTTCTCCGTGCCCCACTCGTTGACCTGGCTCAGCCCCTCGGCGTGCGCCGGGCGCGTGTAGTCGATGCGGTTGAGGCAGCCGAAGTCGGAGAAGGTGAGCGTCACCTCATAGTCGCTGTCCCTCACGTAAGGCTCCTCGTAAAACTCGGTGTCGAGCCGCCCGCGCCAATAGGGCTTCCAGTCCTCCCCTGCCTTGCGCGAGTAGACGTCGAGCACGCACATGCCGGCGTTGACGGTGTAGAGGTCTACCCACTCGCGGTCGGTCGCGCTGATGATCCTCAGCGTGGCCATGCTCCCGCGCACCGCCGTCTCGGGCTTCCATTCCTCCCACTCGATGCGCAGCGTCTCCCTCTTCGGGAAGTCCAGGCCGCGCACGGTGCCCGGCTCTGCATAGCGGCGAATCTCCACCTTCCAGTCGATGTCGCCTCCGCCGCAGAATGAGCCGCGAGCCCAGACCGTCAGGTCGTCATATGTCGGAAATCCATTCTCCATATCCTTGTCTTTTTTTTCCTCACTGCGTTCGGAACACAATCTCACATCCGGCTATGCCGTCTCTCCTCGTATCTCATCGCCAGCCGGAGCTTCCCGGCGTCGATGGTGATGTCTTCACAATATATCCTTCCGCCCCCCTCGTAGGCGGGCGTTATCAGACTCCTGAGCTTGTCGAGGGGCGCCACCACCTCGGGATTGGTGGATGCTCCGGCATACTCGCCGAAAAGACCCACCGTGGGGCCGTAGGCGATACCGCCTTCGGCGAATTTCGGCAGGTTCTTCACGCTGGCCACGATGGCGGTCAGCTGCGCAAGCCCAGTCGCCGCGAAGCCTATCCATCCCCAGGGGCCGAGCGCGGCTGCCTGAGACGTCGCGGTGGCATATCCCGCCACCAGCGTGGCTATCGCTCCGGCTATGGTGCCCATCACGTCGATGGCCGGAATGCCGAGGTTGCTGCCCATCTGCTGAAGACTGCCAGCCACCTGGCTCATCCCCTGGGCCAGCTGCGTGCTCTTCTCCTTGCTCTGGGCGAGCACCGACGGAAGCCCCTCCAGCTTATCCGGCAACCCTTCCAGCTTATCCGGCATCTTCACCTTGCAGTTTACTTCAAGGTCAGGTACGGGAATCTCCATTATTTCCGAGATTATCTCATCCTTGTTGAGGATGAAGTCAGTTGTCAGACTGATGCCCATCTGCTTATCGATAGCGTTCTTCTCGGCAATCAGTCTGGCGATCGAGGCCTTGTCTACCTCGACGTCAATCCTGGCCTTGATCTCGCGTATCTGCTTCTCGATGGCGTTCCTCTCGGCGGTCAGTCTGGCAATAGCCGACATGTCCACCTCAAGATCAATCTTCGCGTCAATCTCGCGGATCCGCTTCTCAAGCGCGGCGATGCTCCCCTCGGGGATCACCGGCTCCGCCTTTATCCTTGTGGCGGCAGAGCCGGAGCCTTCGCCGCCGTTGTTGTCATCACCATCGCTTCCGTTGTTGCCGGATGCTGCTGCCACAACACCGTTGACCTCATGATTGAGCTGCTTCCATTGCTTGTCCAGCTCTATTCCCTCTTTTATAGCGGCATTGAGATTGGAAACCGTTTCAACCAGATTTTCATAAGCCTCGGACTTGGCCTCCTGGGCAGCATACATCGCTTGCCCTGAAGCCCCGACGTTAGCCATAAATCCGGCACTGGAAGACCGCTTCTCGTTTTGAGCAGCAGCCTCGGCGCTGACTTTCCAATAATTTTTTCGCGCTGACTGCTCCTCATTACGAAGTTCGGATTTCTTGTCTACATTCGCTCTTATCTTGTCTCCCAGCGATTCAAGAGCATACTTCTTGCGCAACGCGACAATAAGCTCGTTGATAGCCTTTGTGCTTTCCTTGTATTTGCCGGTTGTCTCTTCAATCTGCGCATTGTAATCAGGCAAGACAGCCTTTATGTCATTGATTGCCTTTTTACGCTTCTCGAGGGAGATCTTCTCATCCCTGGCTGTCGCCAGAAGCATTTCTATTCTTTTTTGCTCCTGTGCTATCCTCGCTTCGCTTTCCCGTCTTGCCTCATTGAGTGCCTTCTGCCGTTCGGACGCCTCGCGGCTCTTGCGGTTCATCGCCTCCATCGCCTCGGTCACGCCCCATATGGCCAGACCTACGGCTCCCATTCCCAGCAGTCCTCCCATCGCCAGCTGCCATCCCCTGGCCGCTGCCGCCGCGCTCCTGGCGGCGTTGGCAAATCCCTGTGCCCGTATGGCCGCACGGCCCGAGGCCGTGAAGACATTCCCGAGCCCCATGACCAGACGGGTGAGCAGACTCCCGGTGACGATAGTCTTCAGCGGCACGAACGACTGGGCGAGAATGCCTACATTGGCCGCCGCCGACAAGGCCGAGATGCCCACATTGAGAAACGGCTTCGCCCAGGACGTCGCCTCGCTGATCATGTCGCCGAACGCCGCGAATTTGTTCTTAAGGGCCTGCGCCGCGCTCTCCCCCGTCTGGCTCATCGACTCGAAGGCCGCGTCCATAGTCCCCGCGCTGTCGGCCATCGTGGCCACGTTCCTGGAGAATGTGTCGGCAAGCTCACCGTTCAGCGGAATCAGCGCCCTCAGTGCCTCGGCACTTCCGAACAGCTTGCCGTATACCTCCTGCTCGAGCACGCCGCTCGCCGCCGAATATGACTTCACGCTCCGGTCGAGGTCGGACAGGAAGGCCTGGAAGCCTCCCGCCGCCTTGATGGCCGCGGCGTCAAACTGGATTCCCATCTCCCGCGCCATCCTCGTGGCCTCGGAGCTCGGTTTCACCAGGGAGTTGAATACCGCCGCCAGCTGCGTCGATACCTCCGCCGTGTTGCCGCTCACCCCAGTCAGCGTAGCGAAGGTGCCCATCAGCTCGTCGATGCTCACTCCGAGCGTGGCCGCGTTGGCCGTCACCCTCGGCAGCGCGGCGCCGAGCTGCCCGAAGTCGGTCACGCCGTTCTTCGCCGTGAGCTGGATCTTGTCCTGGATCGCTCCGGCCTCGTCCCAGCTCGCTCCATAGTTCTTGATGATGGTCGAGGTCACGCCCACCACCTGGCCGAGGTCGGCCATGCCTCCGACACTCGACCGCGCCGATGCCTCAAGGAAGCTGATCCAGTTGTCCTCGGGAACACCGTTGCTTATCACCTGATACAGCCCGTTGGCGAGCGCGTCGCGCGCCACAGGCACCTCCCTGCTCAGTCCGCTCACCTGCTCGCGAAGCGCGGCAAGACCCGCGGCGTCCTTGCCGGCCATCGTGTTGGTCGCCCTCATCGCGTCGCCGAAACCCCGGCTCTCATCCGTGACCTCGTTCAGGGCATCACGCAGTCCGGTCAGACTCCCCAGCGCGTTGTTGATTCCGGTCGAGACGGCTGTGAAGTTGATCATCTGCTTGTGGAATCCCTCCGCCTCCACCACCGACGCACGCAGCGCCTTCTTCAGGTCGTCGGCCGACATGATGAGTTTCTGGAAACCGTCGGCTCCATTCTCCAGCTTGAATCCTATAGATATTGTCCTGTCGGCCATCGTTTTTGTCTTGTCCTGTTATACTTTGTATTTCCCCGTGACGTTATTCAATAAAAAAGTCTCACCTGCAAAAACCTGTCTGCATATGCTTCCGCTGAATGCCTTTGTCGATATGATCACCGACGCAGCCGTCTGGGTCTATCAGGGAATCATGCTCATAGCCTCCGGAATACTTGCCGCCGTGGGGATGATTCCGTTCATAGCCATGCTGGTCACAGCATGCGCGGTTCCGTTCCTCATCAGGGGGATTATCCTTTACTGGTGGGACTATCACTGGAAACCGTCTCGGGCCAGACGCCGTGCGCGCGGAAATACCTCAGCCTCGCAAGCTCCTGCTCCTTCGTCCGCTTCCGGCGCGCCGGCTTCCTGTCCTGCTCCCCGTCCCACGGCAGCGGAAGCATCTCCCTCGGGTCCAGCTTCCCCTTCGCCCACGGCTGCAGCATCATGCAGCCAAGTGTCCGCGTCCGCTCCCAGCGGTTCCGGTGGTCAGCCTCCCGCGCCGCCGCATGAGCCCTGAAACACGCCCGCAGCTCCGGAAGCCTCATCATCAGCACGTCGCCCAGCGACATCCCCATTCCCCCGACGGCCTCACCGATTATCTCGGTCAGGCCTCTTTTTTTTTCCCGGATTCCCGGCTGTCCTGTGTCCCGGGCTCTGCGCCGGGATTCCCCTGCTCTGCGCCGGGATCTTCCTGCTCCTTCTGAAACCATTCCCCCAGGGCCTTGAGCTCATTCATGCGCATCTGCGCCACAAACTGCTTCCTCCCCACCTTATACTCCTGCCCCCTGGCCTCGTGCGCGGTCTTGACCCCACACCATGCCAGGTCGGCAAGCGAGTATACACTGCGGCTCTCCTCGGTCAGGAAGTCCCTGCCGGTCTCCTCCTGATAGGTCCGGAACGTCCCGACGGTTAGCACCGCCGTGAGCTCCTTTCCGTTGTGCATGATAATCGACATGGCTTATGCGGATGCGAAGGTTATGGCTCCCGAGTTCTGGAAAGAGATGCTGAAGGTGGCGTCGTCCCCCTTCGGATAATTCTCCTCGAACTCGGTGATCACTATCATGCAGCTCATGTCGGCCTGGGTCGAGCGGTCGCGGCGGAAGCCCTTCGCCTGGATGGGCACTCCGGCGAGCCAGGCCTCGCGGATGGCGTCGATATCGAGCTCCGACTCCCCCGCGTAGATGTAGCCGCTCGCCGAGCCTGTCATCGACAGGTCGGTGACGGTCACCTCCTTGAACTTCGAGTTCCCGAGCGTGGTGACGGTCTTGGCGGCCTTCACCTGGCGGTCCTTCGTCCCCGCCGAGTATTTCAGCTTGTGCTCCGTGCAGTGGCCGACACACTTGTTGTCGATCTCAAGCAGGAAATCACCGCCGTCTGTATACCCCGCAACCGGGGCTGATCCTATTTCTGACATATCGTTTTATGTTTTAATTGATTCTTATTCTGAATATCAGCTCCTGCGCGTAGACGCCGTTCTCATAGGCCGTCTCCGTCGCATCGACAAGAGCGCAGTAACGCATCACAAGCCCGTTCTCAAGAACGGCCCTCTTACTGTGGAGAGCCTCCGTCACGGCCTCCGCCATATCCAGGCTCTCCACGTAGTCGCGGCTCCAGCACGTCACCGCCCAGGTGCCCCCGCGCGGCGGTTCGCCTGTCTTCACCTCCCCGCTCTCCAGCCCCTCCCTCGTGTAGCTGACGCAGGGGAAGTCCTCCTCCTCCATGCTCGCCACCGGGAAGATCCTCGGCTCCGCGCCCATCACCGCGCGCAGCGCCTCGCTGTCCTCGAGCAGGAGGTTGATGAAAAGCCCTCCGCTCAGTATCGTCCTTTTAATCCGTCGTGCACCCATATCTCTTCGCTGTCCTTTCTATGCTCCTGACTATCTGGTTTCGGAGACTCTCCTCCACTTGCGGCGTCATCTCCCTCTTTGTCTTCGTCATGAAAGGATACGCCGGCATCGAGCCTCGGTTCTTCCCTCTCTTGTTGCGGCGCTTCCAGGTGCCGGCGTCGGCCCAGAGCGGCACAACCCTCAGCCTCGCCTTGGCCTTGGCTGCCTTCTTCTCCTCATCGTCCATGCCGGAGTAGTCGCGCCGCTTTCCTTTTGTGCCGATGGTGACGCGGAAGCCGGCCACCTGGCGGTAGACCACCGCACGCACCCCCTTCTCGACTTCGGCATTGACCTTCAGTCCGCTCCCGCGCAGATTCTTCACCGCTGCCTTGCGCACCTTCCTCGCCTCAGCGCGGAAGGCATTCCGCAGGGCCCGCTCCCGCTGCGCGGGGCTGAGCGCCTCCATCAGGCGCGTCAGCCGGCTGTCGTCGTATGTCACACCGTTTGCCATATCACTCGTTGACCTTGGAGCACTGGAGTTTCACAAATTTCGGGTCAGAGTCCCGCATCACGTTCTTTACCTCATAGAGATGCCCGAACTGCCCTTCATGCCTCACTCGCCAGAACTCCCGCACCGGAGTCCACGCATAGACCTTGAACTCGGCATCGTAGGCGGAGAACAGCTCTCCTCCCTCCATGCGCATCCGTCCGGTCTGCCTGACCAGATACGCGGGCTCGAGCCTCGGAACCTCATCATACCGTCGCCCGGTATTGCTCCCGAAGCCCCTGCCCTCGCTCTTCTGCGGCCTGTAGAGCCGAAGCCTCTCTGTCATTATGCCTGGATTCATTCCGCTGTCAGTTTCGTGTAATGGCTCACTACCCCCTGATAGAAGGGATTCTGCGTGATCGCGCGGTCGCTGCCGGCCTGCGGGTTGAGGAACCACCAGCCCGCCAACGCCACGATGGCCTCCGCGAAGTCGGAGGGATACTCAGCCCCCTCCCCCTTCACGTCAGCCTCCGTGCATCCGGTGGCGTGGAGCAGCTGTGCCTCGGCAACCCCGACAAGGCGCTCTATGTCCTCGTCGCGGTCGTCGAAGGTGAAGTTCACGCTCCGCTTCACCCTGGCTGCGTAATCCCTGAGGTCGGCGCTCTCCATGTCTTATCAGGCTGCCGGGGTTATGGTGATGAGTGTGAATGCGTCCTCTCTCAGTGTGGTGGTCGAGAAGTAGCCGTTCAGCGTCAGGCAGATCTTGTCCTCCTTAGCCTTGGTGATGGGATCGACTATAAACGAGAAGTCGCCGAACTGGCCGCACACCTGGTAGCGGAAGTCGCCCAGGCCGATCTTGCCGTTCATCACGTGCGAGCAGAAGATCGGGAGTCCCAGAAGGCGGTCGTTCTCCACAAGCATCATGCCGCTGCCGGCGTCGCGGGGCGTGCACTCCAGCTCAGCCTTGGTGCCCTCGTCCATCACCCACACCATGCCCGCGGAGCTGTAGCCGTCGTTCAGTTTCGCGGCCTTGATCTTGGCAAGCTCCTTCATCGTGCCGCTGCCGATGGCCGCGATGGTCTTCTTCACGCACTTCGCCGTCGCGAACGGGCTCTTGAGGTTCCCCTTCGTCGAGCCGCCGAGTATCACCTCATTGAGCGCGATAGGAAACACCTCCCCTATCTGCCCCCTGACGAGCTGCTCGATGAGCCCGCGGCTCTGGAAAATCGACTCCCTGGTGAGCTCCACGGTGACTCCGAGGCGCTGCTTGTTGGCCGAGATCTTGTCAAGGTCGATGCCCTGCGCGGTCAGGGCCACGCCCTCACCCACAAACTCCGCCTTGAGCGTGCTGCCGACCACCGGCCACACGTAGTCGCCGGCAAGGCCGGTCGGCATGCGGATGCCGATCTTGTTGTAGATCACTCCCTCCACCAGAGGCTTGATTATCTCGCCTACGGTCAGCGGCACGATGGCGCCGCTCACGGCGTCGGCCGTGACGATGGTCACAGGCGTCGGCGTGGTGGTGGAGGATGTCGGAGGGGTCTGTGTGCCGCCGCCCGTGCCGCTGTCGCCCTCGGCCCTGAAAAGCGGGATGGTCTGCAGGCCCCCCTTGTTGACGGCCTCGCGGATCAACGACTCAAGGCTACGGCGCTCCGCCTCCCTTTCCATGCCGCCGCTGAACGTCGGGCCGGCCTGGAGCATGGTCGTGCGCCAGCTCTTCTCCCTGGTCAGGGAGTTGATCTCGGTCTGCTCCTCCTTGGTGAACTCTCTGCCCTCGGCCTCGGCGCTTCGGGCCATCTCGGCGAGACGTGTGTTGATCTCGCCGATTCTCTTCCATATCTTATCCATAGATTAAAAAATATTGTTGTCGTCTGCAATGGCCTTCACCCTCGCCCAGCTCTCGCGCATCATGCGCTGGTCCCGGGCTGGGGCTCCGGCCTCCTTCTCTCTCTTCACCGCCTCCCGCGCGAAGGTCTCCACCGCCGTCTGCCCGTAGGCCGGGCTGTCGGTGACGGTGAAATCGCGCACGCTCCTCACGTTCCGCAGTGTGTAGGTGATGATCTTCCTCTTCCCCTCCTTGGTCACGGCCCTGCTCCGCTCGTAGTCGTCCCAGTCGGGATAGGCCCAGAAAGAACACCCGTCGATTTCGCCGCGGCTGATGAGCTCCAGCGCCTTGTCGCCGTCGGCGGTCGCCGGCATCTCTGCCTCGAAGTCCACGCCCTCCGCGCTCACGCTGTAGCGGAGCGTCCCCTCGCCCTTCTTGCTGCGCGCCAGGATGAGGTGCGGGTCGTGGAACATCGTCAGCCTTATGTCGCTGCCGTCGAGGAGGGAGCGGGTCATGGCCTCCGGAGCTATCACCTCCCGGACGGCATAACCCTCCTCCTCGTAAAGGGTGGTCGGCTGGTTGAACACTACCGCGCGCCCGCGTATCAGCCTGCTCCCGGCCTCACCCTCGGCGCGGCGGATGCTGCCACGCAGCTCCACCGCCTCTCTCTTTATCTCCTTGTCGTTCATCACTCATCGTTTATCGTTTATCGTTTCCCCCAGACCCTTGAGGTTGGCGCTCACGAGCACCGTGTCGCCATGCTCCACCGGGCTTGAGTTGTCCCGCAGCCTGGCCTCGTTGATAGTGTCGAGCCCCGCCTGGATGCGCAGCTGCTGCCATCTCACCGTCGTCTCCAGGTCACACTGCATCAGCTTGCTGCGGTCGAACTCGAAGCGGCTGTTGAGCGCCTCGTCCTCCCTCGGGAAGAAGACGCGCCTCAGCGCGTTCTCGATCTGCGTCAGGATCGGGTTGAGCGCATAGTTGAGGAAGTCCATGCTCGAGTTCTCCGCGCTCTTGTAGTTGGTCGCCGTGTCGGCGAACGCGAAGCTCGGCGGCACGCCGAAAAACCGGCAGATCTCCACCACCGAGAATTTCCGGGTCTCCAGAAACTGCATGTCGGTGGAGCTCATCACCAGCTGCTGGAAATGCGCCGCCCCGGGGATGAAGGTGATGTTGCCGCCGCTCTGGAAGAACACATCCTTCTCGGCCGCCGCCTCCTTGAGAGCCTTGTTGCTGTAGGTGTTGTAACCCTGCACGCTCCCCGGCTGGTTGGTCAGGAAGCCCCGGACATTACCTCCGCTCTTGAAGCGCTTGGCCGTCTCCCTGTCGCCGTGGCGGGCGATCTCTATGCTGCGGCGCGCCATCTCGAGGGTGCTCATACCCTCGATGCCGTTCACGCTGTAATTCATGATGTGCACCAGCTCCCTCTCGTCGAATTGCCTGCGGATGCCGTATTGCTGGTCGTTGGCGTCCCAGCACTGGTTGACCCAGTCCCACTTCACACTCAGCGGCGTGAACAGCAGCAGGAACTCCAGATCGCCGCTCACCTCATTGCGCTTCGGCCAGATGAAGGCGTCGCCGTGGGTCTGCACCTGCTGCTCCGCCTGTCGCCAGAAGTCGAAGGCGCTCATGCGCGGCATCGGCTCAATCCCCAGCAGATAGGCCAGACGGCTCCCGGTGTCCTCACGCCACGTGCCGTCGGGCTGACGGTCGAGCTTCCTCAGCGGCAGACTCGCCACCCCCTGGCTCAGAACCCTGATGCAGCGGTAGACGGTAGCCACCGGACTGGTGTCCCTGACACCGTCCGTTATCGGCCATACCACGCCCTGAGGCGTGGAGATTCCCTCCTCCGCCTCCCGCAGGAACAGCCCCTGCCCGATTCTCTTTATGATTCTCTTGAATGTCGCCATCTCACCCTTAGGCGCTTCTCCCCCGGATGGCGACCACTTTCCCCCGTCTTAAACAATCTTTAACAATCTTTAACTTTTAGACACAGCGTGGGGGTGGTAGGAGAAATGTAGGAGGAACGTAGAGGAATGTAGAGGAATGTAGAGAAATATAGATATAATTAATTTTGGGGTATTTTGGGATGTGCCTATATATCAATCATTTATAATAAAACATTAGTAGAGGAATGTAGAGGAATATAGATATAATTAATTTTGGGGTATTTTCGCCTATTTTCTTCTATATCACTATCCTCTCCACATCCCCGAACATCCGGTGTGCCATCAGCGTCGTGATAACCCCGTCGATCTTCCCCTCCGGCGTCCGCTTGTACGGCTTGAGGTTACCCATCGAGTCAGACAGAAGCACCGCGTTCCCGAAGCAATAGTGCGTGATCGGATTGTCCCCGAGCGTGATGTGCCCCGTCCTTATGCCTACCTCGAAGCTCTGCACAGCGCTCATGAAGTAGAAGTTCGTCTGCCGGAACGCCCTCAGAGCCCACCCTATCTCCGTCGCCCCGATCATGTTCACGCACGCCAGACTCTTCGCCGGGTCATACCCTATCGCCTGGATATCGCAATACTGACGCAGCCCCAGTATATGCTCCACTATACCCTCGTAGTCTATCACCTCTCCAGGCTGCAGTGTCAGATGCCCGGCCTCTGCCCAGCCCCGGTAGAGACGCTCGTTGGGATGTCCCGGCAGAGCCCCCTCCGGAAAGAAATAACTCGTGAGATAATAGCTGTGCTGCGCATCCTCGTCATACAGCCCGACAGTCACCGCCGAGAAGTCGTCACGCACCGACAGGTCGATGCCTACCGTGGCCGGAAGCCCCCTCGGCAGATCCTCTATACGCAGCGGTCCGCTCGCCTCCTTGGCCATCTTCGCGCTGATCCATGCCTTCTGCTCGTTCTCGGTGTAGAGGTTCAGCAACTTCGTGCGGAACGCCAGACGCGCCTCCGCGCCGTTGCGCTGCGCCTTCAGACGCTCCTGCTCATAGAAGTCCTCGCTGACCGTGACCCCGAGATGGGGATGCACCTTCCGCCACGTCGCCGGGCTGTCCTCGTCATCGTCGAGATCCGGCTCGAAGAGATGCGCGAAGACGCTGTCATCCTCATGCTTGCCGAGCAACAACTGCTTGTAGCCCTGCAGCATCGGGTAGAACGGGCCGTCGAAGACATCGCTTGCCGTGGTGATGATGACAGTCAGCGGATTGTCGCGCACGCCCATCGAGGTCGTCAGCACGCTCAGCAGACCCGCATCGCGCGCCTGCGAGAACTCGTCCATCACTATCGTCGAGGCGTTCAGGCCATCCTTGGTCCGCGCGTTCGCGGTGAGGCATTGGGCTATCGCCTTCCGTGGATTCTTGCGCGTAGGCTTCACCATCTGCTCGTTGACCACAAACCGCACCCCATCCGGATCGAGACGCATCAGCGCCCCGCGGATCACGTCAAAACATTTCTTCGCCTGGTCCTGGCTGTTGGCGCCTGTATACGCCTCGCCGTTGCTGTCCCCGAAAAGGAGATCCCACAAGACGAACGCCGCGCTCCCCGTCGTCTTCGAGAATTTCCTCGGCACGTACAGCACACACTCCCGCGTCAGACGCCTCCCGTCCTTGCGCCTGAAACCATAGACACTCGCAAACTGAAAACACTGCACCGGCGTCAGCGCGTACCGCTGCAGCCCCTTCTTCCCCGGGAAGTGCAGCCCCTCATAGAAGCGGTAGAATTTCCTCACGGCCGTAGCGTCGAGGCCGTAGCGGTCGATCAGACGGAAAAACCGCTCCACAGCCAGCTGCTCCCACAGGTTGTGACCCCTCGGGTTACTCATCACCATCCGGCAATAATCCTCCAGCCGGGAGTCTGTCTCCCCCAGCCGGTATCTGTCGAGGTCTGCACGCAGAAGCCTCGACGTCACTCCCCGCTTCGCCGCGGTCAGTTCCGCTCTCTCCTCCTCCGTCATTCCGTATTGTTTACTGCGTCTATCAGATCATCAAGGGGTATGCGCGCCTCAGGCTTTCCTATAAGGTCGGCCACCGTGATGTTGAGCTGCTTGTTCATCCGCGTTATCTGGTCGGTCGTGTCGCGCAGAACCTTGAACGCCGGATGCACCACCGACGTCTGGCCATGACCGGATGCGTTGGTCACGCACACACTCGTCATCCCCCCGATCTCCGCCGCCGCGATCTGCATCGCGGTCAGCTGCGCCGCCAGTGCCTCTATCTGCACGGTCAGCTCCGACGAATAGATGCCGGCCGCCTTCATAGCCTTCACTATCCGCTTTTTGTTCGATTCCAATGTCGCCATTTTTCCAATCCATCATTTTGCTATGGCCATCTGGCAAATTGCTATGGCCATCTGGCATTTTGTCAATCCCCGTTTTCAAAATTCACCTCGCGCAAAAAAAGGGGACCGGGGCGAGGTTTACAATGACCCCGGGGCCTCTTAAAAATCAGCCCCCCGGGTTATCCTCCCGCTCGTCTGTCCTGTTTCCCAGGCTCTGCGCCCGGAATCCCCCATAGCCTCCGGCTCAGCGCCTCGGCCTCTGCCTGGCAGCGCCTCTGCCGTTCCTCCCTGCCGTTCTTGCCCATGCGCAGATGCTCCTCGCGGTGGCAGTTCCGGCACAGGCTCATCAGGTTCCTCGGATCATAGCACAGCTCATCCTGCACCCTCCCGACCGACACGCTCCCCACAGGCGTGATGTGATGCACCTCGGTCGCCGGCACCGTCCTCCCCTGCGCCGCGCACTTCTCGCAGTAAGGACGGCCTGACAGCACTTCCAGCCGGAGGCGTCGCCACCTCCGGCTGTTGATAAGCTGCTTATATCTCTCTCCTCTCTCCATGATTGCAAGGCCTCGCGTACTCATTCCGGTTTCCCCTCTCCTTCTCCCAATCCGCATACCGGTCGAAATCCTTCTCCTCGTTGCAGCCGGGCACCGCCGTCCGCAGGTTGTCGCACAGCGTCCCCAGGTCCGACCGCAGACACACCCTCAGGATCCGCGCGCAAAGCCCCGCCAGTGTGCCCCCGTCGGCCCTCCGTATCTCCTCCAGACGGCTCCGCGTCTGATCGTCCACTGATATGTTTATACGCTGTCGTCTCTGCTTCATTGGCTTGAAAATCTTGTGATATAGGTTATATTCCGTTTCTCTTGCAAAGGTACGAAATATTATTCAATAGCGCGCTCTGGACGCTCTTCTTTTCCCTCAGGCTGCGCATCATCCGCTCGTCCACCGTCCCCGCCGCGATCAGCGCCGTCACAACCACCGGACGTGTCTGCCCCTGCCGGTGAAGCCGCGCGTTCCCCTGAAGCCACAGCTCCAGGTTCCATCCCGTCGAATACCACACGATATGCCGCCCTCCATGCTGCATGTTCAGCCCGAAGGCCGTGCTCATCGGATGCGCCAGCAGCACCGGGATCTTCCCCGCGTTCCAGTCATGCAGGTCCCTCTCGTCGGCGTAGACACGCGTCTCCTTGCCCAGAGCCTTCGATATACGCTCCCTGTCGCTCTGATACTGGTAGTAGACCAGCACCGGCGTGTCGGCCGCCTCCACGCATTCCTTCAGCGCCTCGATCTTCGCGTCATGCTCCGCGTGCCATATCTTCCCGTCGTCATAGACGGCCCCGTTGGCAAACTGGCTCAGCTTGTTCATCAGGCTCGCCGCCCCGTTCGCGATCACGCTCCCCCCGGCTGTCCCGTTTTCCAGGCTCCGCGCCGGAAGCCCCGGGCGGTCAGCCCCCATTTGTCCCGTGTGAGCGGATTCATCCGCGAAAAGCAAAATCTCCTGCCGCTCGAAATCCCGGTATCTCCGCATCGCCTTCTCGTCGAGCCTCACCAGCCGCTCGTTGATGATCATCTCAGGCAGCTCAAGCCAGTCCTTCGCCTGCATGCTCAGCGTGATGTCCCCGATCGCAGCCTCGATCTCCTCCTGCGCTCCCCTCTTCGGCGTGATCTTCACCGGAATATTGTTCACCGTCCTGACATCAAACCATCGCTGCCGGAAATGCGTCACGAAACGCCCAAGACGCGCCCCGCCGTCGATGCAGTACACCTGCGCCCACAGGTCCTTCAGTCCGTTCGGCGCCGGAGTGCCCGTCAGCCCGACCACCCTCGCCACATCCGGCAGCGCCCTCCGCGCGGCCTTGAACCGCAGGCTGCCAGGCGTCTTGAAGCTCGACAGCTCGTCAAGCACCACCATGTCGAACGGCAGCCGGTTGCGGTAATGCTCGCACAGCCAGACGAAATTGTCCCTCGACGTCACGTAGACGTCGGCATCCTCACGCAGCGCGGCCTCACGCCTCTTACGCTCGCCCAGCACCACGCTCACCCGCAGCCCCCTCAGATGCTCCCACTTCGCGCACTCGTCGCTCCACGTGCTCTCCGCCACCTTCTTCGGAGCCACCACAAGCATCCGCTCCGCCTCACCGTAGGCCTGCAGCTCCATGAAGGCCGTAAGCGTGCTCACCGTCTTCCCCAGACCCATGTCCAGGAACAGCAGGCAGCGCGGATGGTCCTGGACCCACGCGATCGCCGTCTTCTGGTATTCCCTCGCCTCAAATCTCATCGCTCCCGTCCCTCCTATCGCTATCCGAGCTACCATAGCTATCATAGCTACCATAGCTACCATAGCCCGCGGATTCATCCGCGAAAAGTCCTACCCTGCATCTCGCCATCAGCTCATCCACCTCCCTCCGGCTCGACACAACTGCCACATTCTGCCAAAGGTCCCGCAGCTCCATCATCCGCGCCTCCTGCAGCGCCGTCGGCTTCCGCCCCTTGCTCTTGATCTCCACCCAGACCAGTATTCCCCCCTTCATCATCACGATCCTGTCCGGATAGCCCCGCTCCATCGCGTTATAATATTTCAGGCACCGGCCGCCCGCCGCCTCTACCTCTCGCCGCAGATAGCCCTCTATGCTCTTCTCGCTCTCCTCGGCATTCCTCGTCAGTTTCCTCATGTCAATAAAAAAAGTCAGTGAAAATATTTGATTTATATCTTGCATAATTCAAATAAATTCACTAACTTTGCAATGCAATCAAGAGAGATTGCCGACGGTCGTTTCTCCACACCTCGATTAAGCTGGAGAAAAAAACGGAAGACCATGAAAGCAACGCTCAAATTAGTTTTCAAATGGTGGAAGTTCAAAATCACGATCAATCTTAGATTCTGAATCTTCCGGGAGAGTCCTCGGAGACTCTCCCCCTCCGTTTTTTGTCACTGCAAAATTAACTAAATCTTTTGAATTATGCAAGATTCCCCCAAATCCCCGTCAAAAAGGGGCGGCGCCCGCCCCGGTGCCGGTCGGAAGTCCTCTCCCGACGCCCGCAACATCCGCGCCTCCTTCAATCTCTCCCCGCGTGCCGCCGACGCCCTCCGGCGTGCCGCCGACGCGCAGTCCTGTTCCCGCAACGACATCATCAACCGCCTCCTCGAAGGCTTGTATCTCCCTTCATGATTCCCGCCATGCAACACAGCAAAGAATATTACGAGAGCCTCATCCGCGTCATCGACTGCCTCGCCTCCGGCCAGAAAGAAATCTCTCCGCAGAAAGGTGAACAGCTCGCCGGCCCTTACTGGAACGACATCGGCGAGTCGCTCAAGAGTGAGAAGCACATCTACTTCCACAACAACAGGCTCCAGTGCGAACAGACCCTGCGTCTCCCATCCCTCCGGAAGCAAGCCCTCGACGCCATCGCCGTCATCGACAAAGCCGACAAAGACCGTATCCTCGACCGCCGATACAAGATAAAAGGCATCCTTTTCGGTGGCTGGGGCCTGGCGATCTCGATTCTCTCCATCCTAATATCTCTGTTCGCTCTTCTCGCACAGCTTGGCATTATCCCACTATCAGCGAAATGACGGCCAATATGAATGATATGGCCGAGATAACCGTGGCCGCATACGCATAGCGGTTGTTTTTCCTGATCAGCTCCATCTCCTCGTCATAAGGGGAGATGGGGCCTTCCTTGTCTGTTTTCATTTTATCTTTCCTTCAGTTGTTTTGATTTTTTTTCCATATACTTTCACATATGCCTCTTTGAAGCTCTTTACCAGCTCTCGCGAAAGAATGTCAATATTGTTCTTTCGGCATAGATCTTCCACCGCATCAGGACTCAAATCTACAGAAACTACAAAGACATCTGTTTTTACCATCGAAATCCCTGTATACGGAATTTTGTGAGCAACGCAGCAGTCTCGCCAGCCTTGGTCATATCCTGGCCTCTTGTCTTCGGATATCCGTTGATAATACGGTTTCTTTGTCTCCTCACTCATCTTTGTCTGTTTTAAGCGTAAAACATCTGCAGCCGGTGACTCGTCCGCGGGATTTCCTGCGCTTCCGCCATTCCTTGCAGATGTGAACCTCCTCCGTCGTCCGGTAGACCTGGATCTCCAGCTCGTTGCGCAGCTCCATCAGGGCGTTGTCATAGCTCCGGTTGCCGAACACCGCCACGGGGACGGCCAGAGCCCCGTTGCCCTGAAAACCGCTCTGCACAAAGGGCAGCAGCTTGTTGGGGATGCGTCCGGCATAGGTGGGTGTGCCGAAGATCACCAGGTCGCCGGGGCCTACGATGGGGTT
>ERZ836877.2277-NODE-2277-length-25506-cov-41.333464_pt1 | contig 25506 bp, 21 predicted proteins | sample MGYA00519469_ERZ836877 | MGnify/ENA primary metagenome ERZ836877 (study PRJEB31850, sample SAMEA3708809) | human gut metagenome | biome: human gut; feature: human-associated habitat; material: faeces | place: China | collected 2014 ... | reverse complement strand
TTTCAAGCTGCCGATTCAACTTTTTTAGACTATCTCTTATCCCGAACTCGCGTTTCTAATTTTGTAAATGGGTGCTTCCCTTACTTAATGTCAATAAAGTCGGTTCTGGGCACTTCTAACGCTTATTATCAGAGAATGTGTACCCGCGTCGCTGAAGATGCGTTAGAAGATATAATAACTGATTACAACGAAAAAAGTGAGTCCTTTCACAACAGATTAGAAAAAGCCACTAGTTCAAATCGTAGTAATATAATAAAGCTGATTCAAGAAATGATGAAGTCGGCTGTTATTACTATGTATCATCTAAAACAACTTGGATTAGAGCCTGATTTCCGTCAGAATAGGTTTAATAGCAATTATGATATTATAATCAAACAGGCACGTAATGCACGTGCTTTAGGTGGAAACAGTATTTTGGCAATTTTAGGTGGAGAAGTATCCGAAGAAGACTTTAATAATGACTTGAAGAAATATGCGCCGGATTTGAGAGATGAAAAAGGCTACTTCTCATCCATCAAAAATCTTCAAGATTGTTATGATTATCGTCGAATTTTCCCTGGAGGCAAGTTTACGTTGCAGGTGAATTCCAAAGTTGAAGAATATGAGTATTCTGAATGTTCCTCATTAGAGGATTTGCAGAAATTTTCTATACGTTACCCATCAACTAAATTTGATATTCAATCAAAGCGTGAAGAAATCATATTCAAGTCTTGTAAGACGATAGAAGATTACAAATCCTATATCGCAAATTACTCTACATATAAGAAGGAAGCCGAAAAACGAATAGACGATTTGATTTTTGGCATGTGCCGAGATAGAGCTTCGTTCGTGCACTATCTGGCTACATATCCTAATGGAGGTCATCGGCTGGAAGCCAAACATAAGTTAGATGATATAGACTATCGAGCATGTAAAACAGCAGATGATTTCGAGAACTATCTTAAATCTTATCCACATGGATGTCATGTGGTTGATGCAAAGAAACGCTTAGAGGAGGAAAGGTTTTGGGCAATTTGCATTAAGAAAGACTCTTGGGAACTCTATAAAGAATATCTTTCAAAGTTTCCTTATGGGAGATATAACTCGGAGGCAAAGAAGAAATCAAAGAGTCCGAAAGAAAAATTTAACGAATGGCGGAGTAATAATGGCTGTTTATTCACCATTATAATTATCTTACTGATCGCTCTCGTTATCGCTGGATTTACAAATGGTATTGAAGGAATAGGATATGTATTCGCAGCGATTGGAGCTATTGGAGTTTTTGGCTCGATAGGAAAGGGCGATTTAGGCTGTGGTTTTAGAATTGCCTCCTTAGGAATTGGTGTCGTTGCCGGTGCAATAGGAATTGGTCTTATTTCTGTTGGTGAAGAATTGAGTAAATCATCAAAGGCGGCTAACAGTTATGAATCTCTCGACAATCAATCTTCAATCATGGATTACAGTAACGTAGTCAGAAACCACTATTCCAAACTCAATGCCACTCAGCAAGAAAGTCTCATGAGTCGATATTACAGAATGTCTCTTGACTCATGTTCGGCAACTATTGAAAAGTATTCTACCGGAGGATATAATTCAAAAATATCAGGGCTGGGGTACCTAACCGACTTCATTGATAATTGCCCAAACTCAACATATAAAGAACGAGCAGAGGCCAGAGTTGCAGAATTGGTAGATTCATTATACAACACTGCCGTTAGTAAAAATTCATATACCGGCTGGGAGGGATATCAGAATGCGGTGTCATCTGATGACTATAGGGATTCCGATGAAAGGAAAGACGCCGTAGATACTCGCTGGAACACTGAAAGTAATGCCTGGGCAACAGCTCAGTCATTAAATAATATAGCCGGTTACGAAAGATATTTGTCGCTGTTTCCAAATGGCAAGCACAGAAGTGTGGCTGACAAAAAGGTGATTGATATGACCGTCGCTTCAACTTTTGCAGGTGAACATGGTTCATTACCCGAAATGGACCAAGTTGGCTGCGGCGGTGGCTCTACTTCTTATGTGTCAGTAACTAATAGCACTTCATATACGCTCACTTTAATGTATAGTGGCAATGAAAGCAAACGTTTAGTTCTATCTCCCAATAGCACAGGATCAGTTAGACTTAAAAACGGGTCATATCGGATAGCTGCATCTGTCAGCGCATCTAATGTAAGTAAGTACGCGGGTACCGAATCCTTAAATGGTGGCTCTTATGAAGTTGAGTATTATATCTCTACGACAACGGTTCCCTCATATAGACATTATTGAAAATGATTAGCAATCTATTATCTCATAATCCGTATAGAATCTTGGGTGTGTATAGCAACTCGCCTAAGAAGGATGTGCTTTCAAGTCTTAATAGGATGAAGGCATTTCTTAAAGTAGGTAAGACTGTATCCTTCCCCTTGGATCTTCCTCAGTTTTTGCCTTCAATAGACCGCGATGAAACAATAGTATCTTCTGCACAAGCCTCTATTGAGTTGCCAATGGACCAGATTAAACACACTCTTTTCTGGTTTATGAAGGTAACTCCACTTGATGATATTGCCTTAAACCACTTGTTGGCTGGCAACATAATTCAAGCTAAGGAAATATGGAATAAAAAGGAAACGGTTTCATCTATACTTAATTTAATGGTTTGCGCCTTGATTGAGAATGATGCAGATTCATTGGCTATTAAGGCTGATACACTTTTTCAGAACTATTCTGAAGCGTTTTGTCTCACAGTCAATGAGACAATTAAGCTTACATCTTCGCAGTTGACTGAATTGTTCATAGAATTGATTAAACAGGATGGAACAATTGAACTTGCAAAGTTAATGCAAGTCTCAGGCACATCGATCGAATGGCGGAAGATCATAGGCGGTGGTCTTGTAAAACCTATTATTGACGAAATATCATTAGCTATTTCAGAAGCTAAGAGCGCGAAGGGCTCATCTGCCAACTATCGTGCAGGTGAAAAACTAATGAACTCCACCAAAGGGTCTTTATCTCAACTTAAAGGTCTTCTCGGCGTATCTGATATGCAGTACCAAATGATTGCTGATAAGTTGGCAACAACAATTCTGCAATGTGGTATAAATTATTTCAATGAAACGGAAGACGATGACGCGCCTCAGAAAGCAATGATTTTACAAGGTTTTGCGCTTTCCATTGCGGTTGGACAAGTTGTCAAAGATAGGTGTAAAGAAAACGTTGATGTCCTCAAGAAGATAGGGCCTGAGTATGCTATCAGAAAGGAAATGGATGCTATAGGGAAGTTATTGAAGAATTTCAATAACCCATCATCAATTTATTCTGGGTCTCCTATATTTGATAGCTATAGTTCAGCGTCACCATTTGGTATTAAGAAAAGCAAATATTCTGAATTAGATATTCTTAATCTAATAAGAAATGCAAGACCTGAGCTTAATAAAATTAAGGCAAAATTAGGGTCAAACGATGACACTTATCTTAAAATAAGTTCAGCAATTGCTTCGGCTGCCATAAATGCACTGGTTGATATTATCAATAAAGAGCAAGAATCTGTATCCATCTATGGTACATCTGCGGCACTTATGTTACGACCGAAGATTGAAAGTGCAGTGCAAACAATGAGCGTAATAGGTACGCTTGACATGACATCTCAATGTCGCACTTACTATAATAACAACAATAACACGTTAAGCAGTATAAATCGCCAATTACAGCCTAAACCTTCTTCATCGGGAGGTTGCTATATCGCTACAATGGCGTATGGTGATTACGATCATCCGCAAGTGTTGGTTCTGAGACAATTCAGAGATTCTTATCTGTCTCAACGGAATTGGGGTAAGAAGTTCATTAGTTTCTATTATGCAAATTCCCCGCGTTGGGTTGAAACTCTGAAAGACCATAAACGAATCAATACACTTATAAGAAGATTACTTGATTCATTCGTGTATCTTTGGAAGAAAACATCTCAATATGAATAAAATACTTATCTCGCTCTTTCTTCTTGCTGGACTGACCTGCCATGCTGAAGCCGACAATGCGGAAATACAAAGAGTAAACGAAAAGGTCATTACTCTGACAGAAAGAGTAGAACATCTCACAAATGAGAACCAGTTACTTTACTGAAAGGGAGCGTATCTAAGATTCAGAACGAAGTGACAACCCTTCAGGCTCAACTGACATCAGTCGAAGCCAAGAGCGATTCGATTGACAATGTTCTTATGAGCGGGGTCTCATCAAATACTGAACTCGCCAACAGTAACCATGCTGTGGCTACCGAGAAAATTCAGGTTGTTGAGACTGCATCTCAATCGAATATCCATCAACTAACAGTTTGGGGTATTTGGGCCATTGTTGCGTTGCTAATTGTGGTAATTGTGATTTACATTGTCCTACATCGTGGTATTTCAAAAGGAACAGATGCAATTTCCTCCATACGCGCCGCACAGGGAAACCTTGAAGAAGAATCTGTAAAACTTGACACTAAGCTTGTTGAGATACTTGACAAACAACTATCGATTGAAAAGAATCAAGCAAAAGCAGATGTAAGTGCAACTCAACAAGTTGTCACCCCGGATCATTCCCTTGCGTTGAAAGTTGCAGACGAAATCACTCGAATCGAAAAGAATCTTTCGCGAATGGATTCCTCTGTAAAAGGATATAAGCCACTTGTAAAGGCAATCGACCGTATTAAGGACAATTTTAAGGCCAACGGCTATGAAATTGTCACTTACCTCGGTCAGACATATAATGAAGGAATGAGGATAAATCCCGAATTTGTGATTGATGAGACTCTTCCCCAAGGTACACGTACTATCACATCAGTATCTAAGCCACAAGTACATTTCAAAGGAGATCTCATTCAGAAAGCATCAGTAACAGTCTCTCAAAACATATAAACCACGTTATGGCACAACTAAAAGTCAATTACGGAATCGACTTGGGCACTACCAACTCCGCAATAGCGAGGATGGAGGCCGGTAAGCCGACCGTCAAAAAGATAGAAGTGACCGATGACACTATGCCGTCATGTGTTTACTTCCAAAAGAACAAGAGCTGCCATGTAGGAAAGAAAGCCTATAGCAGTATGAAGAGCGACAAACGTCGCGCAATGAAAAAAATGGACGCCGAGGCATCCAATACGTACCTTGAATTCAAACGTACCATGGGTACTGACAAAAGATATGTCAGTGCAAATATGGATGGCAGGGAGTATTCTTCATAAGAGCTTTCTGCCGAAGTGCTTAAAGCATTAAAGTCATTCATCACTGATGAAGACTTCAGGTCTGTTGTCATTACAGTTCCTGCAAAATTCAATGCTAATCAGAAGACTGCAACAATAAAAGCCGGCAAACTCGCTGGCTTCAATCATGTAGAGCTTCTACAGGAACCTATTGCGGCAGCCATGGCTTACGGCTTGTCCTCTGCACAGAAAGATGGCTACTGGCTTGTGTTCGACTTTGGCGGAGGCACTTTTGATGCTGCCCTTATCAAAGTTGAGGATGGTATAATTCAGGTGTTTGATACCGAAGGCGATAATTATCTCGGCGGTAAGAACCTTGACTACGCTATCGTTGACAATATCCTTATGCCATATCTTCAGGAGAATTATTCTATTGATGGTTTCCTTGAAGACGCCACTAAAAAGGATATACTTCGTGAGGCGATGAAGACCTATGCGGAGGAAATCAAGAACGAACTTTCTTTCAAAGACAGTTATAGTATTTATGTCGATCCGGGTGATTTAGGTGAAGATGAAGATGGTGAGGAGTTTGAAATTGACCTAACTATTATAAAAGATGAGGTTTATAACGTTATCCGACCTCTCTTCCAGAAGGCCGTTGACATCTGTAAAGATCTTCTGAAACGTAATAACCTGACCTCCCAGCAACTCGGCAAACTCATACTCGTAGGCGGCCCTACACACTCTCCTCTTGTTAGGCAGATGCTCAAAGAGCAGGTATCGCCGAATGTTGACAGTAGCATAAATCCGATGACTGCGGTTGCTGAAGGTGCCGCACTGTATGCTTCGACGATTGACAATGAAATCAAAGACGAAGACCTCCAATCACAGGACGTAGTGCTCGAAATCAATTTCGATTCAATGACCGTTGATACAGATATTTGGGTACCGGTATCGCTCAAATCTGGTGCAGACAGTGTCATGGTTCAGTTTGTTCGTAGTGACAACGCTTGGGATAGCGGAAAGACTGAGGTTGACCATAATGGCAATGTAGTTGAGCTCAATCTTGTGGAGGGTCAACCCAACTCGTTCAGAGTGGAATGCTACAACCATCAGGGTAGCCGTTTGAACTGCTTCCCGAGTGAGATAACTATCATCCAGGGCTCAAAAGTTGGCAATGCAACATTACCATACGACATCTCTCTTGCCATATACGACGAGAAGAAAGAGCGTGATATAATCAAGCCAATCACCGGATTGGAAAGGAACAAAACAGTTCCAGCCACTGGTATAGCAAATGGACTTCATACAAACGTTCAAGTTCGTGCCGGTGTGGATTCTGATGTACTGCGTATTCCTTTGTATCAGGCAGACCAAGGAGGAGCGGGCAAAACCGCTCTGTTCTATGAGTTTGTGGGCGAAGTCGAAATAAATGGTGACGATGTTGATGTTACCATTCCCAAGAATGCGAATGTCGATGTTACCGTCAAGGTTGACCGCAATGAGCAGATGACGGTTGAGGCTTACTTCCCCGATCAAGACGTTACAGTTGAGAAGACAATTGATACATCGAAAGAACAGTCTCTTGAAGATGCAAGAGAGTTCGCGGACAGCGAATTGCCAAAAGCAAAAAGAGCTATCCGTAATCTAAGCAGTGAAGGTCATGATGTTTCAGACCTCGAAAAACAGCTTGAATCGGTAGAACAGGAGCACGCCAATAGTACCGAGTCAAAGATGGTCATGCAACACCTCAAAGAGGTACTCCGAAAGATTGAAGACTTCGAGGAAGGTACCGAATGGGGTCGTGTTGAGGCTGAATTACGAGATGAGTTCGACCGTCTTGAGAAAGCCAATGCAGACCTTGGCAACAATAAGACCAATCAGGCTGTAGAAGCACTACGTGCACAAATTGACGAAGTCATTCGTAAGCAAGATGTGAAGATGGCTCGGGAACTCAAAGAAATAGTGAGTCACCTGTTCTTCCAGTTGACAATGGTGTACCAGTGCAGATACCTCATTGAGGATATGAACCGGGACTTTAACACCATACAATGGAAGGATCGAAATCGTGCCCGTACTCTCATCAATCAGGGTATGGCTGAAATCAACAATCAACCGACCCGAGAGAAGCTACAACCCATAGCAGTTGCCTTGCTTGAACTTCTCCCCGAAGGAGAAAAGGCTCGTCGAGGTAGCGGCTTGTCATAAAGATTCAATCTCCTCAGATTAGCCAATAATCTGAGGAGATAATAAATCAGTAAATAAAAATGGAAGAACAACATAATAAAGCTGCTGAAGAAGCTGTCCTTATGGAAGCCGCTCGTGATGGATTAGGGCATTTCCAATTAAAGTTAGGAATGCTCAGACCTGATATGACCATTGAGGAACAGCTCCAAATTCTTTCAAAATACCACGAAATACCGAGTGTAGAATCCATTAAAAAGGGAGGGACTCAGCTTCAAGCCGGATATATCAATGATTTTTTCATTGACCAAGTCAAGAGATTCTTCGATAAATTTCCAAAGGCCTACGACTTGATTGGCCAAAAGCAGGATGACATCATGCTTGACTATGCTGCATTAGGCATAAAGTATCATTTGCTGGGTTCGGGAGAAAAAGACAAGTCTTTCAGAGAGAAGGCACTCAAAGCCTACTATGAGTATTTACCTTTATATGAGCAATATCTCTTGGATTATATTCGGGATAACAAGAATTATAATCTGACTCAATCGTCTCCAGAGGGTCTTGATGCCTATATTGAACTTAATAAGCAACATGAGGAGATACTTAGCGGCTTTGATGGCCCATTGTCTTCTGGCAAGCTTATAAATGCGGTGATGGACACACTATTCCCTAAGATTAAAAATCTTAAAGAGACCGGGATTAGTGAGTATTACTATAATAGAGCCGTTTTCGATATGATTATCGGGAAATTCAAGGCCTATGGATATCTACTTGTTCATATGGCAAAAGGTGGTGCAATGGTCCTTCAGACAGTAATAGAACCGGCATCTGAACCTCTCGGGATGAATGGCATTTACAATAAGCTATTGGAGGTGGAAGGATCTCTTGATTTGGATGCCGATGAGAAGAAAGATGTTGCCGACATTAAAGCTGGTATTGAAGCACTTAAAAAGAATAATATCGGTCAAAGTGGTGGCTCTGGTTGTTTTGGAGCATTACTGTTACTCGCATCGGCTGTAACAGGGTTAGTAGCCTCATTGGTTATAATCCTCTAATCTGAAAATTATGCTGTTCAAACGGAATGACAAAATCGGAGCATATACCGTTATCTCTCCTATAAAGCGAGGAGCGTATGCCGAAACATACCGAGTAAAAGACGCTCAGGGGGCTAAACGCTTTCTGAAGTTGATATGCACGCCTCAATTGAAGCACTGGCAAACAGACGAAACTGGTAATATAATTGAGGTGGAGGTCGCCAAAAAGTTACACAACCATAATTTGTGCGACAATATAGACTCAGGCTCTATGGTTATCGGAGGACAGAAATACTCCTATCTTGTCAATGTGTTTGTTAACAATGAGACTCTTGCAGAGTCTATTGCCCGAGGCCGGGAATATAGCATATATGAAATCAAGCAAATTATAACTGCTGTATTAACTGCACTTAAATATCTCCATACTCTTCCACGTCCGGTTATTCATAATGAGGTGACAATCCAAAACATCTTGTTGGATCTAAAGACTGATGACTTAAAAGATGTACGACTTATAGATTTTGGATATGCTCGTTATCTTGATATGCCAAACTGTAAATCCGGACTTGATGACTTGAACGTATTTTATCTTGCTCCTGAGCGGTTTGCTGGTGTTTCATGTGTTCAAAGTGATTTGTATTCTGTAGGAGTCTGCTTATATACTCTTATTTATGAGAAGCTGCCCTGGTTCTGTGACCTCGGGCATTGTTCAGATGCTGAGAAAATAGAAAAAGTATCAAGGCGTAGAGAACGACCGCTTGACATCCCTGATATTGATATGTTTGAGCTTGATAAACAACTTATCAATACAATCAAAAAGGCTCTTCTTTCTGATGTTAACGACCGCTTTCAGACGGCAGATGAATTTATTGCTGCGCTTAACGGTTCTGTAAAAGTTGACAATCCGGACTTGACTCGTCAGATGAAAGTGGGTGGCGATGAGAAGAAACAATCTACGGCGCACCATAAGCCGGCAGATGGAGAAGGCTTCTCAGCTATTGCCGGAATGAAGGAGTTGAAAGATTTAGTCAAAACAGAGGTAATAGATGCCATCAATTAGCGAGAAGAATATGAGCGATATGGTGTATCTATTCCTAACGGAATGCTACTGTATGGTCCTCCGGGATGCGGAAAGACTTTCTTTGCGAAACAGCTTGCCGCAGAAGTTGGATTTAACTTTATGGTAAAGAAGCCCAGTGACCTACAAAGCCGTTGGGTTAATGCCACGCAGGAAAATATCGCGGCAATGTTTAAGGAGGCTGAAGAGAATGCTCCAACAATTATCTTCATTGATGAAATGAATGAGCTGACACCTAATCGTGACAGCGGAAATGTTCATCAGATGCACCTCAGCGCAGTAAATGAATTGCTTGCGAATATGGACCGTCTTGGAGAAAAAGGCATTTTCGTGATAGGAGCCACAAATTACCCACATCTCATGGATCCTGCGATATTGCGTTCCGGGCGTCTTGACAAGAAATTCTATGTTGCGCCTCCCGATTTTGAGGCTCGTAAGGCCATGTTTGAAATGCTCTTAAAAAAACGGCCCTACGATTTCGGATTAGACTACGACAAACTTGCTCGTATGACAGAAAACTACGTTTTTTCAGATCTTACCCTTATAATCAACGATGCCTCCCGCAAGGCTCTTAAGGCTAAGAGCAAGATAACGATGGCTATTCTGGAAGAAACCATAACCAGTACGCAGTCATCGCTAAAACCGAGAGATATAGAGAAATATAACAAGATTAAAACTCAGATGGAAGGCGGCGAGATTGACAAACCGCGTCCTCGTGTTGGCTTCTAAAAACACAATGATATGAAAACCTCTGAAATTTATCTTCTTACAGCATTTGTCTGTTCAGCGTGTGATGGTGATATTGCACCGAAAGAAATCGCTCTGGTAAAGGATTGGAGTGAAAAAAGCAATCTGTTTGGTGACATTGATGTTGAAGCCAAACTGAATGAATACGTCGAGTCTATAAACAAATATGGCAACCGATTCATTAAGGAGTTCTTAATGTTATTGGGTACTAATGACTTCTCTGATGAAGAACAGCTCGAAATCATCCGTATTGCAATTGAAATGATAGAAGCAGATGGACTTATATTATACTCTGAAGTTAAGTTTTTCAAGAAACTACGTTCATGTCTCAGCATATCGGATGATGCAATCCTTAACGTATTACCTGATAAAGAAGATTATCTTCTGCCCGATATTAAAACCTCAGATTTCATCTTTGATGAAGATATAAAGTTCACTACAATAAATTTAAACGCCAATCAATAGATTTAGGTTATCTGGAGAGAGGCACTACCGATTATCAATAAGTCAGCTCATTTCCTAAATTGAAAAAACAGCGTTTCGAGTTCAACCCAGCGAAGGCGAAAGGCATCACTCGTGGAGTTGAAGCGTATCAGGGTGGTAAGAATCAGGATGCACTTGACTGGTTTAACAAAGAAATCAGTGAGCATCCGGATAATGGCTACGCCTATGTTTATACTTCTATACTTCGATATGGAAATCAGGAGTATGGAAAAAGCATTGTCCTCAATAGACAATGCACTAAAAAACTCCCCAAAAAAGAGAAAGAATGGAGGTCTCTTACTATTGTTTCATGCGCTGAAGTTTATACAGCGATGGGTGATACAATCAAAGCGCTTAATGACATGTCTCAAGCTATTCAGACCAATCCAACAAACGCTCGTTTCTATAATTAAAGAGCTAAACTTTATTACAAACAAAATCATTATACACTCGCAGATGCTGATTACCAAAAGATGATAAATCTTGATTAGGGCGATGTAATGGGGTATATGGGTATCGGACGTAATGCCAATGCTCAGGAACGATGGGATGATGCAATCAATCAGTTTGACTTTGTCATTAAGCTTGCACCGGATTATTCTTCGGGCTATTCTTTTAGAGCAGACGCATATATCGGGAAGAAAATGTGAAACGAGGCAACGGAGAACATTATAAAATTTAGATAAGCATTAATTTACTTTTTCAAGAAAATTTCGACAGATAGTGTAATTGGAGCAATAATTCTGATATTGACCGGTAACAATACCTAAGTTTATCCGATAATCCTCACTAATCCCCTTTAATAAGTTAGAGGCAACAAACGGATTATTCCATCTTGCGAATATGCGGTCAAGGTTAATCCCTCGACGAAGTTGTTTCTTCGCAAACTCATTGGCCTCTCTTTCATGAGAATCATTTTCTGAATCGTCATCTCCATTGGATCCGATATAGTCTTCGGTTGAGTTCGGAGTTAAATGATGATAGATATGTCCAAGTTCGTGAAAAATATTGAATGCAAAGTTGTCAATTCGGTCATACCGTTTTGTCACTACTATTGTGGGATTTGTACCATCCCAAAACGAATATCCATCAACTGGAGTGCGTTCAAAATTTTTGATTCTGAAAAATTTGATTCCATACTGATTAAGAACTTCCTCCACCTTATCTTCCACAAGAAAATTGTGGAAAAAGATATCATTGAGCTTATTAGAAAGTTCCTCTATCTTTGTTTGATCAAAAAAGGAGGTTAATGTCTTTTCCTTACTCTGATGACGTGCAATCAGTGTCCATGTAAAAAGATTCTGTACGTCTGTTTGCATTTTACTGGACTTTCTGAATTTTGCAATTTTTCTTTCCGGAAGACTGCAAAACTCATCCGCTGAGGTTACCCCTGCGTAAGAAAGTAATTTGTCCACATCCTCTATAGCCCCCTTGATGCCAAGAATCTTCTTAAGTATAGACAAATTAATGAACGGCTTAATCTTAAGCCAGTCTTTGATTTTGCTATATCTTGTTAATATTCCCTCATTACGATAAGCCTCTGCGATAACATATTTAGACTGCACATCCATCCATACAGCAGCTTTAATATCTGTTACAGCTTCCAATAAAACGGCTATCTCAGCGTTTATTAACCTTTTCCCTTTAATGATGTCATTAATCACAGACGCAGATTTGCCGAGCATCAAAGACAAGTCTTTTTGTGTGATAGATTTCGTTTCTAATGCATCTTGAACAAATTGTCCGGGCGTGATGGTAAAATCTTCATCGTTGGAATTCCTGTAACTAGTTGAAGCGGCCATAATTTCGGGGTCGAGGAGGTATGGGTTAGAAATTTCCGGCAAAATTACGAAAAACAATCGAAACTCCCAAATTAAAATGATTCGGGAATTACAGAATTATTTTATTGGTATTGATGCTTAAAATTGATATTTGTGGTTTGGAAAATTTTATATATCTTTGCAGTGGAATTGTGATTGATTCGATTCGGTCATCACTGAAATGCTTTTTTCTCTGAACACCACTCGAACTCAGTTACGAAAATTTCCAATGCTTAGTCCACCATATTGGGCTGCGGCCACTTAACTGGATATGCAATATAACACTTTGCAGAGAACCCTCCAAATGCCGCAAGATGTTTCAAGGATGGGATATGGCTCTCCTTATATGTAAAACATAAAAAATGAAAGGCAAATTTAAGGATAAAGAAGATAAATTGACTCCACTTTGACCAGAAAAAGGTCACAAAAAAAGGGAGTTTCGTCTGGCAGCGACTCCCTTTGAAATTCGTTTTGATTTGTGCCGCGGCACATCTTATGTTCCGTACAGCGTGACAAAGATAACACTTAACCTTGAATTTTACAAAGTGTTTTAAAGCATACTTTCACGCTGCCCTTTGAATACCAAGCGATTGCTTGGAATACGCATTAGCATTATTTAAGTTTTTAATTTTTCAATCAAATGAAAGGACGAAACCAACATGTGGTACCTCACGAAAGTGAGTGGGCCATTAGAGGTGCTGGTAATTCAAGGGTAACAATAATTACCTCTACCCAGAGTGAAGCGATTAACATCGCCCGGACGATCTCCCGGAATCAGAGGTCAGAGTTATTAATTCATGGAAGGAACGGTCGTATCCGTGCTCGCGATAGTCATGGCAATGATCCCTTCCCACCAAAAGGATAAAGTATGCTTAACAAGAAACGCATATTTAATATCGAGGGGTATCTCAGTAGATACTGTACCGATATCAACTTCTACGTAGGAGTTAGAGCGGCTAATGTCCCAGAGCAAATTCTGAGTCGTTTGGGCCTAAAGGCAGAACCAGGAGTGAGAAAAGTCCCTTATGGCGTTGGACCAATCTCTAAGTTCAATGCCAAAGGGAAAGTAATGAAACTAAAGAATCAACCGAAGATTGAGGTCAGACAGCGTCGGCATTCTCGTAAGACCGGCGAATATCTTGGAACTTGGCACTTGTGGATGTGGCAGCGTCAACAAGTCGAAGCGCCCAAGGTGCCCGTGGAGTTTGTAGAAAAGGATGACGAGTTACTCATAATTTCCCCCATACTTCAATACATACCGGAAAACGAAGAGATAAACTGTCATACAGTGAACATCTTTCTTGAATGCTTTGGTCATGCAGCGTTCTACACCAAAGACCTTCAGGTTATGGTTTGGGCGCCAAAAACTACGCAAGGTAACTGGGTTATGCTCCCCGAAGGTACGTCCATCGAGGAGAAGCAGGAGAAAATCGAACAGGTTGTTAGGGATCGTGAATCACGCGGTATACCAACCTACAAATCTGGCCTCGAGATGCTAAAAGCCTATGGCCCTGGAGATATCGTCGCTGGCACCAATGGCTTTAATGGCTACTGCGCATATGTATATCCAGAGCGTGGCATCATTCTTCTTGAATGCCTTGACTATGGAAATGCAACATATGTGCTTCCATATGAGGGATGGGAGAAAACCTCTCAACTCACCAAGGGAGAGATTCTCGAAGGCAACCTATGCTTAAATAGAATACCTCATGATGTCAATTGGGCATCTCGCATTAGTAGAGTAATGCGTGGATAAGCAACTCAAATATCGAAAAGGCATCCTCGAGTGATGCCTTTTCGATTATTATTTCATTATGTTGTAATCTTGTATGGTGTTACTTATCGGTCAAAAAACGAACAGGAGAAACACTTGTTTCAAGTTCGCTCGCTCTCCGTGGTAGAGCGAGCTTACCTCAAAACGAAAAATCCCTGAACGCAAATGCCAAAGGAATGGGGTGGAAGATATATGGAGTATATGGATTACGCTCCAATGTGCCCTCTATGCGTATTGAGTATTGATTGTCGAGTCAAACTACGGATGCACCAAGGGCAAAATCATCTTTGATTAGGAGCTGCGTGCAGACCTTTTGCACGTAATATGCACGTAAAAATAAAAGAAAGCAACTTAACTTAGTGGTACTCACTTTGTTAAGTCGCTTTTGGGGTGCCCAGAACAGGAACACGAATATTGGATTTAATTAGTCTGAGATAGATTTTAAGTAAATTCATAATTTTGGATTATACCGCTGATATTAACGATTATAACTCAATTTAGATGATTTTGAATTTTTCGGAGAATTTGTCTTGATTCAGTTAAAATCAATCTTGGTTGACACGGCGTTGACACGAAAACTATTGTGTATGTCAACCGGATTGACTAACTTCGCGTTTAGAATTTAAATCACTCTCCTATGGCAACACTCACCCGTAATATCACGAAGGGGACAAACCCATTGGGAAAGGCGGAACTCCTGCTTCGCCTTTCAGTGTCCCGTAATCTTGTAGTCCGTCTGAAAACCGGATTATGGATGGATCCATCGCGATTTGACAAGGGCGTTTTCTCATTGCCGAAAGATCCGACTGCTCGCGCTGAAATCAGAGCTATTGAGGACAGGCTTATCGACATCGAACGCTTCCTCATCAATCTCTGTGAGAAAACACCAGCCGATACTCTTACCAAGGATTTTGTGGTCGCTCAATATGACTTGTTCCTGCATCCGAAGCCGGAGAAAAAGAAACGCTCGCCTCGTGAGCCAAACTTCTTCGACATATTTGAGGATTACATCGAGAAGAAAAATATTTCGGAATGGCGTATCAAACATCTTCGAGTTCTGAAACGCGCCCTGATGCGTTACGAACTTTATGTTCGAGCCAACGGTCGGGGTCGCTATAAGATCAAATTGGACGAATTCACAGTCGATGATGTCAACGGCTTTGAAAAGTTCCTGCGCTCGGAGTATGAAATCCATGAGAAATATCCGGAAATCTACAAGGCTGTTCCGGCGGACACTCATACAACGAGAAAAAAGCCAAAGCCACAACCTAAGGGAGCTAACACTATCATTGGACTTTTTGGATTGATGCGGGCTTTCTATCGCTGGTGTAGGGATCAGGAACTGACGACCAACGACCCATTTGCAAAATACAACGGCAAGACTACAGAGGTATATGGTACGCCCTACTATATCACCCTTGAAGAACGCGACAAGATTGCCGACTACAACTTATCCGCGAATCCGTCATTGGAGGCTCAGCGCGACATATTCATCTTTCAGTGCTTGATTGGCTGTCGTGTATCGGATCTTATGTCAATGACTCCGGGAAGCATCATCAATGGTGCCATTGAATATATGCCGCAGAAAACAAAAGGAGAGCGTCCGCAGGTTGTCAGAGTCCCCCTCAATGCCAGAGCAAAGGCTCTGGTAGAGAAATACACCGGACGCGATGACTTGAACGGAAAACTCTTTCCCTTCATCAGTTCGCAGAAATACAACGTGGCTATCAAGAAGATATTTACTATCTGCGGAGTTGACCGCATGGTGACGATTCTCAACCCTACGACCGGGGCAGAAGAGAAACGCCCCATAAACGAAATTGCAAGCAGTCACCTCGCCCGACGCACCTTCATCGGCAATCTCTACAAGAAAGTCAAAGACCCCAATCTCGTCGGCTCCCTCAGCGGTCATAAAGAAGGCAGCAAAGCCTTTGCCCGCTACCGCGACATCGACGAGGATATGAAGAAAGAACTGGTTGACCTCCTCGACTGATTTTGTTCTCACCAGCCCATATACATAGGTTCAGTTTACCGGGCATATATAGTGCCCGAACTGAACCTCACCGAGAAAGATGCTACTTCGAATGATATTAGTTGAACTAAATTTCAGTAGAAATGCAAAAGTTTTTTATATCAACACCGCTTAACGAATAGTAACCACTGGCGTATGGTTTAGCATTTTTAACAATGTATTGCCAGAAGACATCACTATCCATTACACTTTTCAAAACTTGTAACCTTTCAAGAGAATCGCTAACAAAAGCAACGCCATTGTAAAGCATTAGGTCTGCATCGTCAATTATCGCACAATGCAAGGGCTTATTGGCAAATTTTGGAAAAAAAAGCTTATATCTAGGCAGTATGAGTGATTGGGTTCTCCCATAAGCATACCATTCTGGGTATTTATCGGTTTTGCCTTTGTCGCGTTTAGCTAGTTCTTCGCGATTAACTGATAAATATGCATAAGTAAAGGGATATTCGGATTTCATAGTAGCTTCATCTATTATTATAGCCCGTCCATCTATTATAACATATGGAAAAATTAATTTTTCTATAATATTTTCAAATGACACCTCAGAATTTAACTTATTCGAGTTGATTACATCTCTGCAAATCGCTTTTTCTATAGCAAAACGTTTATTCAGTTGAACTAGATAATAGTATTTATCATCTTCCGCAATAGGGCTAAAAATATATGTCTTGTTTCTTAATGTCGCTATTCCATGACGCGATTGGCAATATTTACCAATTGCGGTTCCATGTGATTCCATTTGTCGCACCACTTCAAAGTCATTTAGTGGCCATCCTTGCTTGTTATTAAGAAGATCATAGCGAATGTCAGAATATGCGGAAATCGCATTCAAATCCCCTGTTTCATTTATTGCATAATGCAATGTATTAGATGGCATATTCTTAGTAAGAAAGAAAAGACAAGTATAAGTGTTTTTTTTCTTAAAAATCTGATAACCCCGAAAATCCAAAATCGATATATCATGATTGCCATGAGAAAAAAAGTCACGAACAGATCTTCCATTAACAGAACGAATGAAACTATTCATGGTAATAAATCCAATTTTACCACCATCTTTTAGCATTTCTGTTGCAATCTGAAAAAAAGGGATATATAGATCCGGATGACCTGACTTACATACATCATATTTCAGCATTTTCTCTTTTGTCGAGACATCCACATTACGGGAACAAACATAAGGAGGATTTCCTACAATAATATCAAATCTAGTGTAACTCGGATTCCATTCAGAGGTAATAAAATCCAAAGTGTCAGCATGTAAAATATTAAAATCGAAATTAGAGTCTTCTCCATAAAGCAAAGCTAAGAGAGAAAGGAGTATTTTAGTCCTTTCTACAGAATAATGTTGAATATCGATGCCATATATTGATTTTTTGAAAATATCATAAAATGATCTTTTCGTTTTTTCATGGAGAAATAGTGCCAAATCCATTAAAAATCCGCCACATCCGCAGGCAATGTCTGCTACTCGGATATTTTTCAAATGCTCACAAGATGAATTCCTTAGGCACGTATGAATGATTTTTTTTCTGATATTTTTAGGAGTATAAATTGCTCCTGAGACAATTCGGTCTGCAGGGGAAATTACAAACTCAAAGAGACTGACTAGATCTTCTATTGTTATCTGATTCGGATGGTACTGATGTATTATGGAAATAAATTCATTCAGACTACAATATTGTGTATCATGTTCTTTAATAAGCAAATTTGAGATGAGTTGATTATTATCTACTCTTAAACCTCGTAGTATAACAAATGCTGATACAAAAAGACTATTTATAGTCCTTGTATCAGTGAGTTGTTTCCGTTTAAGATATGTGAAGATTCTCGAGTTCATCAATTAAGCAAAATTAGGTTTCCCTCTTAGCTGTTCCTCTAACTCTAAATAAGTAGTGGAAAGTTCCTTATAAGCTTTTAACTCATCAATTGAATCCATCTCAATTTTACCTAACTCATCTAGCAAAATTTTTAACTTTTCAATTTTCCATTTTAGACGATGTGCAGGATGCCCGAAATTAAGAGCTGACCACATCCAATTTCCAAGTGGGGTCTTAGCATAAATAGAACCATCACTCAGTCTTTCAAATTGAGCAGGATATGACAAATCACAAGGATCAATAAATCCTTGGACTCCATCATTATGAATGGTCTCATCACCTGTTGGCCATTTCTTGCGTTTGTGATTATTGCATAGTCTGCAGGAATAAACAAGATTTGAATACTCTGTGAGAGATATTGTTTTGAGGAAATCCTTTGGCACAAAATGATCTATCTCGTAATAAGTTTCACGAAAAAAATCATGGTCACCACAGTATCCACAACGCTCGTGAAAATCAACACGTAGTTGAGGCTTGTATTTACTATAAGTCTCAACCTTTGGAACACCTGTACTTCTAACCGGAGTCTTCTGTCTAAAATCTGTCATAATTATTTCTTACGAGATGCTACAATTTTTTGTGCAATATTAAGCAATTCGTCTAAAGTTTTATTAGATCGACTTGTTATTAAGTCAGAACGAACACTATTGTCTAAATCTAACTCTGACAGGTAAAGTTCCGCATCAAATCTATTTTCTAATTCTACTTCTGAAACTTCTTCACCCTTTGCTATCTTTTCTTGAATCCGTCTAATTATTGATTCTGCCATAACTTTGCGCCTATTATAGTTATTAACACTGGCTATAATAATATTTTTTAGTTTAATTAACAACTCAGTTTTTTCTAGAATATCCTTATTACGTATAATTTGAGCCTCTTCGCACTTTATCAGAGCGTAATCCTCATAAGATGTGATAATGAACATTGGTAGGTGTTTATTATGTTTGTGCAGCTCTTTAATCACATCATCTCCAGTATAGGATACTGTGCCAGCCTCATTCAAACGATAGTCAATCATCACTACTTGAGGGACATATTCTTCAATCCTAGACCAAATGTCTTCTATCTTTTTAGGAAGAGTCTCAGGAATATAAATGGAAAAATCATTCTTGAGTCTATGGTATGCCGTCGACTGCCAACCTTTATCTTCATCCAAATATATCAATCTTATCTTATTTTCCATTTGAATTGAGTTTGAAAATAGTTCTTATGCCAAAACCGTTCTTAACTGGGAGTAAAACAATCATGGAATCTTGATAGCGATTTATTACACCTTTTGCTATAAATAGCCCCATACCAGTCCCAATTTTATTGTTCTGATTATCGACCTTAGATGTTTCAAAAGCATTGAAAATTACATCTTCATTTTCCTGATATTGTTTTGCTAAACCTGTTCCATTATCAACAAAATCAATTACCATATACCCGTGATCGATAATAGCACTAATTGTAATCAATTTATTATCCTCCTTTGAAGAAAGGAAGGCGGATATGGAATTTGTCATATAATTATTGAATATGCTATCGAGATCCATTTCAACAGCGTTAATTGAAATTCCTTCAATATCATTTAAGGACGGCTTAACGAAAATATTTTTCTTCTCGAGCAAAGACTTCCAAGAATCAATGAAATCCTCAAGGTATGCTTTTACGAAAATGTCGTTTCTATCTCGTTTGCTCATCTTAATTGATCGTAAAGAGTATGAAATCCAATTGCTGAGTTTTTCATCCTCATTTTTCATATTTTCCAATTCTCGGTAAGGATTTTCAAAACGCATTCCTTCAAACTGTTTCTCCGGTAAATATTGCAAAAGGATGTCTTTTAACAATTCATTTCTAGGCATAAGACGATACATTATGCCCCTTAGCTCATGGGTAAACGTAGCCACGGATATTCCCATACTTGCTAATCCTCGTAGCATTGAGAGCTCAGCTTCTTTATCAAACAGTTCTTCTTCTAATGCCCTATAATCATTAGCAAGAATCCTTAAGTCTTCAGCCTCTTTAGAAAAACTGCTATTTTTAGGATCCAGTGCTTTTCGTGCAATCTCTTTAGCTTGTGTTGTCTTGGGGTGCTCGTCTTTGTACAGTTCAGATAGGTTGAACATTATTGTATTGCGATCGAGCTCAAACGCAGAGATTATTTGTAGCAATAGATTCTTAAAAAGGGTGAAAATCTCATTCTCCTGAATACCCTCTCGGCTTGATTTATCCTCAAATGCAGTATTGGTCAATCTTGAAATTTTAACAATGCCTGCTATTTGGTTGGGTCGTATTCTATAGCCACCCAGTTTCTGACCTGCACCCCCAGGACTCTTTGCTTGTCTTCGTCCCAAGCCTAACCAATCATCTCCATTCTCTCCATATGGACGGACACGAAACCCATCGCGATATATGCGTACACCACCAAATCTGTCAAGCCAATTATTTCGTATGGCTTCATCGAACTGATTATATGGATATTTTTGAATTCCATCTTTATCCCTATCGTCTTTAATAGTATTTTTTAGAAAAAAGAATGTAAACTCAAATTCACCTATTTGATCTAGAGAACTATCGTCAATCGTTTCATTTATATGTATTGTCTTCAGAACATCCTTCTTTTGGAAATTTTCGAGCCGATAAGGTTCTATTTTCATCGCATCGCGAAGAAAAACCTTACTATAAAACGTCTCAAGCTTAGCTAAATTTAATTCATTACGTTCTATTCTAAGCTGAATCTCTCGACCCCCTTCGTACCGTGCATTAACTTTATAGTCATAATCCTCATACTCCATCGGATTAATTCTTCCACCCCATTGCAAGTCGGAAGTTTTGTATAAATAGAGCTTGAATGAAGTTTGGAGCTCAGCAGGAATAAGCATTTCAAGATTCTTCAATAGACTATTCAACCCCTCATCATTCCAGTCATCTTTGAGTTTAGAGATGCAAAGAATAGTCCCGTGGAAAAGATCGGCGTTTAATTCCTTATATATAGGTAACTTGACTATTCCATATTCATTTAGTTTATCGAACAAAACGTCTGTGGCTATCTCATCCAAATTGGCCTCTACGTCCGATAGCACACGAGCTTGCTCAAATTTATTCCAATCAACAGTCCAGAGATACCCCTTTGCATCATCACTATCAACAAACGATAACATTTCTGCAGAAGCTCCCAAACGATTCAAAGCAAAACGTCCAATTCCTTTTGCCCCGCTTTTAACACGTCTCTTTTTAGATGAACGTGCGTTGATAAGTTTATCATCAGTTCCTATGGTCATCCAATGTTTGATTATAACATCATCTGTCATACCTGAACCATTGTCTATAATGAATAATCTAGACTCTGATCTATTTTGTTTAATATCAGCAACAACGATGCAAGTATCAGCATCTGCGTCATATGCGTTCTTTACCAGTTCGATGACAGCACCTTCAGCATTAGCAAAGTTTTCCATGCCAATGAGACGAGCCGTTCTAGCTGATATTGCAAATGGTATCTTCATTGTAATTTGTTAAAACGATGATTCAGTAATTAGAATGGTAAATAGGCACCATATATGGTATCTGGTTCACTGGAAACAGGAAGATTTGGGAGATATTTGAGATCATTAAGCCTATTGACATAATCTAGGCGTACATCAAATTGATCAATTTCCTCTCTACGAACTTTGCTTAGAGAAGAGAATGTTTTTTCCTGTTCTATACCTAAAAACCTCCGCCCACATAGACTTGCTGCGATTCCAGTTGTAGAGGAACCTGCGAATGGATCGAGAATCCAATCATGCTCGTTTGTGCTGGCGAGGATGATGCGAGTGAGAAGAGCCAATGGCTTTTGAGTGGGATGCTTGCCGCAGGACTTCTCCCAACGCCCGATTGCCGGAAGTCGCCAGACATCTGTCATTTGCTTACCGTCATTAATCGCTTTCATAAGTTCGTAATTATACTTATGAGGCACCTTTGGACACTTACGCGCCCAAATAATGAACTCTGTCGAGTAGGTAAAGAATCGACATGATATGTTTGGCGGGGGATTGGTTTTTGCCCACGTTATTACATTGAGTATCTTATAGCCAAGTTCGGTGAGGACGTTGGCTATTGAGAATATATTATGATGGGTTCCGGATATCCATATAGTTCCGTTGTCTTTAAGCTTTTCTCGGCATAAAGATAGCCATTTGCGGTTAAACTCCATGATGGATTCCGGAGAGCCGCCTTTATCCCAATCGCCTTTGTCCACGCATACGACTTTCCCTGCCTGATAGCTTATGCCTCCATTAGAAAGGAAATATGGTGGGTCAGCAAAGATCATATCAAACTTAAAATCAAACTGTGGAAGCACATCAAAGCAGTCACCATGGACGATGGTGAAGTCTCGATTGTCTGATTTATAGAATGGTACAATCATATCAGTCAAGATATTGGAGGAACCGGTAATCCTAGTTTCTGGAGAGGAATGTATTGGAAATAGTATTGACAACCGACTGAAATTATATAATCCAGAACATCCTTATATCGAGGATTCCTGAACCAGTCATCTAATATATAGAAATACTGAACCTCAATATTTAAGGGGAAGAATAACTTTTGATATTGCTTCTTCTTAAAATCGCATGTCTGGAGTTTCTCATCAACGCTGCCACCAACATTTTGAGTTTTAACTTCTATGATGTAAACTGTATTGTTAATGATGACATAGATTCCATTGTCAGGAAGTAGTTTGGCGGATATACAATTTCTCCAATCAATACCGCAAGGTTCCAAGAATTGGGAGTATAACTCGTGCTTCTTGAAAATTTGACCGACCTCTTCATCAAGATAAAAGACTCGACTGCCCAGGACCTTGTAGCCGGGTTGTTGACTGAGGAAAGTCCTTAAGTCAACTTTCCCTTCATAAATCAAACCCGTCAGGGTGTTTGCGCCGCCTGTGCCACCTGTTATCATTTTAATTTTTCGATGAAAGTGTTGATGTTTGTGAGGTTATAAACGCTGGGAATGTGAGCAAATGCCTCCTCGAGTTTATTGCGGGCTGATTCCCAGCCGATGCCGTCTGTTATCCAGACAAATTCAAATCCGGGAACAGCATTTATCTTCGGAGCAAGCTCAGAATATGAACGTGCGACTTCATTAAGCTTTGAACCGCCTCCGGTATAAAAATTCGCCTCAATGAGATATGTTTTCTTCGGTGTCCGGATAACGAAATCGAAACGTTTGTTATCTGCACCTAAAGCTTTGACTATCTCCGGGAACTCTGTGTAATAAACTTCCTGCTCGAATGGAATGTCGTTTAGTGTGAGGATATTTGCCACAAGTCCTTCCATGATGTGTCCACCGCGATTTTTACGGGCGTTGGAATCAAGACCGACTTCTACGCCAAAGACATAGTCCACCAGATTCTTGATTTGCTTCTTCTGGAAAACCTCGGTAAGACCTGTCTCATTAAGGAATGCCGTCACCTGTTCCGGAGATGAGAAGTAATCGCTGACCAAATGGATGTTGCCATAAGCATCAATAGCTTTCTTCTTGTCCTTTGCTCTGACGGCAATAAGTACATCCAGCACGGAGAATACTTTAGGATTCTCATCCCATAGACGTTTAACAGCCGCAGCCATATCTTCTTGCCCAATCAGATAATTGAGTTGGTTGAGTTTTATTGAAATGGCTTCCACATTAGCTGCCACCTTGGGAAAATCCACATAATCCTTGAGAGAAAAGTGGGTTTCCTTCAACGGTTTCATGAAGTTTGAAAATCTGTCGGACATAACTCTAAATGTTAAAGAGATTCAAGGGTTCTCCCTGATAATTTTCATAGTTCCTTATCAGCAATTCAGTTAATGTCCCACGTTTGGCGGCATTAGCGTTAATGCTTCTTTTCGCATAAACACGTTCTATAAAGAAGTCCGCATAAAGCCTGTCAAAGAAATCATCTTCGACATTACGACCTCTACAGTCCGAATTGCTGAGCATTGCATAACATCCTCCGGCTGAAAGGTCAGAATAGAAATCCTTTAATCGGATCTGTTCATTATCGTCAAAAGATTCCTTTACATAAGAATTAAAACTTGATGTGGAATCAAGAGGACGATAAGGAGGGTCAAAATAAAAGAATGTATATCCTTGGATATGCTCCGCAGTGTGAGAGAAATCTCCATTCAATATCTCAACCTTCTGCAACAGTTCGCTGTCGGCAATAATCAAGTCTTCATCACATATGGTAGGATTGGAGTAACGTCCAAATGGCACATTAAACCCACCCTTGGAATTTTCCCGATATAGCCCATTAAAGCAGGTGCGATTCAGGAATATCATATATGCGGCTTCTTCAACTCCTGTCAATGTCTTGTTGTTGAAATGGTTCCGGATATCAAGATAAAGTTCCTTTTGCTTATCATAATCCCCCAATGCCCTAAACTGATTTTGAAGGTCGTTTAAGGCATCTATTAGTGAGTATGGCTCATCTCTTATAATGCTATAAGTCTTTATAAGGTGTGGATTGATGTCATTGATTATGGCTCGCTTGATATTGGGGTATTTTTGCAGCATGTAGAATAGCATAGCCCCTCCACCTACAAATGGCTCAATGTAGGTCACATCATCCTCGTCTCTAAACGTATTCGGCAAGAATGAGTCAATGGTCGGAAGCAACTGAGTCTTGCCTCCTGCCCATTTCAGAAAAGGCTTAGCCTTTGTTTTTGTCATAGTTTGTACTATCATTCAGTTACAAGCTAATAAACGGAAAACTCCACGGTAGTATCTGAAGGCCGACCAAAGCCTGAACGACTACGATGGAGTTCTCAAAGTTCTTTCGGCTCTCGCCGTATGTCTTTGTATTAGTTATCTGGTCATTTTCAGATTGGCGTTACTTTTCCTACATACAAAATTACAAAGAATTTTTGACATGGCAATCGAATATGATCAGAAACATAACAAAACATCCCAACAAGGCACGGCTCTTTCATTTAAAATTGGATAAAGATTTCAAGAAGCGGTGTATTTTATAGGGAAAATGCCTAACTTTGCGCACAGCGATGCCGAAGCACCGCCTTCGGTGTTTCTTTATCATAATAATAAAATTTTTTAGGAGGCGGAGTGGCCGGGAAGGTTCTTCCGCCTCAATTTTCGCTACGCGAAAATACTTATTAATTTGCTGATTTGCAACTTTTTCGGCTTAATATATACTAAAAAGAAACACCAATTTTGTCCATCGGGTAGCATCATGGAGAGGCTGCTGGATTTTGCCTCGTCGGTTCCCGATTTCCGAAGATCGGACAGGGGGAACATCCGCCACCGGCTCGATGACATCATCATTCTGATGATACTTGGCCGTGCTTCCGGATATGTCGGACGCGCCG